>Ga0070749_10002011_pt1 | contig 13754 bp, 30 predicted proteins | sample VirMetDEL_Nov_18_FD_75180 | JGI IMG/M metagenome (GOLD analysis project Ga0070749, IMG submission 75180) | Aqueous microbial communities from the Delaware River and Bay under freshwater to marine salinity gradient to study organic matter... | ecosystem: Environmental > Aquatic > Marine >...
AATTTTGGTTTAGTTCATCAAATTGCTTCAACACAAGCAAACATTCTTCATAGAGTAGGACAAACAACAGTAGATACAGGAAACAATTATGCTCACAGATATAATCAAAACGGCACAGGAGATGCAACACAAACTAGCAGGGGTAATTTTTGGAATTATATTGCGGGCGCAGATTATGATAAATTTGTTGTAATATATGGAATAAATATTGCTTCAGAAGAAAAACTGTTTATTACTCACGGTGTTCAACAAACAGCAGGAACAGGAGCAGCAAATGATCCTGAAAGATGTGAAGAAGTTGCCAAATGGACAAACACATCAGTTCAATATGATGTGATTGATATGTATGATAATGGAGATACTTCAACTGATGCAGGCTCAAATATTTCAATGATAGGAACAGATTAAGTTGGAATACTATGAGGGAATAAACAATGGGGATTTCTATCTCTGTGACCGTTGTCAAGTAGCAAAACTAAGATTTGATGAATATTATGGAAATGTTAGAGATATTGTTGATAGTGAGGAAAAAATGAGATACTGTGACGAGTGCAGGAATTGGATTATATTAAAAAAATGGAAATGTGAAGTATGTAACGCATCAGGAACTCATAGAAGTGAAAGAATAGTTACCTTAACCCATTGTAAGGAAAACGTGATATGGTCAGCGTAGAACGTGAAGATAAGGCCAAGTCCTTTATTGCAATTCTAAGATTTATTGATGGTAACGAAGCTCAAGAAATACAAGTCTATAAATGGGAAGCTGACGCAATTCAGGCAAAATTACAAGGCCTATCAAAAGCAACAGTGAATACCATGTATAATTTAGAGGGAAAAGCCACCATAAAAGAGTGGAATTAATTAACCAACTAGATAATTTTTTCAAAGTAAAAATATTATATAATACCTTATTGTTTCTATTTTTAATGAAGTGTCTAAACTCTCAATGCTCTAACGATCTTACAGAATGGGAACTAAAACGAATTAAAACAAAATCTTATACTAAAAACAGATTTTGCAAATTATGCAGAATGAGAAATTTACTTGTAGATACCATTAACTGTCAGGAATGTGGCAAAATCATATCAAACAATGAGCACAGGTTATATTGTCAAAATTGTGCCCATGAACGAAGAATGAGATATTCCAGGCAACATTATCACAGGAGCAAAGCATTACAATGAACATCGTAGATGTCTATACCAAAAAGGAGTACGAGTGCAAAAAATGCAAGGCCAAAGTCTATTATGGAAAGATAGCAGACGATAATGGCAAATTCTACACCAAAGACGGTCAAGAACCTAACGGCAAATTCGGAAAGGATTCTAACGTCATATCTGGAGCAGTAGATGTATTTGTTCAAGACAGATTGCACAAATGTTCAGAAAAATATGTCCTCAAAGAAATTGAGAACATTACAAGCGGTGCACCAGCAAAGTCATTTACAGCACAAACTGTAAAAACCGAATGGGAAAACACCGAACTAGATGAAAAAGGGCAAGAACTTTTAGACGGCCTAAAAGGCTTTAAGAATATTGCCTATCATCTAGCCAAAGAAGAACACCCTGAACTAGATGATCAGACAAATCTGTTTGGACAAATTGTGAACGCAAACACAACGCACTTGACAACATTGGCTTTAATCAAAGCCATCAAATCATTGGAGAGCTCGAAATGAGCCTCTCCATTTTTTCTTCTAATGAATATTACAAAAACAAGTCGTTTATACGCTTAATGCGAGAATGGCGTAAAATAGATGATGATGATTACCAGGAGCAAATCCTAGCAAAGTATGATGATGGTGAAGAACTATTGGAACAGATGTATGAGAATGTATTATATGATTTTTTAGTCGCTGCAAGATTTTGGCTGGAAAGTATGCAAGAACGTGGCTGGGCAGAGGGACAAGGCCTTGAGTAATGAAACTTCAACAGATATCATGCGATATTTGGCAAGGACATATTTCAATAACGAATGCTTTGTTTCAAGAGAAAAATTCAAGGATAGAGGATTTGTTATCCATCACCTTAGATACATTGAAAATGACATCAGACGGGAAAATTATCCAAAGGGAGAAAAAGGAAGATTGCAATATCTAAAGGACCTTAAACCAATGGTTGAACAACAGCCATTCAGATTTATGTTACTAAAGAACGGCTGGCACACCAGGTTAGATCACCCTAGACGGGGATTAACAAGATTAAAAAGAGAAAACTTTGCACGATTAGTTGTGGCAGTATTACTAACGGAGAAAAAGAGGACAAAATGAGAATAATCGCAGGCTTTTACAGGTCTTACAAAACCCATAGTTATTGCAGTAGATGTGGGGAAAAAGGCTGGTATAATAAAGAAAGTGGATTAACACGCTGCCCAATACATGGCACATTGTTAAGAGTTAAAGCAAGATATAATAGTGCAAAAAGGAGAGATAAAAAGATATGAGCCTATTATCATTTTTCCCAAGACCTCATGTAAGTATATTATTATCATGCAGCCAATGTGGTAAAAGAATATCAAAGACTACATTATTTTGTGAACAATGCAAAATCCAGCATATTATAGAGGGTGAATAAATGAGAAGTTCAAGTTTCCTTGATACAGGCCTTAGATTACCAGGTTTAATTCGACTTTGTAAAATAGCAAGAATTGATATTAATTTTACTAAACTATTCCAAGATTCTGAAATAAGATACAAAAACTCTTTCTTGAAATACTTGAACTTTTGTTTAGAAAAAAACCTGATTGAAAATACAGGGACAATGAGGACAGAAAGACGCAAGAATACACCCGCATACAAGACAACCGAATCAGGGTTTAAATTCCTGGAAATACTAGGTGAAAATAATTGAAGTCCCAAGCAAGGCCATGTCCAAACTGTGCAGGGGAAAAAACCAAGATTGTAGACGGCCGACAAATTATCCGTAATTGCAAGGACTGTATCGCACAAAGTCTAGTAAAATGTGATGAAAATCCACTAGGTGTAATGTCCCTAGAATCAGCCAAAAAACTATGTTCCTGTTTAGACAATAACCATCAAGGTGGAAAAACATCTGAACCCTCAAAACACTTTCTAAAAATCCATGAACAAATGTCTGAACATATCAAACAACAACAGGAAGAACAGGCTATCCAACAACAAAAAATAATAGACTTAATGAAAAAGAATTAACTGTTTTTGGTATAAAGCTTTAAAGCTTTATTTATTATATATATTATATATATATATTCTAATAATAATAATAATAATAATAATAATAATAAAAATTTTTTTTTAACAATATATATATATATATTATATATATATATCAAATAATATGACTAGCTTCCTTTGGGTAATAACCGAAAAAAGAAAAGAGCTATTAGACGCTCTTATCAATATCCCAGAATATGGGAAAAAAAGTAAAAGTGAGTTAATGGAGCTTGCTTTAGAGGAATTCATCAAAAAGCATGGTGAATCCAATAATCCACAAAGTAAAATTACAGGGTTTAATGCTGATGGTATTTTAGCAATTCCTAATCTCTATGAGGCCTGTGATAATCCTACAATGTGGGAAAAATTCTATGCTAATATCAAAAACAAAAAAGAATACCAGGAAATTGATAATGCCCTCAACCACGTAATGAATTTGCATAATAAAAAACTTAGAGAATTATGAATTGTAAATTCTGCGGACTAGACGGCCTACATTGGGGAGAAAATTGGAAAAAAGGGGACAGGCCATTAGAGCCTGAAACCAACATCATGCACACCTCACAAAGATGTCAAGACGTACAGAACAGAAATGTGATAAAAACAGATGGCTGGATAAAATACACCTGTATAGTTTGTTCATCACTTGTTTTTGCTTCAAAAAAACATTTCACAAAAAAAATAACAACGTGCCTTGATTGCACTAAAACCTTTTTAAATTAGCAAAACTTTCAAAATGTAATTGGGTAAAAAAAATCTTCAAAACAAAATGATTAATCATTCTGTATCTGGAAAAAATAAAGAAGATCATATACATCAAGTTTTAACAGATGGCGGTTTTCATGTTCAACGTGAAGTAACCTGTGTATCACCATTATTCAGACAAAAATTAAAACAAAGAAAAATTGACATGAAAATCAATTATGGAAAAATGGTAGTTTATCTTGAATCAGATGGCAAGGTTCATGGAACATTGGAAACACCAACACAATCAACCCTAAAACGTAATGCTGACTTTGAACTTGGAAACTTACCTTATATCATAATAAACCATGAATCGATTATAGAGCTTAGAAAGATTATGAATTTGGGACATATTACAACAGAAAAACTAACAGAATTTATCGTAACTTATCGAATGTGGGAAGAATATTCAAAACACCTTGCAAAAATAGAGGCTGGAGAAATTGTCTGATTTGGAAAAACGAATCAAAGAATTGGAAATGGCGTGGGACTTTTACGATAAAAATAGAAACAGCAGAAAATACCCAATGCCTGATTTAATAGAATTATCAAAATTAAAACAACAGTTGGAGAAAAATGGCTAAAAGTTCAAAATCAATTTATGTAGTATCTGATATTCACGTCGGTTCAGTAACCGCAGTTTGTTCACAAAATCCAACTACTGTTGAGCATGGGGATTATGAACCAAACAGACTTCAAAAAGAACTATACGGAATATGGAAAGAAGCCATTAATGAACTAAGCCAAAAGCCTGATCTTTGTGTAATAAACGGTGAACCAATAGACGGTGGAAATCCTAAACAACTAGGAAACCAATCATGGACAACATCAACTTATGATCAAGCTATGGACAGCGTAAAACTGTTAAAGCAAATACCAGCAAAGGAATTTTTATTTGTACGAGGTTCAGGCTATCACGTTAACATACAAGGAACATCAATAGAATCATTTATTGCAGAAAAAATGAGTGCCGTTAACTTTAGGACTATGACAGGCCTGAAAGCCAATTCTTGGTTCTGGGCAGATGTTAACCTAAACGGAAAAGAATTTAGTTTTACTCATCATCTTCCTTATGCCAAATTCTTTGCATACAGGGCAACACCATTAGCCAAAGAAATGGCACTTATGGCACTTGATAAAGGCCGAAGTAAAAAATATGATGTTATTGTTAGAAGTCATGTTCATTATTACATGGAAGTTAGATCAGCTCACACTATTGCATTGACTACACCAGCATGGAAATATCCTGATGGCCACTTAACTAGAGGCGGATTAGGCGGTATTTATCCCGACATAGGCGGCATTGAAATAATTGTAGAATCAAACGGCAAGATAATCATAGAGCCACATTTAGCAGAAATAAAGTTAAAGATGGAAAGCTATAAGATATGAAAAAACGTGAATTAACCTTATCAGAATTACTAGATACGGTCACAATTCAAAAGACATTAGAAGAAAGATTTATGGAAGAAATGCCACTAGACAAACCATTTACGACTAGATTTATTAAAGATTATTTCAAAGTCACCAAGAACACGATTTATCCCTTAATTAGAAAACTAGAAGATGAGGGAATTGTTTCAAGAACTAAGGGAAACTTCGCAAATAGAAACAATGTCGTGATCTATCGTAGAGTGAAATGATAAACATTGAGATACTATTTTCCCACGAAGATTTTGAACGAGCCTTAAAATGGTATATTATAGCCGCTAAAGAAAAACACCTATCCAAAGAAGATGAACGGGTTTATCATAAATTAGAGATATTATGTGAAAGCCTAAAACGAGATGAAGAAATTGAAAATGGTGAAGATTAATCCCATTCCTAGAGTAGATCCAAAACCGCCAATAGAACCGCCTGAATGGTGGGATAAATTTAACCAAGAAGATAATGAAGATTAACCATATTAATTTATATAATGTTATAACCTATTATATTCATGGTAGAAAAAACTTGTGAACATTCGTGGGTTTATGAGCACATGACTTTTTGTAAATTCAAGTGCCGTAAATGTGGGGAGAGTAGGGCATGATTAAAGTATCTCAAACAAAAACTAACAAAGGCAGAACCAATTATATCAATATTATAAACATTGATAATAATGATGGGTTTAACCAAGCAGACAGAAACATATTACATAAACAAATCCAGGATTTGTGCTATGAGTTTGAAAAGAACCATGCAACAAAAAGCAAATCAATAAAGACGGTGGTTTTCTAAATGACAGATATATTTATGGAAATCATCTTGGCACAAATTGATAAAATAGAGGAAGTGTTAGAAATTGAATGAACAATTCGACAAAGGTAAAAGAGAAAGAACCAATATCTCAACAACCGCCAAAGGCCTATTACAGCCAGAATTTACCATTGAACTTCTGAACCAGGATAAAGTCATAACAGTAAATTCCAAAACTGATGTTGGTGATATTAACGAGGATTCAGATTTAGGTTATCTGTTCAAGAAACTAGATACATTCAAAGAGATGGCCAAAGAGAAAGGATATAGAACTGTCTTTGATGATAACTAATAATTATCATCATCAACGCCACAAGCAAAGCACTTGAATATACCGACTTGAATTTCTTGCATTTCGGTATCACAATTTTCACAAATTTTTTTTTCATGACTTGTAAATACTTGGGACATTTACACCTTATATAACACCGTTATAGTATTTAAATTTGAAGCACAATCTTTATTAGATAATAGTTCTCGTTTGTAATTGTGTCAGATGTAGATTTCATTAATGAAAAATGGAATTTGACTATACAGAAATTTAGAGAGGATTTTAACAAGTGGGAAAAATACACATTAGCACAATATATCAATGAATGTGCAGAAATTGTTGAACTAAAAATTGAGTATGGCCTACTTAATATTGAAAAGCATGAAATTAGTTCTTATCTTGGAAAAGAATTTACTAAACAAGAGTTAGAGATTTCTGATAGAACAATCAGACGTGCTTTACCACCAAATTTTAAACGGAACTATTCAGAATCGGACAACCTGACCGAATTATCAGAATCAAAATGGCGTGTTGAGGTTGATACTGAAAATTATCTAGTTGAAAAAGACCAATATGGCCATCTTAGAGTTAACGGTAATGAGGTAACCGAAAAGAAGAAAAAGCCTGAACTAGTCACACCAAAACCACAACAAACCCAAGAACTCAATGATAATTTTACCAAGATACTCAAAGTTGGTGCAAAATGTGGAAATCTAATAGAACGAATTTTTGATGCTATACTAGACGAATATAATGACAATGTAGAATCAAGAGAGGTTGTTAAACTCGTATATTCAAATATTGTTAAGGATCTACAAAGATATGTTGAGATTCATGCAGGCCTAACACTAGCAAGAAATGAATTAGACATGAGGGAAAAATGGGGAGATTATGAGAAAATAATGTTTGCTTTCCTAATTGAAGTGGGTGATACTAAAGCAGATTTGGCTGAAAAAGTAGGTTACTGTTCAAAATACGCCAGCATTGGAATAGAAAGAAATGCAGATCTGGAAAGTTATAAGGAATTTGCTAGAACCTGTCCAAAATGTCATGAAGATATTGCACACCTACTAAACAAAAATATCCAATTTTACAAGTCAGGCAAAGAACTAGATGTGCCTGTTCCAATCAAAGGTTACTAAACTTCTCTAGTATCTAAAAATTTTCGTTTTAATATGAATGAACTCTTAGTAGTCCTCGCCATGACCACAAGTGGTCTAGTCTGGAATAACTTTGGCTATTTCTCTGCATGGAGAAAACACAAAGACGACGACGATTGGGACGGCTTTGATAAAAAGAAATTACGAAATGATCTCATATTAGGAGCAATCTTAGGTGTAGGTTCGTATTTCTATGGCACATTCACAGGAAATCTTATTGATATTGCTGATGCAAATCAATTTATCGGTGCTGTGATTGGCGGCTTTGGTTTAGTTGCCGCAGTTGACAAGTTTATTGTCGGCGGTATATTATCAAAGTAATTCCTTTTTTTTTAAACTCTATTTTATTTTATGCATTGTTTTCTTCAACAGAATGGTAATTTTCAAACTTCAAACGAATGGCCATACAAATGGGAAAAGACAGAATTAACTTATTCAATCAAGAACTCAACACAAGATTTTGATAAATTACGACTAGCATTAAACCTTGCCATGACTACATGGGACATTGAAATACCAATTAAACTCAAATTTGTGCCAGATGGTGGAGATATTACATTAGAATTTTCAGATGATGATCCATATTTTACTCAATCACCTGGTGTCCTTGCTTATGCATATTTTCCTGGAACTGCCAGATATTCAGGCAGAATTGTATTCAATGATCTTTATTTGTGGTCCATAGACGGAAAACCAATATCAGCAGCAGAATATACCAAAAGAACAGGCAAACAAGTGCAATATCAAGACGCAACATACAAAACATGGAATATAATGCACACACTAATCCACGAAATAGGACATTCATTAGGCCTTACACATTCAGAAAGCAATACTGATGTTATGTTTCCATATTATAACGGTGTTTTAGATTTATCAAAGAATGATATATCTAGGATTCAGGCCAAATATGGCAAATCAACACCAGCACAAAGACTAAAGAATTGGCTAATAAGAAAGAAAAAATTTCTTAATTTGTAAATTCAAAAAATTGGTATATGCAAGATCCATTACAGAACCCAGAATCAGACCAATGCCGTTTTTGCCATCAAAAATTCAAAGATTGTATCTGTGATGAATGAAAAAATAAATACAAGTTAATTATATTCATAACATTGATTCAACGCTGCAAAGAACATGATATGATGAAAATGTCATGTTGGTTCTGCAAGGAAAAATACTGTATGTATTGCCAGCCAGATCACTCTAAAATCTGTGATACTTTGGCGTATATGGAGCTAACACAATGATCAAAGAATCTGATGTTAGAAAAGTCCCTGTGGACATAATAAAATTTGATGAAACAAACCCAAACATACTGTCAGATGAGCAGATGAAAGCATTAAGGCTCACTATGGAAAAATATGGCTATCTTGCACCCGTAATTCTAAACAATGAATTTGAAGTGATAGATGGAGAACATAGGGTTAGAATATACAAAGAACTAGGGGAAAAGGAAATCCAGGCTTATGTTATAGACGTTGATAATATCGACAAAAAGATACTAAGACAGTTAATGAACAAATTAAGAGGTGAGCACGACAAGCAAAAAGATGTAAATGAGTTTAAGAGTATATTTGAGGCAGGAAGATTAGATGAGTTTAGTCAACTATTGGCCAAAAACAGGGAAGAATTTGAAGAATTAATTGAGAAAAAAATCAACAATGAAGACTTAAAATTTGATTGGAATCCTATGGATCATCACGAAGATACATTCCTACATGGTAATATTAAACAGATTATGATTTATTTTGATAATGAGGGATTTGAAGAAACAATACCAAGAATAAGAGCAATTATGGAAGAAAAAGACCTTAAAAATCATACAGAACTGTTTATGATGTTATTAGATTATTATGAGAGTAATAGAAGTCAATAAAAGAGAAATCAATCCTAAAGATTTCGTTAGACGGCAAGCAGTAGAAAGTGACGTTGACGAAATTGTAAAAGAATCATGTATAATAAAACATAATGGAGAAATAAAATGTGTGTATATTGTTTTACCTGATGAAAGTGTGCCAAGTGACTTGTTAAAGGCGGTTAAGACGGTAAAATACGGCAAATCAAATAGAAGTCAGGGATTAGTAACAAGAAGCAGAATATTTGGATATATGCCCAGAGAAACAATGAGAAAAGATTATTGTTCATCAACAGCTATGGTGAGAGATTATCCTATTCAACATCAAATAATATGTAATTTTGCCTCAAATTTGGCTGAACAATACAAAAAACATTGTCCAGAAATGTATGAAATGCACAATCAAATGGTCGAACAACAAGTAAAACCTGATTGGGTAATAAAAAACAGCCCATTTACAAGCGGAATTATCAACAAAAATAATCCATTAAACTATCATTTTGATAACGGAAACTTTTCTAATGTTTATAGTAATATGTTGGCCTTTAAGCATAATTGCAAAGGTGGATATTTAGTCATGCCTGAATATAATATTGGGTTAGAAATTGCAAATAATTCTGTAACATTTTTTGATGGGCAGAAGATACTTCATGGCGTAACACCATTTAATTTAACATCATTAGACGGTTACAGATACACGCTGGTTTATTACTCATTAAAAAGAATGTGGCAGTGTTTAGAACCAAAAGAAGAAATTGATCGAATCAAACAAGTTAAAAGTGATAGAGAATATAGAAGATATGAGAGATTAAAAGGAAAGATACCAAATGAAATTTGATAACATTCACATTGGAATTATATCAGCAAGGCGGCCTGATAATGTTAAAAAAACTGTTAAATTTTTAGGTGGGTTAGATCATGTTTGGTATGTTGCTAATGGTGATAAAGAAAAATATGAAAATGCAGGAGCAGTAAATGTTATTGAAAGTGGCAGATTATGTGAATCCAGGAACGCTATATTAAATGACGCATTTAATGATAATAAAATATGCGTAGAATTATCTGATGATTTAATTAGTCTTAAACAAGCATATAGCAAAAAAGATACAACACCCGTTGATACAATCAAACCATTCGTCGAATATATGTTAGAACAATTAGATAATTCAAACTTAAAACTAGCAGGCATTAATCCAACAGCCAATGCTTTTTATTTCAACCCATTATCACCTATTAAAACAGCCCATTTTATAATTGGCGATTTGCTAGTAGTAAAACCAACTTGTCTAAGATTTGATGAGGAATTTCAAACAAAAGAAGATTATGACTATACTTTACAACATATACAGATGTATGGCGGTGTAATTAGATGTGATAATCTATTGGCAAAATTTAATCATTATACAAACAAAGGTGGTGTTGTAGATGTAAGAACCCCAGAAGTAGAAAAACAATCTATAGAAAGATTAAAGATGAAATGGGGAAAATGTATTGTAGATAATCCTAAAAGGGTTAATGAAATTTTACTAAATCATAAACTTTTGAACTCATATTAATTTATATTATGCAATAACCTAATTATTGTATGATTAAATGTAACTGTGGATTTGAAGCATCAAGTCTAAAAAAAATGGAGAGCCATTTCCGTACAAATTGGGAATTTATATCCAATAAAGTTGTAAAAAATGGCCATACTGCAAAAGGTGTTAACGAATGATAGCACCAACTAATTTTCTAAAAGACAAAGGAATAGACATCTTTAGAACAGGTCTAAATTCCTACAAACTAGAAGCAGACGGCTTTATGGACTTAACAGTTGAAACTTGGAAAGAAAAAGATAACGCTGTTATATCTATGTGTCATTACGGTGAAATGAATGGTGATCTCATGAAAGATCCTGATATTTTATTTGCAGTAAGCAAAACAGGCGACATTCAATACAGAGAGTTTCAAAATGACTATACGGCATTTTATTCTGAAGACCACAAAGAAATCAAGGACTTTATGGAAAACACCTGGATTCCTAACTTAATTGCACAAGGCCACGAAATAATTAGCGAGGATCATGAAGATTGAGTGAAGAATACTGTGATAACTGCCGAATAGTTACACCTAACGAATGGGAGATATGGTGTTGTAGTAAAAACCCAGAGGGATTAACAACCCATGACCATGTTGCGTGCGATGATGATTATTGCGTTCCAAGCACAATGGAGATAGATAATGATGATCCTCGTATATTACAATCAGATAAATATGAAGTCCACCCCCGCTGTGCTAAATGCAATTATCTAAGAGGTTATTAAAATGATACATCAAGGTGATTTTTTAGACAAAAACAGGTTTATTGCCTTAATTTGTGACGTTGAGGACATTTCTCAATATACAAACGATATGCGAAAAGCTAGAAAATTACTCAATGATGAAACATTCAGAAAAAGATTCATTAATAATTTAATGCAAGATTGGGATCTTTTATTGACTAGTGCCATTGAGGATTATGATTAAAATGACTGAAGAAAATAAAGATACTTGGAGAGCAAAACAACATCTGTTAGGAGATGAGGGAATGTATCGATTTTGCATTGATACTCTCAAATTTATTCCCTCAAGACTAGAACAACGCCAAAGAATGAAAGAAATCTACTATACCATGATCAACACAGGCTTTGAAGAATACGGTAGACATAAGGAAATAGATCAAAAAATCAATCTAAGGAATGTTCAATGGCATTATCTCGTTGAATGTATTAGGGAAGAAATAGATGAATTTCAAAAAATGAGGCAGATAAATTAGTTCTTTATGGGATTAATTTTCCATTTTTATTCATAATGAAGTTATCTGAAAAGGAATCATTAGTAATACAGGCCAGACTAATGTTCAAGAATGATCTTAATCTTTCACTCAAATGGTTAGAATCAAAAGGTTTTCCTATGAAAAAGACACAATATTACAACACATTAAACCGTTTAGATAGCATGGGAGCAGAAAGATTATTTGAAATAGCAAAGACTTTTCCAGCATTTCATGCAGATGAGATTGAGAAATTTGTATTAATAGAACAGCAGTTATACGAACAATACTATCAGGAAAAAGCTCCAATAAACAAGGCCAGAATATTAAAGATGATAGCAGACATACAACCACTGATAACAGCATTACACGATTCAACCCAATATATCCTTGAAACTAATGGCAAGTTCACCGAATTTTTATCCAGGAAACAAGAAGAACGAGCAGAGTAAGAACACAAAGTTCTTTGAGCAATACAAGGGCAAAGACTTTGAAACGTTCTGGAATATGCTTGTTCCACCTTTAAAGAAAGGAGAACCTAAAGAAATTCTGCAATATGAAAAGGAATTACAAAATACCTTAGATTTAGAGAAGCATATTTTTATCAAGAAAGCAACAGGATTAGGAATTACTGAATTCACCTTAAGATGGATTTGCTATCAATGCCTAAAAGATGATAATATGAAGAACAGGCATAAAGACGTTGATGTTATTATTATTACAGGACCTAGATTAGACCTTGCAATTACTTTAATGGATAGACTAAAGGCCTTGTTTAATTACAATTTTGATCACAAAAATACAGTATGTGAATTAAATGGTGTAAGGATAGAGGCATTTCCTAGTCACCATTTAGCAGCCGCTAGAGGTTTATCACCGCAAATAGTATTTCTAGACGAAGCTGACTTTTTTCCCATAGGCCAGCAAGAAGAAGCCAGAAGCGTATCTGAAAGATATATTGCAAAAACTGATCCTCATATACTTATGGTGTCAACACCTTTTAATCCAGGTGGCCTTTATGAGCAAATCGAAAAGGAAGAAAATTCAATATATCATAAGATATTCCTGGACTATACAGTAGGCCTAAAAGATGGTATGTTCACAGAAGAAGAAATTGAAAATGCCAGACGTTCACCTAGTTTTGAAAGGGAATACAATCTGCAATACGGTGTCGGACAAGGTAACATATTTCCCTATGAGTTAGTCGATTCAATAACTGAAGATTTTGATTTAACGTTAAGAGATGGACCTAAACTAGTAACAATCGATCCTGCCTATGGTTCATCAAACTTTGCCATAACAGGATATGAAAAACTAGATGGAATCATATACGTTAAAGACGCAGAACAGCACGAAAGACCATCACCCACAGCCATGCTTGAACGCTGCCTTATGTATTATCAGAAATACAAATCATTATTCTTAGTCGATTCTGCACATCCTGGATTGATACGGGATTTACAAGATAGAGGCGTAAATTGCCAGCCTGTAAGATTTGG
>Ga0070749_10002012_pt1 | contig 13754 bp, 18 predicted proteins | sample VirMetDEL_Nov_18_FD_75180 | JGI IMG/M metagenome (GOLD analysis project Ga0070749, IMG submission 75180) | Aqueous microbial communities from the Delaware River and Bay under freshwater to marine salinity gradient to study organic matter... | ecosystem: Environmental > Aquatic > Marine >...
TTTAGCTTTGGCTTCAGCTCGGCTGGTGATCTTGCTTGTCAGCATGCTTCTGACTCCAGTCTCACCCGCCTCACTCAGAATGGATTCAAGGTCAGAAAGATAGGCTGTCAATCTTTCATCAACTTGAACTGATGTGTCTCCGTTCAGGCGAACAACCAGCGCATTCAGTTGATCGGAACTTAACTTCAGACTCGAAAGATTCGTAAGGGCTTGATTAAACGAAGCATCGTAAAGACGTTTCAGTGCCTTTGCCTTGAAGTCTTCGTCCGAACGAAGCCCTTTAATCCACCTAAAAGCTTCGAAAAAGCTTTCGGGGGTATAGGTGTAGGCGCCCAGCATTTCGGCAAGTTCAGCAGTCTCTTTCCCCTCAATCTCGTGCTTGGTGGCGGACGCCCCGTTTGCCTTGTATGTGTTTACAGCGGACTTGAAGTGCTCTCGAAAGTTGTATCCAGCAACTCCATCAAAGCCCCGAATGATTTCAGAGATGCGCGTGTATGCCTCAAAAACAGGGCCGCCGCCTTTTGGGGGGGTTGATGTTTGAATGGACTGAAAGAGGGCTTCAGCTTCGTCATCAGTCAGCTTGCCAAGTATTCGGAAAATAGAGCCGTTGACATCGCTCTCAATCTCCGCCGCGATTTCACCAAGCTTTTGCTTTTTGACCTCGGTGTTATTGATTAGAAAAGCCTGCGATGCTGCATCTCGAACAGAAGTAGAATAAACTCGTAAAGCAGTATCTTGGTTACCCCCGGTGGCAAACATTGAATCCGCAAAGGTACGAGGATTTTCAAGCTCTTTAGCAATAACCCTGTCCTGAAGATCGGCTTCGTACTCAACAAGATTAATTCTGTTGTCAATGATGTCGTCAATGTCTTTGAGAATAGCCTCGCTATTACGAGAGGCCATTGACTCATTAAGGGCGGCCTCGCTCGTGGCGTCAATGCCTTCGGGTATAATCCCATTGGCTATCTTATACTTCATACCCCTTAGCAACAAAGGATCGGTGATACCATTCAGAGCGTAGGAAAAAACACCAGTGGCATAAGCCGACTGAAGTTTGTCCATATAGCCTTGGGATTCCTTCTCGGATAAAAGCTTGGCATTCGTCATGTCGGTGATGTTTTCAGCAACAGACCTAACGACAGATAGAGACGCCTCTATTCGGCCAGTATCGCCAGCGCTGATCTGGTCATTTTCGTCAAGACCAACAACTGTAAGGAAGCCTTCCCTAGCCATTTTGGCAACGGCATTCGTGCCTTCAACAATGCTTTCTTTCCCGCTCTCTTTAAGAGCGGCACGTTCAGCGGCGATCCTTCTGCCGACAAGAGTCTTTGTGATTTCATTGTTGTAGTTCTTGCCAACTTCGTCGATGTAGGCGCGGAATGGGCCAGTAGCGACATTCGTCATTTCGCCAACGTAAGAAGACATTGCGGCGTTAAACTTGGCTGGATCGCCGCCAGTCTTCTTGATTAGCTCGTCGGCCCTAGCTTTAATTTCATCGTCGTACGACTTGTAAAAGCGGTTAAGAACAACCTTCTGGTATGCCTCGGTATAGATCGTACCAGCGCCCTCTGGCGGCTCGTAGGCAACGGGCTCACCAGTATCGGGGTCGATGGTCACAATGTCTTGAGCGAATTGAGAGAGGCCGCCCTCCTCACCTTTTGAGGCCGCTACTCGGGCCGCATCTCGAAAGAACATGTCCGCAAGGTCATTTCCTGCGGAAGCCAGAGAGCGCCCAATCAGTGACCCATCGCTGGAATTTCCGGTGCTGACCCTGATCGGGCTCAAGCCAAACTGGCGCTCTTCTCTTAAGACTTTTGCCATTTCTTATTCCGCTGGGGTTCTTGTTTTCTTGTACTTGTATATTCCACCAACCATCGTGGTGAATCCGTCAATCATTCCAGACGCCATAGCCTCTCTGCCTTTGCGTCTGGTTTCCGCTTGGGAGATATTGCTAATCAAGCTGTTCATCTGTTGCTGAAAGGCAATTGCGCTGATATCTTCTCCGACCATTTGCTTCTGGCGCTCAAGGAATTTGTCAACACTGACAGAACCAAGGCGGCCTTGGGAGGAGATTGTCGCGATGTTTGCCGACAAGTTGTCTTTGTACTGAAGGTGTCGCAGGCGCGATCGCTCAAGAGCTTGCGCCTTCCCCAAAATATTTTCAGTCTCTAGGTTGAAGGCCCCAAGTTCAGCACTAGCCTGCGCTCCCGCGCCAGCGGCAATACTCCCAAATGCGCTAACAGCGGTACTGATAAGGCCGAGAATCGGAAGAGCCATCTTAGAAAACTACCTCTGCCGTTACGTCTATGACTTCCAAGTTTGTTGGCTCCGACTGTGTAATCGTAATCTGTGGGTCCCTTCCGAATCCTGTCGTCCTGATTTCAGATTTACCATTGAAGGCTGTGGAAGAAGAGAACGGTCTTCCGTTTACGATTGCCGAAGTCGTATTCCTGAAATCAACAATGGCAGAACAAACACCGCGTGGGTTTCCCGTCATTGGACCATACTGAAGGCTGGAATCAATCGGGTTGCTAACCAAGGAAGCAATGTATGAAATCCCGACGTAAGCTTGAGTGTAGCTTACCGCTTCACCGCTCAAGTCTACCTGACCAGAGCTAACGGTAAATGTGCCCAGATAAGTTTTGACGCCGCCAGCAGTTACCCCGATAACGTGAACAACATCGTCGTTGTCATACTCGGAGCTTACCGTGGCAATGCCGGAACTGAGAGTGTAAAGCTTTGCGTTGTCCAGTGTGTAATCTACATTGAACTCGCAAAGCCGAAGAGTTGAGCTATCCCACCAGACGTTTGCAAATAATCTGTCGTCAATTGAGACAACAGAAGAGAATGCTCCATTGCATGTGATCTTCGACCAAGCCGCTCTTTTTTCGGCGCGGTTTGAGTTGAAGCAAGAGATCGTCCCACTCGGATCGACAAACAAGCAATAAGATTCAGACAAGCTGAATGCGCCAGAGCAAACAGCAGAATCTATAGGGCCATTGACCAAGTGAGACGAAAGGCTGGAAACAGACGGAGAGGAGTAAGCATTCTCTTGGTCGGTGTAAATGTATTCACGCACAACATTGCCACCAGCTTGAACAAAAAGAGTGGCCCCATCAATAGGCTTTGGCTCAACAAAGATAGAACCGTATGGGGTTTGCCGCCTGATCTGAGCATTGGTCGGCGTTATTGACTGGTTGAGAAAGGACGGGACATAAAGCTCAGCGCTGGCTGTAAATACCTGAAGGTCCCTGTTCGAGACAATGTAACGAATTTCGTTCACATCCCCAGTTGAGCCGACAATATCAAAGGCGTCCGAGTCGGCCGCATCTCCGTAGTCAAAGTTGAAATACGAGCCCGATTTACTGAGCCAAAGCGTATCTGGCTCCGCGATAGTCCCGCCGAATATTAGCCTGTTTTCATGGAAGGTAACGGCTGCTGGATACCCACGCTTGGCAGAGAAGGACTGCTCATACCATGTCCGAACAGGAGCATGACTTGCGACACTGACATATCCGCCCCCGTCTTCAGAAGAGGTTGCAGAAGCTCCTGCCGTTATGACGTAAGTGTTTTCGTCAATGACTGAGCTTATTGTCTTGTTGCCGTTAATACTTGCCGCCGCGATCCCGCCAACGGAAGATGCGTTTGAAATGGTAACAGATGCGCCGGAAGATAAGCCGTGTCCGATATGCGTAACCTCGACAGACGTACTTCCTTCACGGGTTCTCAACGGGTTCAGAATTGATAGGCGCGTTGTCAAATTTGAAATGACAGTGCCAGTTGCCTGAGTCGCAGATTGAACGCTATCAATCTCAATCTCTGCGCCCTCTGTTCCGTACTGGAGAATGACGCCGACATGCAGAGAACTGAGGTAGTCACCGCCAGTCTGGCTTCCGGTAGTGTCAAAATAATCTGCGTTGGTTGTAAGCGTAACGCCAGACCCTGTAGTGGCCGAAGGATTAAGCGTTACATCGGCCGCATGGAAGTTTGAGTACGGCTGATAAATCTTGCTGCCGTCTGAGTTTGAGTCAAAGCTGTATGGCGTAATCTCAAACGATGTAAGCCCAGTTCTGACTAGCATCCTCGGCATGAACAGGGGATGGCATATGAACATGACATCGCCATACTGAGAATGAGTATACTCATGAATGTAGTCGTCATCGAATGGAAGGGCGTTAGTGTCCGTATCTTGGGTGATTGTTGCCGCAAGCGATATGCTGCTTGTGTCCAAATAAAAGACACGAACCTTCGCGTGCTCAATTGAGACAATGTATCTTTCATCATCAGAGAAAATGAAATGAACAAGCTTGGACTGCATGGTCTTGCTTGTGTCTCTAGTGAGGCTGTAGTCGTATATGTTCTCAAGGCCCGGACGCCTGACAACGCCGCCCTCTGACCTGACAAGCATGTTCTGAACGGTCTGCGCAGAAGACGTGTATAGGCCAGAATCTGTTCTGGCTACCGCATAAGAGCTCACTTCCCCATACTGGAAATTTGTTATCGGAACTCTGATCTTCCGCATCAGGTATACCTTTGGGTAATAAACCTTGAGGTGTTTAGCTTTCTTGTCGTTTGCTGCTGGGAGTCGAGGCGTCGAGCCGACGCCATATGGAAGTTGGCCTTTTGCTCAAACAGGCTGGAGAGTTGAACGTCTCGCGCAATGGAGGTCGCAAAAACAGCAGCCATTGCATACTCAACAGCAATGATGAAGTACGGAGGCCAGTCGATCTCAGAGGCGCGATAAGTGTAATCCGCTATCACGGTGTCTTTCGGGCCATGATTCGCATAAATCGTATCGCCATAAACGTCATAAACAATTGGATTGTCGCCAACCGTCACGGCGTGAAGCAAGAGGCAATCGCTTGGAATGTTGTATTCGTATTCCCACCTGCCAAGCGGAGAAGCGCCAGAGGTAATTATCTGCTCCTGCTTTGTCGCAAATCTCCATCGCGTGTTGGTCAAGGCGGAACGAGCAACGTCCTCATAGATAGCATCTGCAAGATCGGATTCCGCAGTTCCATCTGAGAATGAAGTGATTGGATCGCCGCCAACAAGCAGAAACCCACGGGAGCAAATTTGAAGCGGCGTTGTTGCTGGCATGTTGTGTATGGGGGGCCGAAGCCCCCCATCCTTTCTTAGTCGCCGTCAGTGGCAGTAACCGCCACGCCGTCAACAACGTCAACGGTCGAGCCGTCGTTTGCGTTGACATAAGTGTGGGACACTGCCGGGGTTCCGCCAGTGCTGGATGCCACGATAATGACATCGTTTACCGCCAGCATCGCGGCAGCACTGTTGAAGTACCCTGCCGTGTTTACAGTGGCGATAGTGTCAGTCGTGGAGTAGAGCCAGAGAGACTGACCAGAGGCACCGCCAACGCGGATAAGAGCAGCCGAAGAGTAAGCCATATCACCTTTCCCCCTTAGTTGTTGTCGAGGACTTCGTAGACGCCGTTATCATTGATAACAACTGCGCCCATCGACATCATCGACGTGGTAAGGTGCGCCACTTTTTCAGCAACGTAGTTCACCTCGGTGCGAACATCTGCGTTGATACCAAGGCCAACAGCCGTGGTATGATACGCATAGTTCTTTCCACCGGCAACGGCAGACGTGGAGAAAATCTTGAAGCCCAAGAAGTCCTTCATTGTCATGCCGCCAGCAAACGGAAGGTTCTGCGGACCAACATAATCCGAGCTGGCAAACTCGGTGATGTTGAACAGGTCAGCAAAGCCAGCCGGGGCCATTGCAAGATAACGCTGCCCGTCTTCCGGAATATCTGCCGCACCCATTGTTTCAAACAGGACAAGCAAATCTGCCAGAACCAGAGCGCCGCCGGTATCTGCAATCTGGGTAGAGTTTGCGCCAGCGTCGAGAGCCGTCGTGATGAGTTCATCAGTCTTGCGCCCGAGAGCAGCGGCCGCCGAAGTGGCCACAGCTTGGCGCTCGTTGATGTTGGTCTTCAATTCATCCAACGAGTCAATGTACTCCGGCGCGTAGTAGTCGGCCATCGTGACGGTGACGTTTGTGTGCGCAAGGTCCATCGGAGTGATGTTACCGTTGCGGGCTTTGGTAGTGGCTGAACCAGTACCGATCTTCTGGAATTTGGCAGTCGATCCGCTGACGTTGTTCGTGCGGACAGTGTTCCGCATCTTCGAACCCATTCGCTGGTAGGCCAGCTGAACGTCAGCTTCAAACTGCGCGACGAAGGCTTGGTCGATTGTATTCGCCATATCTCGTAGTCCTTAGTTGAGTTTCGGATTCAACGGGTGTCCGAGTCTCACGTCTACGAGGGTATCCTTGCGGGCCTCTCAGTGCATAGCGGGCCGTGGTGTCCCATAAATAGAACCATCTTGACCGTAATTGCAATGAACAAATTCTATTACGTCATGCCCAAACTCTGTTTTCCCAGTATCAGTAGCCGTAAAGCCAAGCCATCCAAGCCATTGGCATATCATTGCGTTCTCTGCCCAGACGACACAATGAAGGCAGTCGTGGTAAGTATGGTAAAACGACATGAGCCTTGAAGAAGCCCGCGCAAATTTTGCAAAATTCCTTGACAGGTCTTTCGAGAAGAGGGCCCACATAAGCCCATGGCAATCAATGCCGGTAAGTGCGACTGGAGAACCGTGAAGGAGAACGGCAAATGCCGCATGGCTTGAAGATTCAAGGAGTCTCGGTATCTCGGTTTCGGGGTCCATCTTGTAGAAAATCTCGAACTCTCGCAAATTCTCGTCGCTCATATTGTCTATGAACGGACGGATATGCTCCGGCTTGAGAGCTACAAGATGGAGGCCCCTACTCTCTGCAATGGCCTTAGCCATAAAGCTTTTTGAATCCCTCGTTTACTTTCCTGATGTACGCCGGATCGTGCTTTGTCCTGTCGGAATATCTCGGGTCGTCCATCATGGAACGCAGCGACTCAAGTGTAAGGGCGGCTGGAGCATCAGAATCACCGCTGAATGATTTTGATTTCTGACTCTCCATGATTGCCTCAAGCGCGATGATGCCTTCATGCGTTTCGCACATGCGCTCTATGGCTGGCATTGCATCTGCCGGAAAGAACTTGTTTGCAAAAAGACTTGCCGCATTGATTCGGTCGTCAGCATTCTCTCCAAGCTTATCGTATTCCGCCTTCAGGTTTGGGCCCGACATCGAGTCCATATAGACCTGAATTCCTTTCTCGAACTGGTCCTGACTGAACCCATTTTCAAATGAATGCTCAGACCACCACTTGAGAAGATCGCTATCAACGGTAGACTTCTCGTCCACAAAGTCAGGCACCTTATAGTCGCCAGCTTTTTCCGGGCGGTTGCTGTACCTTTCTGCCGTGATTTCATCCATCAGCTTTTTCTTGATGTCCGCATCGCGGGCTCCAAGCTTTGACTCAAGCTGCTTGTACGCCTTTGCCAAATCTTCTGGGGTTGAATACTTTTCAGGCAGCCACTCGGGCCGCTCCTGAATTTCCTCAACAACCTCTTCTTCTTTTTCCTCGACGGCCTCACTCATTCACTTTCCTCCTGTGAGCATTTGCCACTCTGCGCTCAATAAGCCCAACGATGTACCGCTGTCCCTCGCTGTGAAGTAACTCATTGTGCGCCACATTCGGACCATGCACCATCTCAATGGTAATGGACCGAAGGTATCGAAGAACCTCTTTGCCTGTCTGTGTCGAGAAAACAGACGCAAGGTTCTTGTCGATAATTTCTTCTTCTTCCGCGCTTCGCTTGAATCCATCAAGCCCAATGTTAATCTTCAATGTGCTACTGCCCCACATCCATTCCTTGTTGCTGCGCCTGCATCGCCAACTGCTGCGCCATTTGAGCAAGTTGCTTTCGTTGATCTTCATCCCTGATAAGGAATTCCGGAACGCCAAACTTTTTCGCTAGGTAAATGGATACCTCTTCGGAATCCACCAATAGCTGAAGAGTTTGCGGTCCAAAGAATTTACTGACAAGCTCAAGGAAACGGGCCGTCGAGCCAATGTCTTGATTGGCTTGAGCTTGAGCAAGCGGAGAAGTTGATCGAATCTTTACCTCGCGCCCGTTAACGCGGGGGAGTTCGATTCGACCCTGCTTCTTCAGGATGTAAATCACTCGCTGAAGAACGGGCTGAACCAGTTCCGACTGAAGCCTGCCAAACGCAGACCCAACACGTCGGGACAGGTCTGCCATGCGCTCGGCAATCTCAGTTGCAGTTGCTGGCGTCCTATTCGGGTCGCCAAGCATATCGTTATACAGCGCCCTTTTGATATTGAGGCGCATATCATTCAGGGAAAACTGCGCAACGTCAAACCTGCCAGCTGACTGAATTGGCTCAAGGCCGCGACTCCCCACTCCTTTCGGAATGATCGTGCCGGGAACAAGTTGAATCGTATCTGGATTCGTTACACCGTCGTCTTCCATCTGGTAGATTCCTGAAATTGCCATCTGAGCATTCTCAAGAATCAATTGAATCACGAGATTCGTGACCTTGATTGCGGACAGAGCGTTCATCAATGGGCCCCGGCCGTAGACTTCCCCGGCGCATTTGTCCCACCTGAAGCAGACAAACGGATTAGAGCCGATTCCAGACATCGCCTCGTACCGAAGAACAGTTTTTGTAGTCATGCAGATAGCATAGAAGAGGTGGGCTTCCTGATTCTTCGATGAATAGTCTCGGCAAACAACCTCAAGAACATCTGTCTTCTCATCCGACGAGGCCCTGCGCATTACTTCCTTGTCAAATGTCTCGCCCGGATAAAGAATCTCAAGGCTATCGAAACGAATTCCCCGCCTTTCCCTGAACACATGGTCTATCCGTCCGTCTGGGCCGGTGTCCAAGACGACGTGAGGCAATGGTATGGCCGTAAAGTTAATTGGATTAACGGAGTCGCCTTCGTCAATTGCGAGAATCCCAGTCCCAACGGCTAGGTCCATGAAGGATTCGTGCACCTCTTGAGAGAAGTTTGAGTTTTGAATAATCTCGAACACATACTCAGTGACTTCATCAAGCTGATTGTCTACCTGCTCGCGCTGCTCCTTCGGAACTTCAGAGCCAGATATGAGATCAGCCCACCTCGCGAAGTTTGGGACCACTCCCGACTGAAGCCTGCTGGCAAATTCCTGAACGCCAACAACCGCAGTCTCGTCGAATATCTTTTCGTCCCTGCGCCTTCCGGGCTGCTCCGCATAAAACGACTCCCTCATTGGGAGAGCGTACTCATAGCACTCCTCAAACAACGGAACAAAATTCTCGCGCAGAATTTTAGCTCTATCGTAACGCTTCAGATACTTTGAGACGGCAGCGTCCATCAATCAAACCTTGTTTTGTAGCCGCTTGAGCCGGAGCTTAGAAGAGATGGCCGCCCTCGCCCGCCGCCGCCTACCGATCTGGAACTGCCGGTCAAAGCAAAATCAATGTCTTCAGCTTTTGCGCTTGCCTTTTTGCGGCGCTCTTCTTCAGCTTTCAGGTCGGCCTCACGTCGAGCCTGATCGGACGCTTCTATCTCTGCCTTGCTTGGACCGAAACACATTTCACATACTCCTGCTTGCCACCTAGTACCACAACTTTTGCCTAAAAGAAGCTTCTAAATCCAGTGCGTTTTTTCTTATCCCCGAACACATTGAAGTCACGCTTCGCGACAACTGGGCGTGATGGCTTCTGACTGGACAGCAGAGCTCTACCCTCGCCCGCGCCGAGAAGAAGGTACTGGAGCGAGTCATGGATGTGGCTGAACATATTTTTATCTGGCTTATCGGCGTATCTCTCGCCAGACACTTCCATGCGTTTGTAGGAGTACCCACCCTCAAACCCTTTGATGAGCATTGAGCAGCGCCGATCTACAAGAAACGCAGGCTTGCCCTCGACCATCTTGGCTAATTGGGAGGAAACAGCCTCAAGTCGAAGGTCAACTGAATTTGATGGGGCGGGGAATGCGCGAAGCCCCGCGCCTCTTAGGATTTGGAATGGAGTTGATTCATCTGTCTGCGCTCTGAAGTCACCAGCAGGGTCGCCGTAAATAATTACCTCTCCTGCGGCAGAGAATCTTGTAGCAAGTTCGTTTCTCAGGACCTCTGCAAACCGGACAATACCCATGTCAACTGCAACAATCTCTGATTGGATCAGCCATCTGCCACGAACCTTTTGACCAATCGTCGCCGCTGGTGTCAGTCCAAAATCAAGGCCAACATATACAGGAATACCGGCCGCAACAGGGACTTCTTCCTTGGCGATGTGAACGTCAGAAGCGAACATCGGATAAACAGGCTTCCCGTCTTGGATAGTGCCGAGCCTATTCATGACATAGACATCAATCCAGCTTTTTGTTTTGCCTCGAATCAGATTCGGGTAGTAATTCCGAATCATGTTGTGCCTGTTCTCGGCGTTTTTCGCCTGATCGTACCCAGTAATCTCCCCATCTTCGTCCCTGATTTCCACCATCCCCGGCGGCTGGGTAAAAAATTTCCAGTTGTCCGGGGTCACGAGCATTTTCGCCTGCTCTCTGGGGATGTGGTCAGGGATCGGAACCTCTCCTGACATGATCGGCCACCAATGATCCTCTTCTGGAGCGTTGGTATCGGCAATCACACCGTTCCAAGTCGGGCCCCCATCACGCATTGAGGGGAATCGCCCCACCCGCATGGTGCAAGCGTCGATAATACTCTTGGGAATCTCCCTCGCTTCGTTGATCCAGATGCCTGTCAGTTCTAGAGAGAGGAGTTTTTTTACATCTTCGGGCCTGTCTAGTGCCAAGAAGATAACTTCGAGGTCCAAGTCCCCCCTTTTTATGTTGTGGGTGTAGGGAACCGACCAAGTAAACTTGCCCCAATCGTTCTCCGGAAACCAATCAAGCCATGTCTTGATCGTTGTTGTCCGAAGCTGTGGGTTTGTATTCCTGATAATTGCCCATCTGCTTTTGCGCACGCCGTCCGAGTTCTTTTCCTGCTGCAACGCACGGCGGAAAACCTCGACGCAACAGGCAACAGACTTGCCGCTGCCAACCGGACCCCTGATTCCCCGAAAAAATGTGTCGTCCTTCATGAAGTCCCGGAGGGTTTCTCCGTCAGGTTTGTACTTAAAGTCAACCATCCACGCTGCGCACTTGATTGAGATGCCTTTCAAGCTCTGTAATCTTGGCCTTTAAAGCGCTTAAACGACGAAGAAGGGAATCAATTTGGACATTCCCGCGCTCGGCGCCCAACTTCTTCTGAAGTTGCTCTTCATCCGCCATTACCTCAATCCTCTACCATTTTACACGGTCCGCCCAGTAAGCCGCAGACATCTTACCCTTGGCGATGTTCTTGCCATGTCGAGCTTTGAAACTAGCACGTTTCTTCTTCATCTTGTCGGACTCACCTGCTTTTGGCTTACCAGCGGTCTTAGCGCCCTGCTCACCAAAGCGAATCGTCTTTACTTTGTCACCCTCCTTGGCCACAACAACGTGCGATTTTTTCGGGTGGTTCGGTGTCCGCTTAGGCTTATTAAAACCATCAACACCCACACGAGTCAGTCTTGAGTCCTTCTTCACCTTAACCCCTTGTCAACGCCAAAGCGGACCATCCGCTCAACAATCTCAGGCCCTATGCTCTCAATCAGCTTGTCACACTCCCGATCAGTAACCGCAGGGTGGTTCGGACCAAACTTGGCAACAACATGACGAAGGTGAACCTTCTTCACAATCCCGCGAAGAAGGCTCAACTCTTCCTGCTTCAGAGCGCTGATAAAGCTCACGCTTTCGGCCTCTTCCTCTTGGTCTTCTGCAATGAATAAGGAGTGGGGGCCGGGGCGTCGGGGAGCTCAAGAAGCCGTCGCGAAGAAGGCGTCCGGGTCTTCCCGGAATAAACTATACCCAAGAACACATGCACAGGTCCAGAATACTCAAGGCCGTCACTCGCATAAACATACATCAGAAATCCCCATCCTTCATCCCCAAAGGATCAACAGGCTTCAGCAAACTCCCACGATACACAGGACCACGCCTGTCAACCTTCTCAGTAGAAAGCTTAGGCAAAGGCCCAGACTGAGGCTTCACATAGCTCGACTTATAACCACCAAAGCACATCAGTACTTACCCCCTTTGCCTTTGCCCTTACGGGGCCCACCCTTAACTCTGACTTTGAACACTTCAGGCAGCTTAGTATACCTCATCGGACCCTCATGGAAAAAAATGTTTGGGCTGGAGTATTTGCAGTAACATCGCCCAGAGTTTCCCCCCCACCAGCCTAAACAGACACTATCGCAAAAGATCAGCCAAGATCAATCGACACCCGAATATCGCCAGCCACTTGCACTTGGCTGCGGTCCACGGGCTTAAACCCAGCGCGATCAAGTATGTCCTTCGATGCTTCAAGCCTCACATACTCAGACTTCGCGCCCGAGGCAAGCTTCAGGACTTGGCTCACAGCCGCCGTCGCGTTAAGCCCTATCGTCTCAGCCACCCGCTGCATCATGTACGCCTGCACATGTGGCAGCCGGACTGTTTTGCTGGCGGTGACTCTTCCGCTCTGGCCTTCGGCATATCCTGCCGCCGTCGCAGCGGACTTCAGCGTTCCGCCTGTTGCTACAAGGTAATCCACCAGAGCCCTCTGTTTTGGAGTCAGCGGACTAGAGACTGTTGCTGGCATTGCGCCCCCCCTTTCCCTCTTTCCCCCCCATTTCTGGAGCCTCCAAAAGGGGCGTGTCAAGGGGTCTTGTGCCACGATTTAGGGTTGACAGGGATTGGAGCGTTCACCGGCCCTTGCAATCGGAGACGGAGCCCAGAGGGCTCCGCCGCGCAGAGCGCGGTTGCGGGTCCGGGCTAGGTCGGAAGCATAAACTGCCCAACACTCTGGCAGCGCTTCCGGATGCCAAGTGGGACTACAGAGACAGCGACAGTGGAAGATTGAAACCGTCCTAGAGGGCAGGGAGCGGGGAGCCAACCGACTATGCGACACCCCCGCCTACGCATCAAGCAGAATAGCGGTTCCCCCCATTTCTTTAAGTGTTCCGCCCCGCTATTAACCGATTCCTGGCTCTGCGTTGCTCTGCTTGGCCTGTGTCCCGCTTGCCGACCGAGACAGGAATCGGGCGGGGCGGGATTGTGGGCCCCCCCGCGATTCGGCTTGATGCGTAGGCTAAGTGGGGTGTCGCTTTGTCGGTCGGCGCCACCCCGCACCCTGCCCTCTTCGGCCGGTTCCAATGCGCGGGGGGAGGCAAAGACCAACCGTAGCACTAGGAGACTAAAACAATGGGTACGACGAAAACGGCCACCAAAAGTAACCACGAAACGCTAGCCGACTGGGTTGACGCTCAGGCCATGACAGGCCCCCGCTTCAGCATCGAAGCCCGCAACTATGTCGAACACGACTACCTTGGCTTCGCCCGAAGGCTGATCTGCGAGGCTGTGATGGATAAGCTCTACTATCTCGAATTCGGAAAAAACGACGGCCGGAGCGGTGCAGAATATCGGCTGGACCGCGCGCGCGAACGGGCACGGCAGGCAATGCGGGCTCACTCGCACGCAGAAATCCCAGAGGAAAAGTTGCGGCAGGCATTCGACGAGGTAGCCAGCCATGAAGCGGAGCTAGCATTCGTTCGGGCAGAAATGGCCGCATTGCAGAAGCTCTATGCCGAAAAGGTCGGGACCGACGGTGAACACTATGAGCCGTACGGGATGCGATCTGCGCAACGCCCGCACGGAAACGTAGCGCCCGCGCCCGACACGATGCCCGCCGACTTGGCGAGGCTGGCAAAGCAACTTGGCGTAGCATAACAAGGCAGGACCCGGGCCAACCGAAA
>Ga0070749_10002013_pt1 | contig 13752 bp, 22 predicted proteins | sample VirMetDEL_Nov_18_FD_75180 | JGI IMG/M metagenome (GOLD analysis project Ga0070749, IMG submission 75180) | Aqueous microbial communities from the Delaware River and Bay under freshwater to marine salinity gradient to study organic matter... | ecosystem: Environmental > Aquatic > Marine >...
AAAAAACCCCGCCTCTTTCGAGGCGGGGTCCGCGGCAAAGGCTAGCTTAGTTGATCAACAGAGGGGAGAAACACAACGCCGCGTAAACTATTGGATATCAGTACCCAGAACTCGTCGGAAGTTCCCTTGTAGCATATGAGCTGCCGAAGTGGAAGACATAATTTCCCCGAATTCGATTTCGGAGATATCGATATCGACGTGCCGAGTATTGAACTCAGGCGCAAAGACCACGGGCCCGACCAGACCATAACGCGTCCCGTTAATAGTCAGCGTGATCATCTGGACGTAGGAGTTGGGGGGATCCTCGAGTATGTCGTCATCCATCATCAGCATGGCTCCATGTTGCGCCTTGTCTTGTACCAGTGCAAGTCGATTAGCACGGCATCGATTTGATCGGCGAGGCCGTTGCGCTCTGCGGTCAGTCGTTCGTTGTCCTTGACCAGTGATTCCATGAGACAGTTTTGCACTTCGATGCGGCGTCGTAACCCGTAGATGTACTCACGCAGGAGGAGATCGTCGATCGGGCACGGGGGATCGTCGGTGCTATGGGTCGCGGGTTTCATCGAGGGAACCCTCGCAGTCGATCGGCGATGAGGGTGGCGTAGCCTTCGATATCGTCCCAAGAGTCGGCTTTGTCCGAGTTGCCGTTGACGATCCTTGCCATTTTGGAGGCGATCATTTCAAGGGCTTCCCATTGGTCATCGGCGAAGTCGCGGTCCATGTCCCGTGCGTGTTCAGCCATGGCGCGTTTGAGCGCTTGGGCGAGGCGTGCGTTGTCGGCGAACGCCCCGTAGTCCTTGGCCCGTGAGCCGAGCAGCGTGGTCATTTCAGCGGTTTCCTTGACGGCATCGAGCAGGCGCGAGGGTTTGGGCGGGGTTTTGCCTGCGGCCTTGTCGCGGAGCTTGTAGACGTAGGGGACGGAGAGTTTGAACTGTTTGGCGACCGAGGAGACCTTGGCCGCGGGGTTGTCGTGGAAATAGGTGATCACTTTTTGAGTGGTGCTGTCTATGGCTTTTGACTTTTTCATCGAGGGAGTTCCTTTTGGTAAAAATAGGTAAGGCAAGCGGGCGGGACGAACCGCTCGCTCGAGTCGAAGGCGCACGCGGCGGCCACGGGGTCCGTGGCCCGTGATAGGTAGTCCGCGCGTAGATAGTCGCGATAACCGAAATAGAGACAAAACGCGGCGCAGAGGCCGACAAACGCAGCGATAAAGAACCGGAGGTCTTTGTCCATCACATTCTCCTTTCTAGGATAAGGGGTTAGAAGTAATCGTTTCCGCCGCGCGAGCACCGCCAGTTAGGTCGTGGGACGTGGGGGTCGAAGGGTTTTCTACGAGAACTCCAAAGGGATAACAAACTGATACCGATAAAAAACAACGAGAATAATAGTGTTTCTAACATGGATAACCTGCTCTTCTTTCTAAAGGAGACTCTTTGTAACACGGGTCTCATGGGTTTTTCAACTTCTTTCGTTGTCGGTGTCGCATACGGTGTTCCTCCCAGTGGAGAATGCGGTGACAGTTAGAGCATAACGGAATGCAGTTCTCTGTGGCCTCTTTTATGGCGAGGCGTAGGTTGCTGCGGCTGCTGATGAGTTCTTGCACGGCGTGTTCTTTTACATCGGGGTGGTGGAAATCGATGACGGCGGGGTGTTGTATGCCGCAGTGCGCGCATTTTTGTTTGGCTTTGAACGCGATCCATTGTGCGCGGACCTTGTCTTTGTGTTGGCGGGACCGTTCCTTGTACGCTTGGGCGTGCTTTTCGTAGCTGCGGCGGGAGTACACCTGCTGGCGTAAACGCCGTTTCTCTGGATCCTTGAACGGCATCGGGGTTACAAAGCCTTTCGCCAGTAGAGCGTTCGGGTGTAGCCGTAGGCGATCGGCGGGGTGTAGAGCTTGAAGCCGCAGGCGATGAGGCTATTGGCGCTGGGGTGGTTATCCGTCGTGTCCGAGACGGCGACGGTGTAGCCCGATCGTTTGGCCCAGTTGAGGCGCACGCGGATGAGGTGCTTTTGGAGTCCTTTGCCGCGGTAGGCGGGGAGGATCCCCGATCGGGATAGGTAGATGCCCTTAGCGTGTTGGAGGGAGGGTGTTGCGCAGGCGAAGCCGACGTGCAGTGGCCCGTGGTCCATGAGCCACCACACGCCATCCTCGGGGAAATAGAGACGGTCCTCGGGCAGACACTCCTTCTGCAAGGTCCGTAGGAGACGGCGCAGGCCGTCCTTGGCCGCACCGATGCGATAGCAACGGAATTCCCCCATAGTGGGGGAATTATAAAATAGATTTTATGACGGGTGAGTAGTGTGCCCGTACCGTTCTTGGTCGCGCACAAGCGTGAGGAGCTTGCAGAATACGAGGATCATGGGAAGTTCTTTCTTCTCCTCGCGCCAGATATCGAACTCGACGGCGTAGCCTTCGACGACATCCCAGCGGATGTCAGCGGAGCGCCCGTCGTCGGTGATGCTGGCCCATGTGATATCAGGGACGGTGACTTCCTTTCGGTGTGCCGAGGGGATATCCAAGAATGCGTCGTTTGAGTCAGACACGGAGGGCCTCCTTGACCTGTTGGACTTGTACGTCCCATGGGGCGTTCATGTTCTCGCGTTGGAAGACGTGCACGCTCGGGTACCAGAGACTTTGTTGCCCAACGCGGCTGTTCCAGTACCAGAGCTTGTTGGCGTCGAGCAGTTTGACGTCCTTGCCGAGTGCGCCTGCGAGATGCGCGTTAACGTTCGAGGGGGAGACCACAACGTCGCAGACTTCCATCAACGCGGTGAGGTTTTCCAGATCGAGGAAGGTGTCGACATAGGTCGTGATGAGGTTGGGGTGGAAGTTTTCGGCGTCCTTCTTGGCCTCTCCGTATTGGAGGTTTACGAACTTGGTATGCGGGAGATCGAAGAGTGGGCGAAGCGTTTCAAGGGGGACACTCTTCTCTCCTCCGATCACGGCAGCGGTGCTCGCCCAAGAGAGCCCGATCAACCGCTCGCCTTCGACGTTCAACTGCTTGCGCCAGTGCGCGACCCGAGCGGGGTGCGCTTTGAGATAGCTCTCACTCCGATGAGCGGGGATGTCTGCAAACTCGTGGATAAAGTGTGCGCCGAGCGAGCCCATGGGGGCGTGTGAGTCGTGGTCCTCGGCCTTGATCCGTGTGGTTTGAGGCAAGAACGTGACGTTCTCGGCCTTACAACCGCGTTGGAACAGGCTCACCAAGCGTACATCGAGGAGCACGGTGACGTGTTCGCATTGTTTGGCGACGGCTTCGATGAGTGAGCCGTAGAGAATTTGGTCGCCGACACCTTGCTCTGCCCAGATAATGGGGCGGACGAGGCCCTTGCCTGCTTCCCAGCGAGGGTGCTCGCTTTTAAAGCGAGCGGTTTGGACGAGTACGCTGCCGAGTCGGCGTTCGTACATCTTCCATCCGTTGCGGAAATCCCCCATTTGTAAGGCGAGAAGACCCATGGCCCATGCGACGTTGTCATCGGTGGGGTTGAGCTGAAGCGCGACTCCAAAGTCGCTGCGGGCTTGTTCCCATCGGTGCATTTCCCAGTGGCAGCGTCCTGATTGCAAGAAGGATCGCCCGACAAGCGGGAGCAGGAGGTTGACGTTGTGGAACATCGTGACGGCGCGATCGTAGTCGTTCTCGGCCGCCGCGGCATTGGCCATCGCGAGGACTTCCTCGGCGATGTCGACCAGTGAGCGAGCAGTCATTCTTCTTCCTCGAAGTGCGAATTGATCACATGCGCCTTCACCATCTCCAGCACCCCGACGACTTCGGCGAGGGAGATCTGCCCGTGGTACTCACAGATGACCTCGTACACCTTGCCGGCCAGCTCTTCGTTCTTCGCAAACTTGGTGTTGAAGTCGGGGCGCAGGACGTTGTTCATCGCTTCTCCGAAGGTGCTCTCATGTGCAGCCAGCCTTTCGGCGTGGTCCGGTAGCCGACGGCCACGAGCGCTTCTTCGCTGCGGCAGTAGCCGTCCTTGCGCTTATGTAATCGAAAGCTATCGGGGTTTGCAAACACTTGCTTGCACTCAGTGCATCGTCGAATCTTGGGAACGCTCATTTCTCTCTTTCTCCTAGCATTGCATCAGCCAATAGGTAAGCACGCTCGGCGATCAGGACCTCGTTTTGGAGCTTGGTCTTGGCAATCACGGCCTTCATGGCCTCGACTGCCAAGTAATCGCGTAGCGTGAGGCCACCATGTAAGCGTATCTGGCCTGAATCGTCAACTATTCTGTCAGGAAAAATATTCATTTTTATGCTCTTGGTATAGAACTTTAATAAATCATGCTTTATCGACTAACGCTTCGATGATCTCATCCTCGATCAACATGCGTTGCGATTCGTCGAGCACTCTCAGGATGTTCACCCGAGCCTTCTTGCCATCGGGCTTTTCCAGCGACAGGTGTACGGCGTTGAGCTCGATCATCGGCGGCAGCACGTAGTCTTCGACTTGGATCGGTTCCAGAATCTCAAACGTTATATCGGCGTCGAGGTTTAGCTGTGTTTGATGCTTCATCTTCTTTCTTCCTATTCGCTTCGATGCGGGCAAGGAGTTCCGCCTCCTTGTACGTCTTGTCAAAAAGTTCGTCGATCAAGGGCTTGATGATGGCTCCCATGCCTACCTTGTAGAACTTCTGAATCTCTTTGATCTTGTGGTAAGTCTCGAGCGGAATGATGATGCTCTTGAACTTAGTGCCTTTGCGCTTTTCAGGAGAATAGCGGCCTGGGTATCGGTACTTCCGCTTACGTCGATTGCGCCATGTATGCTCCTTCAGCTCTGCGAGCTTCTTCTTCGCGACGGGGTCATCGCGCTTAGAGAGCCGCTCTATCCCGAGCCGCGGGAACTGGAGGTTGAAATCATCGTAGTTGAGGTTGGTCCACTTGCGTCCTTTCGCAAGCGGCTTCTTCTCTGTCGCCACTTTATTCACCTTTCGCTTCGCCCCATGAGGGGCCGATCTCTACATCGACACGCGAGGGGACTTCGAGTGCCACGGCGTGAGCCATGATCCGTGCGGCTTCATCCGCTTCAGCTTTGTTGTTGACGCTGACAGCGATCTCGTCGTGCACTTGCAGGAGTAACCGGAAGCCTGCTTTGTTGAGTGCAACCATCGCGGCTTTGGTCTGGTCCGCGGCGGAGCCTTGGATGAGGCGGTTGAGACCTTTGTAAGTCATCGCCCGCTTGATCCTTGGTCCGTATTCCACCACCGCTTGTTCGCGAGGGAGCGCTTTGTTCACGCCCCACTCCACGGGTTCCCAGAGCGGGAAGCGACACTTGCGGCCCAAGAGCGTACGGATCGCGCCGCCTGAAGCGGGGTGTTCGATGCGTTTCATAACGGAGTTGACGGTGCCTTTGAGGAACGGCACGTTCATGTGGAAACTATTGATGAGCTCGGCGGCCTCATCGAGCGGCAGGTCCAGCGAGTTGGCAAGCTTTTGCTTGCCCATCCCGTACATCAATCCAAGGCCGATGGTCTTAGCGGCTTTTCTTTGGATGCCTGCCATGTCAGCCACCATTTGGTGGAAGTCGGTGTCGGGGTTGTTGCGATATGCCTCTGCCATGCGTTCTGCTCCCGGCAGGTCGAGCAACGTAGCGTAGTGCACGAGCAACCGTGGCTCTTGTGAGCTGAAGTCGTTAGCGGCCCAGAGCTGTCCCTCTTCAGGCAGGAAAAGCGATCGAACCAACGGACCGATGATTTCATGGCGAGCGGGAACCTGTTGCAGGTTGGGGTTGTTCATCGAGAGGCGGCCTGTGACTGTACCACCGTCTTCCGATCGCATCTGATTAATGTGCGGGTGGATCCGCCCATCGGCAGCGCTGTGACGCAAATACGGTTCAAGGAATGTGCCGTGCGTCTTGTTGAATTCTCGGGCTTCGATAATTAGCTTCGCGACGGGGTGATCGTGCGAGTCTAAGAAAGTCTTTGTGAAGCTGGGTAATCCCGTTGTGGTCTTTGGGTAGGCAAGCCCGAGCTTGTCAAAGGCTTTGGCAATGCTCGCAGCGGCCCATATGTCAACTTTTTCGCCGGAAATTAACTTGATCTGTTTGATATGTTCGTTTTCTTTACGTTTGAACTCCTCGACCAACTGCTCGCAGCGATCTCGATCGAAGCGGATGCCTTGGAACGTAAGGTCGATCAGCACCGGCAGTAGCTCGGTCTCGAGCGTGAAGATTGATTCGACTTCTTCTTTACGAATCAGCGCCTTCAGGTGATGCCAGAGCTTGAGCGTGAGCGCGGCGTCTTGCTCTGCGTACTCCCCGACGTACATCGCAGGGAGCTTCCACAGTTCTTTCTTTGCGTGCACGCCGAAGTCGGAGGCCGCATCCTTGAGCCCCTGTTCGGACTTTACTTCTTTGAGGTAATCGAAGCCGAGGCTGTTTAGCGCAAAGCTATAGCGGTTCTCGTCGATAAGAGGAGCCGCGAGCATGGTGTCATAAACAGTGCCGTTGACCGTGAAGCCTGACGCTCGAAGCCAGCCCAGATCGTACGCGGCATTGTGCATAACCTTATCGCACGGCAGCTCGAGGACTTTCTTCATCCAGCGATTAACGATGCGTTCATCGAGGTTACCGCCGCCTTGGTGAGCGATCGGGAAGTAGCCCTTCCACCCGTCGACCGCAACCGCGTAGCCGACGATGAAGCCATCCTTCCGGGGCCATCCTGGCCCCATCGACTCCATGTGTGGATCACATGTTTCCAAGTCGATCGCAATCTCCGTTGCGCTGGAAAGATCGGGAAAAGAAGCGGGGGGCACCCACTCAGACGGGCGTTGAATCATTGGCATCGCGTTCACAATCTAAAACCTTTATAAGCGTTCTTCGGCAAAACATAGTGAAGCGACTGCTTGGCGCGGGTAATCCCGACGTAGAGCAGTCGATTGATATCGTCAGAGTTCTTGTTGTAATCCTGCACGAACTTGGTCGACAGATCGCCAATCAAAAGGACGTTATCTGCTTCGCCGCCTTTCGCGCCGTGGATCGTAGAAAGTTTAATAGGCACTCTGCCTGTGACCTTAACACCTCGACGCAGCAACGCAATCAAATAATTGCGTTTATCTTCGCTGATCTTTGTTAATGCCTCATGCCAGATCGCATCGGTCAGTAGGCCGTGGTCCTTGGTCAGTGATTCAAGGGTATACATCGCTTCCATGTCTGCGGTCTTCAAGCCCTTGTGTCCGCGCTTAACGAAGCTCGTGTCGAGGTACTTGTAGATTGTTTTAACGGTCTCGAAGGGAACTTCGCCGCCCTTGCGTAGTCGTTCCCAACCGATGACAGCGAGGAGAACAGACTCGGGGATGCTCCGTTGTCCGTGGCGCTCGAAGAGTAGGCCTTGGGATTTGATCCACTCGTGCATTTCGGTGAGCATGTAGTTGGCGGCGGCGAGAACGAGCCAGTCGCCTTTGGTAATATCGACGTGATGGAAGTCGTTGTAGTAGGTGATGCTGCCGCCCTCGACGCGAGGCTTCCAGATCTTGGGCTGACGCTTGCGGATTCGGTTAACGACGTGGTCGGCGAGCGTGTGGATTTTTGAAGGGACCCGATAGGATTGATCGAGGACCTTGACGTTGCCGTCGAGGGTGAGGAAGGAGTCGACGTCGGCTCCGGCCCATGTGTACACGGCTTGGTCGTCGTCGCCTGCGATGTAAGTGCGTTCGGCGCGTTCGATCAGCTCGGTAACCAGTCCCCACTGTAATCGGGAGAGATCCTGTGCTTCGTCGATGATCAAGGTCTTGAGCGAGGGCAACCGCTCTGGCTCATCTAAGACTCGTTCTAAAAGATCGGTGAAGTCGAGTAACCCATGGGAGGCTTTGTAGTGCCGATAGGCACGATCAACGTATTCAAAATGATGCCATTCGATCGACATCCGGCTTTCGTTGTAGTGTTGGCGCAGGTCCTTTCCTCGGACCCGAGCGATGTTGACCTCGTTCAGGATGGGGTGGTTCGCCTTGACGGCAAAGTCCTCCTCACCTTGTTCAATGCCCAACTCAATCCCCGCCTCTTTAGCGAACTCCGCATAGTGCTCGGGGCTCATCATGTCCTTACCCGTGACGCCGAGGCAGCGGTAAGCGAGTGAGTGCAGCGTACGAAACCACGGGAAGTCGAGATCGGGGTTTAGCGACGGGAACTTTTGGATAGCCCGATCGCGAGCTTCGGTGGCGGCCTTTCGCGTGAAGGCAAAGTAACCGATCTGTGTCGGATGAACGTCCGCGGCCAACTCTTGCTGAACGACCGACAGCAAGTAGGTGGTTTTACCCGCGCCAGGCGGGCCGAAGACTTTCTCAACGGTCATGGTTCTAACGGCGGTGAGGGGTAGTAAGGAACGAGCTGTATCTCATACAACTCAGGCCTTTCTTTTTGTTTGCGTTCTGCGTCTCGATAATCCTCAAACGCACCGACAAGGTCGACGGTAGCGTCCGATCGGCACCAGCAGACGATGAACAACATTCTCGCGTGATCATGCATCAGTATTACCTCGGAGTTCCGTTTCGGTTTCTACGATTAAATCGACACGATCCATAGTGCATGGCCAGACAATGATGGGCGTGGCCTCCCCTACGTAAGCGCCTTCTATGTTGTAGCTGATGTATTCCTCCGCTTCTTCGCGAGTCATCGTGGAGTCGTACATCAAAAGCGCAATAAGGGTGTTGCCGTTGTAAATCAACGTGTCAACACGAGCATTGTTTTGCCAAACGGCAGCTATGCCAATTAACGCTTCATCAAAGCCGTCTATCTTTAGCATCAGAAGGGGCTCCTGCTTTTCTTTTGTTCAGGCGTGTCAAATGGAGAGTCCTGCCGCTCAAACCGTGGGATGCGCCAGCAACGTGTTGCGCGGTTCTTGAGAAAGAGACTGATCGGCTCTCCGCCAATATCGCGAATGCGCTGTGCAACCTTTGGCAGCGTCATGCCTTTGAAGTTGTTGCGATTCAAATGCGCTTCGAGATCTTTCATACGGAAATAGGTACGGCCCTCTTCATCGCTTGTCCAAGGGCGACCGAGCAAGATCTCGTCGCGATCAAGCGCCTGTTGCAAGTGCGTGCAGAACTCCTCGAGTAGATCGTTGAAGCGACCCGTGACGGTTGTATCCTCACTGGCTACAGTGATCTGTTCGGACTCCACCATCTCTGTGAGTAACGCGTTCAGGAGCTGCTCCCAATCCTGCTTACGCAGCGCTGGAGGGAGGATGTTCAACTTCTCGACGCAGGACTTTTGGAAAGCGATTTGGTTGAACAAACTCTCTGTATCCAATTCGATACGCTTGCCGTTGACGTCCAAGAACCACAGAGGCGGTTCGCTTGCATACTTAGATAGCGCAGAGAGCTGCGGAGCATCTGGCCCGTGAGCCCCGATCCCGTGTTTGCGAGTCCTGCAAAGGCCGCTATTACAGAAGCTATTTAGTGGTGCGTCTTTGCACTTATATTTGTATTCCTTTTTGTTGATCTGTTTGATCAACAGTTGCACTTCGTTGTTGGGCAACGGAGGGCTGACATACCTGTAGTTGTACTCGACCATCAGGTTGTCCCATGTGCCTGGATGCGCACGCTTCAAGTAAAGCCCGATGTTGAATAGCGCGTTGTTTCGCGTCCCCTCTGGGACACCTTGTGCGCAGATAGCCTGTAGGCATGGTGGACCCTCCTTAATCGGTGACTCGGCCGCTTTGGGTTCTTCGGGGAACTGAACGTCCTTCTCTTGTACGAACTGATCGTACAGCGCGTAGAACTCCTCCAACGTCGCGGCTTTGCCCTCGTCATTGAAGGCGTAGCGCATTGTGTCATCGCCGCCAAAATAAGGGAGGTTCAGGAAGTTACCTGTGTCTCCGCGTTCGACGAGGATTTCTGCTTGCTTTGGGAAGATCTCGCGTCCTGCTTCGCCCAGAAGCGCCGCGGCAGCTTTGAGGTATCGTTGCATATCCGCAGCGGGAATGGGTTCTTTGACAAAGAGGAAAACGTGCGCGCCGCCAGACTTGCTACGGCACACCACTAAAGGAAGCTTCAGGCTACGGATCTTTTTGATCAGGCCTGCGTGATCCAAAGGGTATTGATCAATGTCGATGCAGCCCCAGATGCAGGTGTTATCTGCACGGATGGGGATGATCCCGAGCGAAGGCTCTACGCCTTCAAGATGCTTTTGCCAAAGGTCATCAGTCGGCGGCTTACGAACAACGACGGCTTTACCGGCCTGCTTGCCGTTGCCTTTTTCGCTTTCGATTTTGTACGTTCCATAGGCGATATCTAAGCCCGAGAAAATCGCCTTGAATCGTGAAATATCCGTCATTTCTTCTTTCTCTCAAGAAGGGGCCTACTCACAGTCAACAAGTGGGGGAATCAATTGCTTTCGGCCCCTAAACCAAATCAGAACGGTGTTGCGCCTGACGATGCTTCACCGTCGCTATCATGCTTGGCTTTAACCGCACCCGAGTTTACGGATTGCGCAAAGGCCTTACACGCCGCGTAAATGTCCTCCTGATCAACAGTGCCAATACGTTCGACTTCCCAACCGAACCACTTACCCTTGTCGTTCGACTCAGGTTGTGTGGTCAAGCGGTACATCTGACTATACATCGGCGGGGTAAAGAGTCCATTCTTACCTTGCAGCTTCACGGCCTGCATCATGCTGTTCCACTTGCGGCTCTTCTTGAGCTGCGTTGACTTCATGACCACCAAAGCCGGAGACGGCGTGCCGTCCGCCTCGATGACCATCACGTAGTGGTTTGCCGTGTTTTCGATGTAATTACCGTTATCGAGATAGTCCTTGTTCTCGCCCGGTTCCCGATGGGTCTTCGACAAGATGTCGCTCGTCGCGGGATAGATATGGATCGGCGCACCCGATCCACTTCCGCGAGGAGCCCACTCAATGTACTGACGTACATAGGCGCACGGGACAACCGTAATGCCCTTCTTGCCGTCATACAGTTGATTGGTGACGGAGTTGAGGATCATGCCGGGCAACGCCCCTTCGATCTCACCGACTTCCGGTGAGGTGTTGGTGAGCAACCGCAGGAACGGCAGGGCGAAGTCGTCCTGATTCATTCCGGCAAAGCTACTACCAGCGTCCTCCTCGAAAGCCGAGGCGATCGCCAAGGCGGTTGAGGTTTCGGGTTTCTCTGCTAATGCTGTTTTAGCCATGGTTCGTGGTCCTTTAAGATTTAATAGAGGCTTTTTTGCCGATGTAAGCGCCGAAGAGTTCCATCGGGAACTGATCGCCGCGTTCCACCCGCTCCCGTACCCAAGCCTTAAGGGTTGCCGGTTCTACCTTCTCGGCCTGTTCGGCAGGGAATCCCTGCTGGCCGAGAAGCCCAAGGAGGCGATTGCAAAGCTCGTCCTCCCCGCGTCCAAAGCGGACGCTGACGGTGTTCTTAATGATGTCGTCAAAGCCGTTATCCCGCAGCCACTGGAAAGCTTCTGCGCGCCGTGCCTCGGTGATCGAAGCACTGTAAAACGGCTTGATATCGATTGAGCTGCCGTCTTCCATCTTGAAGGACGTCATGCCCAACTCCGCAAGGGCTTCGGGGATCGTCTCCTCGGTTATCTTGCGGTACTGGTCCTTTAGGCCCTTAAGCGTGTCTTCCTCGTCCTTGATTTGTTTCTCAAGTGACTTAGCACGACGTGCAAGAGCCGCTATGCCGGTGATCTGGTCGTCTTGGACTCGCAGCGCACTGGCTTCATCTTCAAATAAACTCGTAAGGCTCATCGGATTCTCCTTTCTTAAAAAGATCGACTTCTAACGGGATATAGCGCCGTTCGCGTTTATCCCACTTCAGACACTTAAAGCGCCCATTGTTTTTGAACGCTGCCACCGCACAACAGATGCCTATTGCGGATGGATCACCGATAAGGAGCAAGTAGTCCTTATCACTGAACTTGTCCAGTTTACGTTGAATGCGCCGCACCGTCGGTGCAACTGAGAACGCAATCTGCGCATTGGGCGGCAGAATGGTTTCAATGGGGCCGTAGTCCAAAGCACTTGCAATATTATGCTGCAAGGTTTCGGAAACGACATATACCTTAGTCACGACAATTCTCCTTTCTCAAACCGAGACCTGAGTGTATACTCGCGCTTCAGGGAATACAACCCCTGTTAGAAAGCGAGATAACCATGAGCCAATTTTTACAGACATATCGATTTAAAAACAAGCCCTTTGCGCACCAAGCCGCGTATCTGCAACGTTTTTGGGACCATCAGGTCGCCGCACTCTTTGCAGACATGGGTACGGGTAAGAGCTTCATGCTCATTAACAACATGGCGATGTTGTATGACCAAGGCCGCTTGAACGCGGCGTTGATCGTTGCGCCTAAAGGGGTGTACCGCAACTGGGTCGACACCGAGATCCCAAAGCATCTTCCAGACCACGTCGTCTATCGTATGGCGCTGTGGTCAGCAACGCCACGCAAAGCGGAAGAGAAGGCCCTTGATTCTTTGTTCGAGGTCACTGAGGACTTAAAGATTCTCGTGATGAACATCGAAGCCTTCTCGACGACGAAAGGCACCAAGTTTGCTCAAAGATTCTTAGGGGTCCATGACGCGTTGATGGCGATCGATGAGTCGACGACGATCAAAACCCCAAACAGCAAACGTAGCAAAAACACTGAAAAAACAGGCAAATTAGCGAAGTATCGCCGCATCATGACTGGATCGCCTGTGACGAAGTCCCCGCTGGATCTGTATCAACAGTGTGCGTTCTTGTCTGACGCGTGTCTGGACTCCCCGTCGTACTACGCGTTTCAAGCTCGCTATGCAGTGACCTTTGAGCGGCGCGTGTCAACGCACAGCTTCAAACAAATCATTGGCTATCGAAAGCTTGACGAGCTCAAAGAAAAGCTGGATCGGTTCAGCTTCCGTGTTAAGAAAGAGGAGTGCTTGGACCTTCCCGATAAGCTCTACGTCAAACGCGAAGTGGACTTAACGGACGAGCAGACCAAGGCCTACAACGAGATGAAGACCTTGGCGTTGGCGCAGTTCAAGGAAGGACTGATGTCCACAGTGAACGCGCTGACCCAGTTGATGCGACTGCATCAGATTGTCTGTGGTCACGTTAAGCTTGATAACGGCACCGTCATGCCGTTGCCCAACAAACGGATCGCCGAGCTGCTGTCGATCGTTGAGGAAACCGACAGCAAGATCATCATCTGGGCGACCTACCGCCATGACATCGACGCCATCAAAAAGGCACTGCAAACCGAGTACGGCATGGAAAGCGTAGGGACCTACTACGGGGATACGGACGCCGACGAGCGCCAGCGGGTGCTCGCGGAGTTCCAAGATCCTGAAAGCAAACTACGCTTCTTTGTCGGCAACCCAAGCACAGGCGGCTACGGCCTGACGCTTACCGCGGCAAACGTCGTCGTGTACTACAGCAACAGCTTCGATCTGGAGAAGCGCCTACAGTCGGAAGATCGGGCGCATCGTATCGGTCAGCGTCAGAATGTGACGTACATTGACCTGATTACACCCAATACTGTGGACGAGAAGATCGTCAAAGCATTGAGGGACAAGATCGACATTGCTACGCAGGTCATGGGCGAGGAGGTCATGAAATGGTTGATTTGATCCCAGTTAAGAAGCTCTATTTGTATAAACGACTTGAGCGGGTCGCTGCCCCCGATGGGCGTCGATACGTTGACGGGGAAACGTCGCTACCCAGCGTGACCACCGTTCTTTCGGCTACCAAGGACAAAAAGGCCCTTGACGCGTGGGCCGCGAGGGTTGGTGAGGCAGAAGCGGACCGGATCAAAAACGAAGCGGCCACGGTCGGCAC
>Ga0070749_10002017_pt1 | contig 13742 bp, 23 predicted proteins | sample VirMetDEL_Nov_18_FD_75180 | JGI IMG/M metagenome (GOLD analysis project Ga0070749, IMG submission 75180) | Aqueous microbial communities from the Delaware River and Bay under freshwater to marine salinity gradient to study organic matter... | ecosystem: Environmental > Aquatic > Marine >...
ACACCACTAGCACCGGACGAAGGACCACGGACCAAGCCTCCTGCTCCTGCTCCTGCTCCTAGTCGTCAGATTACACCGCCACCTGGTCTCTATCCAACGCCACCCGCAGGGTTAAGCCCAACACCACCTGGCTTAACCCCACAACGCCAAGGTAGCTTGCAGCAGCCAACGTTTGCACCGTCCCAGGCTCGTGCGCCTGGGCCAGTGAATCCAGCCTTGTTGGGTGATAATCCTATGGACGCTGCGCTTAATGCACAGATTGCGAACCGTCGGGGATAGTACCAGTATCTACCTCGATGGTTAGCTTGACGCCATTGCCACCGAAGAGTTTAACGAGTTCATCGCAGTACGCTTCTACGTCCTCGATGATCTCCATATCTTCGGTGCTTGTGGCTAGGTTAATGGTCATACCTATCAAATCCATGAGTGCTTGAATCTGCATAGGATGCATATCTTTAAGGCCAACAGCTTTAATTTTTTCTGGTTTCATTCGATCTCTCCCCAATTATCCTTGAGTTCATCGTCTACTTTCGAGGGGACTTTCAAGACATCCGACAACCCGTTTTCCATTATGTCCTTGATGCGTCGCGCTTGAGCGTCGCCCTCTACTGAAAAGCATAACTCATCATGGACGGTGAGCATAGGCAAAAGTCCTTCTGCATAACAATCTGCCATAGCTTTTTTAGTTTGATCCGCAGCCGAACCTTGGATCAATTTGTTTAACGCCTTGTAAGTAAAGGCTCTTCTCAGAGGCTGGCCGTATTCTTTTATGGCTTCCTCATATGGTAGCGGTTTCTTGTATCCAAAGGATCTTGGTTCCCACAGGTGGAACCGACACCGCCGCCCAAGCAATGTACGAATCTGTCCGTGCTTGTCTGCTTGTTTGGTTGCAATCTCTGCAAGGTCTCTAACAAACGGCACCTTCTCTCGGTGCGTGTCCAACAGTTCCCCTGCTTCCTCGGCAGAGATACCAAGCTGGTCGCCCAACTTACCTTTGCCCATGCCATACATAATCCCAAGGTTCACGACCTTTGCTTGCTTGCGTTCGATCCCTGCGATGTCCGCAACCATTTGGTGCAAGTCCACATCCCCGTTGTGGTATTCCTCCACGATCTTATCCACAATCGGATGCTTGTATTCCCCCTTCAAGCTGGCTGCAAAGTGTACCAGTAACCTTGGCTCTTGGCTTGAGTAGTCAAACGACCCCCACTTGGTGCCCTCTTCCGGTATGAACAGACCACGGATCAGCTTCTTGATTTCTGGATCACGCGCTGGGATCTGCTGTAGGTTTGGGTTCGAAGAAGAGAACCGCCCTGTCACAGTGCCGCCATCGTCTGACCGGAGTTGATGGAACTCGCAATGGATGCGACCCTTGTGTTCATGCTTGAGGATCGTATCAATGAACGTACTGTCCGCCTTGTCAAACTCCCGCAGCTTCACAATCATCTGCGCAACTGGATGCTCATGTGCCGACAGATACTGCTTGGTAAACGACGGTGCGCCGGCATCTGTCTTGGGATAGTTCAATCCCAGTTCCTCGAACACCGTAGCCACCGACGCAGCCGCCCATGGTTCCACCTTCACCCCTGTCTGGCGGTGGATCTCTAAGTGCAGTTCTTGGACCTTGGACCTTAGATACTTCTTGGTTTGCTCCGCCTTATCCAGATCGACACGCACACCAAGCTGGCGCATATCACACATCATAGGGATGAGACTTGTCTCTAGGTTCCAGATACTCCAGAGGTCCTGCTTTTCTAGCTCGATCTTCAGCCGTTCCCATAGGCGCAGCGTCATACCAGCATCCTGTTCTGCATAGCGTCCTACAAACTCCGGCGGTAGCTTGTACATCTCGGCCTTTGGATCCAGCCCCCACTCGGCAGCGGCCACGCGCAGTAGCTTCTCGTCCTTGCGCTCATCGAGGTAGTCCCGACCAAGGTTATTCAGGCTATAAGAGAACCTATTCTCGTCCACCACTGCACCCGTAATCATCGTATCGATGATGCGACCTTGCACTTCTACACCCTCGGCCCGTAGCCAACCCAGATCGTAGGTTGCGTTGTGCATAATCTTGTCAATGTGCGGCGTAGCCATTTGCTTCTTCAGCCACTTGAGCGCAATCCTCGCATCCATGTTGTGACCATTGGCATGGCGGATCGGAAAGTATCCTTCCCAGTCCCCCGCAGCTACAGCAATACCTACGATGTACCCGTCATTCCGCGCCCAGCCTGGACCAAGGGTCGTCAGGTTTGGATCACAGGTCTCCAAGTCGATGGCGATCTGCTTGTGATGCGTCAGGTCTGGGAACTCAGACGGGATATTCCACGTCAGTTCCTTTGGCTGATTCATTTGGTCGGCTATGATTTTATCCTTCACGAATAACTCTCCCTGTCTATTCATCTTCACCGTTCCAATATGCTTGATGCTCTGCCAGTTCTTTAATTAGATACTTGAAGTCTGACGGGTGGATCTTGGCTACGATCTCGCCATCGTACCAAATGATCAGCTTGTTATCGTGTACCGCCCAGCGGGTTTTTACATCTCGTTTCATATGTCGTACCTGTATGATTTGTCGGACTCTATGAGATATAGATTCTCTTTCGCTCGTGTGATTGCCACATAGAAGATCCGATGCTCGTCTTCGGGATGTTTACTTTCCACACATGCTTTCGTGGACCCTAAGTAAACGGCTACGTTTGTATCCTCTCCCCCTTTCATAGCGTGGATTGTTGACAGCTTAATCCGTGGTGCTTTGTAGATGCTCTCGCCTCGCCGCTCGATGGCACGGACGTAGATCTTCTCGTCCTCTGACAGTCGGACGATGTCCAACTCAGACGTGTGGCGTGGCGCAATTAAACCGAACTCTCTAACCAGCTTGTCATATGTTAGCAGTTCGTCCGCACCCGCCGCATCCAGCAGCTTGGTTGCACCGTGTTTAACCACAGCACCTTCGCCTCTCTTCGGCACGGCTTCGTACAGCTTCTTGACTTGCCCAACGTACAGACCCTTACCCAAGGTCAACTCCTTCCAGTATCCCATAGCTTCCAGCTTTGCTTCCGGTATCGACCACCGCCCCTTGCGGCTGTAGAAATACCCTGACTCCTCCAGATGCTCGGCTATGTCGTTCACGAAGCTATTGGTCCGCGCCATGATGGTCCATGATCCCTCGTCCAATGGCAACTGCCACAGGCTACCGACCGTCGTGACCCTACCCTCGCGTTGCTGCGGGAAGAACTCTTTCTCCAACCGTCCTGGTATCCGTGCAGAGACGCGCAGAGCAAGCTCCCAGACGCTCCGTGGTAAGCGGTACGATTGGTTTAGTACCTCGACATGGTCCGAGGAATTGATGAACTCCTGAACGTCTACAGAGGTCCAGCGATGAATGGCTTGGTCGTCATCCCCTGCAATCAAAACCTCGTCCGCATTAATCGCCATCTTACGCACCATGTCCCACTGCAAGGGCGTCAAGTCTTGAGCCTCATCCACAATAAGCATGTCCAGATGCGGGGGTTCCACCATGTCGATATACTTGGCGATCATGTCGGTGAACTCAACCCGATTGGTCTTGGATTTGTATTCGCCCATCTGCCTGTCGATCTGCACCAGCTTGCTGTAGTTTAGATTGTGATCCCCTTCGTAGTTGTATTCGTAATCCAATGTGCTTTTCCGATAGATGGATCGCATCCGTACCTGTTGGTACTTGGCTCCCGATCCTCCCATCGCAGGGATTGCAATCCCGTCATCCACAGAGGTGGCGTCCGCTCCATCAAACGCCACCCCCAGCATAGAACCGAGGCGCTTGTAGTCCTCCCGTCCCATGACATCCCCACGTTGCAGCCCCAACCCGTGATATCCCGTCGCGTGTAGGGTTCTGAAGTGTGGGAAATCGTTTCTCGTTAATCCGAACTTGTCACAAGCACGGTCGATAAACTCCCCAATAGCCTTGGTTGTAAACGACACCACACCAATGCGTGATGGATGCACCCCTTCCTCTAGCTTGGCTTGCACCCGCTCGATCAGAGTGTACGTCTTACCGCAACCAGGCGGACCGAGTATCAATGTTGCATTAGGAATCACGGCGGTCATCCAACCATAGCAAGATGTCGTCTCGGTCCCACCGACTGGCGGACCTCTTCGCATCTCCGTTGCCTAACTTGTATGGCTTCGGGAACTCTCCCTCGCTGACCCATTTGTAAATCGCGGACTCGGATACACCTAGCCACTCCGCTACATCCTTGGCCTTCATCATCTTAGAATGGGACGTCATTGTCTATCTCCTGTATTGGAAGATCCACTTCCATATTCTCGAACGCAGGGACCCACCATACTCGGATCGTGGACCTTGAACCGTCCTCTTTGTTTATACTCTTGTGACCGTGGCAGGTCTTATCGTCGTTCATCTGCTTCAGGATCTCTTGGATCTGTGCCCTCGTGAAACCCTTGAAGCGACGGTTATACAGAAACTCCATCAACCCAGCCAAGGTGAAGTATGTGTACCCTTGGTTATCGGTCCATGGTTTCCCTGCCAGCATCTCCTCTGGGTGCAACGCCCTGATCTTACTGGTGCAATACACGCGCAGTAGTTCCTTGAACTCACCCGTCACGGTCAGTTCCTCTGGCACCTCTTGCTTTGTGGCCTCAGTCATCAGCTTACGCAGCAACGCTTGCCACGTCTTAGGCTTGAGGATCGGTGGTGCTACTTGGATCTGTTCCATGCAAGCGCGTTGAAAAAGGTTCTGGTTCTGTAGCTGCTCAGTGTTAAGCTGCAACCGTTCCCCTTGCACCGTTAGAAAGTACAGGCGCGGCTCCGACAGTTGGATCAACAGGCTCCCGATATCAAGGGCTTGTTCTGCGTTGTCCCCGACCCCATACTTGCGGGTCATGCAAAGTTCCTTGTCGCAGTAACTCTTGAATGGCTCCTGTTCACAGGTGTAGAAGTAATCCTTCTTGTCCAAACTCTTCTGCAATCCCAAGACTTCCTTGGCATCCAGTGGAGTAGTAAACAGTTGGTGGTTCATGGTCTCGAACTGCTTGACCCAATCGTCCGGATGTTTCATCCGACAGTACACACCGCAGTTGAACAGCTTCTTGTTGCGGTCCTCGGACACTGGTCCATCACCAAAGATATGTTGCAAGCATGGCGGTCCATCATAGAACTGCTTGCGCTGCTTCTTGGTGCGTAGCTTTTCCAACGATGACAGAGGCGTGATCCGCTTATCAATCATATCCAAAAACACGTCCAGATCCACTGCCTCTACATTCTCGTTGAAGCAGTAGCGTTGCGGTAACTCTGCATTAAAGTAAGGCAGGTTGATAAAGTTGCCTACATCCCCGCGATCCGCAAGGATCTTGTCTTGCTTCGGAAAGATTTCGCAACCGCTATGGCCCAAGGCCACAGACATCTCGGACAGGTACTCTCGCACCACGTTCGCTGGTTCGTATTCATCCAAGAACAGATAGAGGTGGGCACCTCCGGACTTTGATCGGCAGTGTAGCAGTGGCAGACCTAGCTTCTTAATACTTGCTTGCAGTTTATTGTGGTCGAGATCGTAGATATCTATATCCAACGCACCCCACTTACACTGGTTCTCGTCATTGATTGGTATCGCACCAATCCCCTGCTTGCCATCAATATGTCCTTGCATGATTTGTTCTGATAATGGCTCACGTACAATCCGGCTGTCCGCTTCGGCCTTGCCGCTACGGTTCATCTTACCAACTGTCGTCGTGCCATGGGCAACCTTCGAACCCTCGAAGGCCGCTAGCATTCTTTGTGCTAATGACATGCTTGGCTCCTGTTGAGGTTAAAAGGGGCAGAGTAGTGTGTCCCGATACTCTGCCCCCCAAGGCTACTTAAAACGGGATATCCTCGTCTGATCCTGAATGTACTGTGGAGGTATGTTCAGGATCGGCAGCAGCCTTAACCTCACCAGCCGCTACGCTTTCGCGGAACGCCTTGGCTTCTAGCAATAGGTCACGGTTTGAAACCAACCCGACCTTTTCAATTTGGTAGTTGGACCAATCACCACGGTCATTGCTTTCCTCGGTGGTGGTCAGTTTCCACATCGTCGCGTAAACAGGTGGCGTAATCATTTGCCCCGACTTAGGGTGCTTGATCTTCTGCATTGCGATCTGTGTTTTCCAGCGGCGGCTTACTTTAAGCTGCGTGGATTTCATGTCGATGACGACAGGTTGGAAGGATCCATCTTCTTCCACCACCAAGCAATAATGCTGGTCAGACTTAACCAGTTCGTTGCCAGTAGGTAGGATCTCCTTGGACCCGTCACGCGAGGTGCGTGTGAGGATCGGATCGTTAGCGGCGATCTCGCCACGGAAACCACCGCCCTGCTCACGAGGAATAAACTCCAAGTACTTGGTCGTCTGGAAGCATGGGATCACAACGACGCCATCCTCCCCTGCCCAATGCTGATTGGTTACAGTATTGAACATATCCCCAGACGCAGCGCCCTCGATGTACTCAGGCTTCTTCTTGTTAAGCTGCGGAGACAGTGCTTGCAGTACACGAATGAACGGGATCTGCATCTCCGAACTGTCGAATGCTGCGCCATCCCCTGCAAACGCAAAGATGTCGTCCATTACTTCTGTGCTTAACTCTGCATTTTTCTTTGTTGCTACTGCGGTTGCCATTATGCTTTCCTCCGAATTTCTGCTGCGTTGGCAATGAACGCCCCGAACATGTCGAGGTCGATTGGTTTCCCATCTGTCACACGTTCCTTCACGAACGCTTTTAATGTAGATGGGTGAACGTGGGTCTTGGTTTGTGGATCAAACCCCCGCTCTTGCAAGATGCCAACGACATCCCCCGCTATGTTGTCTTCGCCTTTACCGAAAGAACAGGTTACATCGTTCTTGATGATGTCATCCAAGTTGTTCTCGCGTAGCCATGCAAAGGCTTCCTCCTTGCGATCCGCCGGAATAGATGCATGAACAATCATCTTGCGTGTCACGGTCACCCCGTCCACGTCGATGCGTTCGACCCCCATCTCATCCATAAGTGCAGGAATGTTTTCTACTGATAGTTTGTGCTTGTCTTGCTTCAATACTTTCAGGTGGTTTTCCGCTGCCTCGATCTGTTGCTCGACGTTGCGGAGTGCGCGGACCAAGGAGCTAAGTTGCTTCCCCGTTCCTGTATCGACACTGGCGAGTGCTTCGCTCTCGTCGAATATGTCTTCGAATATGTCACTCATAAGTTCCATCCTCTTCAGGTTAATGCGGTTGACAAACCATTTCGCCATCCGTAAGGTGGACTCTAGTGGAGGTATATGATGACTGTCAAGTACAATTTTAAATTAAAACCGTTTCAGCATCAGCATGACGCGCTATGCAACGGTATGAACCGCAAAGAGTTTGGTTACTTCATGGAGATGGGGACAGGCAAGTCCAAGGTTCTGATAGATAATATCGGAATGTTGTACCTCGATGGGCAGATAGACTTTGCCTTGATCCTCGCACCAAAAGGTGTGTACCGCAACTGGGTAACCAAAGAAATTCCAGAACACATGTCCGATGACGTCCCGCATCGAGTGATTCGTTGGGTGTCCTCGGCAAACAAGACACAGCAAGAAGAGATGCGGTCGGTCAAAGATAAGTTTGATGGCCTGACAATCTTCGTCATGAACATCGAAGCGTTCTCGACATTGAAGGGTCAACAGGCTGGCGATTGGATGGGTCGTAACTTTGGGTCGCATGGCCTGATTGCCATCGATGAAAGCACAACCATCAAGAACCATAAGGCCAAGCGCACCAAGTCCCTCATGAAACTAGGTGCAGCATTCAAGTATCGTCGGCTGCTGACAGGATCCCCAATCACCAAGTCGCCGCTCGACATCTTTGCACAGACAGAGTTCCTTCGTCCTGGACTCTTGGGCCACGAATCTTTCTTCTCGTTCCAGGGGAGATACGCTGTCGTGCAACGCCGTACCATGGGCGCACACTCTTTTCAGCAGGTCGTCGGCTATCGGAACTTGGATGAACTGACAGACAAGATCGACCAGTTTAGTTTCCGTGTGCTAAAGAAGGACTGCCTCGATCTGCCTGACAAGATCTACACCGCTCGATATGTCACGCTGACTGATGAGCAGGTCAAGATGTACACAGAGTTACAACAGCAAGCTATGCTGTTGTTTGAGGACGGGGAGATGGTGTCTGCCCCTGCCGTGATCACGCAGATGCTCCGCATCCAACAGGTTATGTCTGGGCATCTGAAAACAGACGACGGTGAGATGAGATACTTCAAGTCCAACCGCATGGATGCATTGAAAGAGATCATCGATGAGCATGACGGTAAGGCGATCATCTGGTCCCGCTTTCGGCACGACATCGTAGAGATAACTAAGATGCTGAACAAAGAGTACGGTGAAGGATGCGCTGCCGCATACTATGGGGACACATCCGACGAGGACAGAAACAATATCGTGAAATCTTTCCAAGGAAATTCTAAGCTAAAATATTTCGTAGGAAATCCTGCCACCGCAGGGTACGGTCTGACTTTGACTGAGGCTAACCTTGTGGTGTACTATGCCAATGACTTCAATTTGGAGACACGCATCCAGTCCGAAGATCGGGCGCACCGTATTGGACAAAAGAACAACGTAACCTATATCGACCTCATATCGGAGAACACCATCGATGAGAAGATCGTCGAAGCCCTGCGCAATAAGATCGACATAGGTGCAAGGGTACTTGGAGAGGAAGCAAGAGAATGGCTGACCCTGAAACCTACGAAAAAATAACCGACCTAATGGTGGAGCGCGTAGGCAACTACGCCTCTGCCAAAACCCAAGGCAAAGAACTTGCCAAGATGACGGGCCTTGAACCTCACATTGCCGAGGCGTTCTTCAAGGGTCTTACATCCAAAGGTGCAGCGCGTCCCTCAGATGTTCGCGGCTATGCCAAACCCATAGGCTACCAACCACGCAAAAAGAAACCCCGCTAAAGAGCGGGGTTAGTGCGAGGCCGACAAGGATATGGAGCTAGCCCTTGTCGTCGAGCAGTTGATATCTACACTGTAGCAGATTCGAAGGTCCTTGCATACTCTTTCCGAATAATAACCGACAACTGTCTTGTCATCGTCCGCTGATCTTCATCCGCCATCTCGCGTAACATGTCGTGGTCCTCTGGCAAGAGGGCCACGTTACAGAACTTGCGTTCGTCTTTCTTCACCGGTTTTTTAGCCATTACTTGCTCCTATCTTGTAGGATGGTTATACCCTAGTTGTGGTCTAGGTGCAAGCTAAAGCAATCTTGTTCAAAGAAAATGTCTTGATGCTTCTTACAGATCTCTTCGCACAAGGTCAGTGGCATATCCAATGCATCCGCCAAGTCCGCAGCCGTGAAGTTCGAGCCTTCCTCGTATCCCCGCATGTACTCGATGATGTTTTGCAGGTCGGAGTCCACCGAAACGTGGCCCAAGTCTAGCTTCACATCCGCTGGCTCAACACGCATCGCTCTCCATGGGATCTGATCCTGCTTGTCTGGATAGTTAGGCAGCAAGAACGCATTGAAAATGTCCCCAGGCTGCACGTTCATCGCATCAATCAGCCGCTTGTTCATGAACACTTGCTCTCCTTGTGGGTTGACAGCAAACCCACTACCACTAGGCGTCAAGTACTCAACAAGTATCTGTTGTTTCCTCGTACTTTCTATGTCAAAAATCTGGCTCATATGTTTCTCCTTGGTCGTGCTTGTTTTTGTAATACTTAATCTCTCGTAGTAGGCCCTCGATCCTTGGATCCTGCGGGTCATGCCATTCGATTTCGTCAAGTTCTTTTTGTTTCTTTTTTAATAAATCTGCTATTGCAGTCAGTCTGAAGTCCATTTATTTTCTCCTTTGAGGGGCGTCTCCACTGTAATAGTCACGGGCTTTTATGGTCGAGCGTCAGGGTTCGTCTACGACCTATCCGCCCGATATATAGTATCCATCCTGACCCCCTCACCATCAACTTACATCTTCTCTCGGTAACTTGTACCGCTGTTTCGTATTCAATATGGATCGTGCATCTCGGTCCAAGATCCTTGCAATCAATGCTACGGTCATCCCCTCTTTCAACATGCGGTTAATCGTCTTGGCATTCTCGGTGAGTTTCCCCGCAGGGCGTCCGCCCTTGAATCCTCCCGCTTGTCCTGACCTCTTAGCTTTCTCTGGATCTCGATGCAGTGGATTGGCTAGTAGCTTCTTGTTTACTGCGCGGTCTATTTCGTTCTGCTTGATCCACGCTTCCCTGTATAATTCCTCGTATGCCGCGCGGTTCATATGTTCAAACCCACCTTTCGTAGTGCTTGTACAAATAGTTTAAGTTCGCTGCGCGCTCGGAACAGGTCTTGCTCTACGTTCGGGTGGCTGTCTGTCCGATTAAGTTCCCGCTCGTATTTATCTACCTGATGTCTCAAGAAACGGTACTCCGCTTGTTGCGCAGGGTTTAACGTTTCGTCGCCCATTCATTCCTCCTCTGGTCTTAGCTTGGGTCGCACCTGATAGGATACCACCTCCGATACTTCGCATGACACCATGATATCAGACCCGTACAATTCATAAAGCTGATTGTACAATGGGTCCGCATATCTTTGGTCCATCACCTCTTGGCAGTGCTGCTCGTTCTCATACCAAACCGCAGCACTAACCAAGTTGTCACCGATGGCATAGTGAAACACCAATGCAGTAAAGTAGTAAATCATTCCACCACTTCCCACACATTCTCTTGGTTGACGTTGTCCTCAGTGTCCCTGATCAAACCCTCCTTGTGCAGGACAGTAATCACAGGACGCACGATGCTTAACTTCAGACCCATGCGATCCGATAGTTGACGGGCGGTCCCCGCACCTCGTTTCAATTCCAACAGGACTTGCTCCTTGCGCGTCAGTGGCTTTTGCGACAAACGCTTCGACATAATCCTATTCCATATCTTCATGATCATCTTATTCTCCTACTGCTTCATCCTGCACCTCTCGCAGGGTTTGTGCTAGTTCCTCAAGATACGAAACATCTAGGCCATAGTTCTCAACGCAGCCACGATATCTCGACAACCATGATGCCAGTGCAGTCGCCGCTTGTCTACGAAGTTCCCTCTGAGAGTCTTCGTTCTCTGGATCAAACCGCTCATACCCGCCGCCGCTCTTGCGCAACTTAACTGGACTGATGAATGTCGGATACTCTCGTACCGTCAAGCTAACAACCTGATCGTTGATCGATGTGTCTTGGACCACGATCCTTAGACCACTCGCCATCTGACGTGCCAACTGTATCCGATGCTGACGCGCCGCCTCTTGATCGTCCATGCCATAGAACCAATCGTATGCTTCATGATCAGGCTGACCTGCCAGCCAATCCACAAACTCCCCTGGCACAAACATGTTGCGGCCTGATGCCGCTAAGTATTCATCAACAATTCGTTGACGTTCTTTCTTTGGAAATCCAGCCATATCTTTTCTCCCATAATAGCTGTTAATTGACCGCCGATCCGCGCCTTGCCGGACCTAAACATAACAAAATCCACAACGCCGCACCGCAACCGCCGTAACCCACCGAAACGCACCGCGCCCTGCCCGACCTAACCCAGATCTATCTTACCTAGACCGCCGTACCGTGTCCTCGACCTACCGAAGCATAACGCACCGAAACGCACCGCAGCCAACCTCGACCGCCGCAACTCACCGCAACTTAACGTGACGTACCCGACCCCGCCTGAACGTGACCGCCTTACCCAGTCTCGACATAACACATCAGACCGTAACTTGACCGCCTGAACAAACCGCGACAAACCGCGACATATCTAACCGGATCTCGCCCCGACCGCCAAACCATGACTTATCGCACCAAGTCGGACCAAACCGTCAACGACATAACGGGACCGCCGAAACCCACCCCGCCTGAGCAGAACGTACCCAACCCGACCCCGCCTTGACCGTGTAACCTTGACCAAACGGATGGGGGCACTCGGCCCCCGATCCTTGCTTAATTATTCCGCTGCAACGAGAGTAACATCTCGACGCATACGCTCTTCCTCCATAAAGGCCATCAATTCAGCCGTTTGATCATCCGCATACTCTGGATTATCCAACGCCTCCTGCTGAACCTCTCGGCCCTCCAACATCAACTCATCCCACTCCTCTTGGAATGATCCCATGCTGTCCTCTGCCAGAACTTGGAACGTGCCAAACGATCCTCGGCCCTTCTCCTGTCGGAAGTCCCCAATACCCACAATCGATCCCGCATTCGTCAACAACGATACAATCGAATACGCAGACAACGTAGGCTGAACATACGCAATGTCCACCTCCGCACACCAACGTGGTAAGTACGCACGGGTCCGCATGTCTGGGGTCTTGTTCATGTCCGCCGAACGAACCATGTCAATCTTCAACTGAGGCTTGCCCCAGATCTGTACATGCGTCTGCGGTAAAAAGATCAAACGCTGTACGCTCGTCTTAGTAATACCATCCGTCTCCAACGCTGCTGTCGCCATCGCACCCTTGACCCCAGGTGCAGGGAAACATAACAGCGTCTCCCCAAATGGTTTCTTGTACACCGAATCTCGGAACTCTTGCTCTGGATTATGCTTGATATCCTTACGTTGCGAGGCCGTTTTCTTTCCGCCCCCGATCAACAGATCACGCATAGCCTTGCTGCTCATGCTGTTAAAGTACAGTGGAGTTGTGCCCATCATGCGTAATCTTACGCGACCTTGCTTTAGCGGTTGGATGTCCAATGCTGCTTCTTGTGGTGTTTTCTTAGTAGCCATAATGTTTTCTCCTTGGCATAGTAGTTGTGTAATACTTGTTTGTGACATGTTGTTATGTTGTGTGTCAACAGCTTTTTTTCTCCACCTCCTTCAGTTCCACTGGTTCACTATAGATATCGATGATCGCAATCCCCTCCTTCTCTGCGCCCGTTAAGTTACAGAACTCTCGACGCGCAAGCTGCGCTGCCTCGGCTGCGTTGGCCGCTTCAACCAACACCAACCGCTGCACTACGCCCTCGCATACAACCTCATACGTTTTCATTTGCACACTCCTCACACAGCGTCGCGTCATGCGCCGCCACAACGAACCTGTCGTTGTGGTCATGATATGCTTTGTATATGACATACCCACATTCAACGCATGTGCGGTCAACAATCCCGTCACCGTGGCACTCGGCACACGTCTCTAACACCGTGTCGATGTAGCCGATGTCACGGTTAAAACCTTGCGGCCTAGCAATATCTACCTCGATCTCCCCGCTACCGTCACACTCTGGACACGGTCCACGCATCGGCGTCTCGCACATCTCAATCAATAGATCCTTCATCTTACCCATCATACATCCTCCCTGTACTCATAGTTATAGTTGAACTCGGCATCCAAATAATACCACGCCTGTTCATGCTCATAGTCGTAGTTCTCACCACCGTTCTCCATCTCAACCTCCGCTATACGATGCGCCCAGTGATCCAAACTAGGACCGTGGTTCAAATCCAATTCCTCTTGAAACCATGCGTTGTGTTTCATCACGCCGCCTCCTCCCGATAAACATAACCCTCTGGCACTGTGTCATCAAAACCAAGCCATCCATCCGCACACGCAATCCCAAAAGTGAATGCGTTAAGTTCCGCCTCAGTATCGAAGCTGTATGTAATAGCCTCTTGCCCATCTTCGGGACACTCGCCCCACAGAATAGTAATCTTATGCATACTGATACTCCTCAATAAACGCGAACCCACCGCCGTTGCCCTCTTCGTCCATCGACAA
>Ga0070749_10002018_pt1 | contig 13734 bp, 21 predicted proteins | sample VirMetDEL_Nov_18_FD_75180 | JGI IMG/M metagenome (GOLD analysis project Ga0070749, IMG submission 75180) | Aqueous microbial communities from the Delaware River and Bay under freshwater to marine salinity gradient to study organic matter... | ecosystem: Environmental > Aquatic > Marine >...
ATTTTAACAGGTCAATTTGTTACCAATTCCGACCAAAAAATTAGAGCCACAGTCCTCGAAAGAAAAGGCAATTTTGTTAAGATCAAAATTGATGGAGAATCAGAAATTGTAAGGCGCAAAGTTTATTCACACAATAGCCAAGAGTGGGTTATGCCTTTTGGCACTTATTCAATGGCCCCTTCGATTCAAAAAAGATAAACCAAAACGGGGTGCAGCATCCGACCAACTGCTTTTTAACCTTTAATTCACTACACAATGGAAATACTCAGAATTTCAAAAGTTGCAACCCTGCAACAAGACTTCACAAACGCAGTATTAACGGCCATAGAAGAAGGCGAAGTGTCACCCCTCGAAGCGTGGGTGTACCTTAATCAGTTAGCCAAGGCAATCGAAACCGTTACGAATAACGATGGTTTGCGACAAAGGGTAAAAGAGGCAACGGCCTTTGAGCCACAACAGTTCAACATTTTTGAAGTGCGAACCAGCACCGGCGGGGCTATTTTAGACTACCAAGCCGATCACAAAGTGGTTGAGTTGGAATACCTACTCAAAGAGCGCAAGGCTTTACTGGACACCGCTTTCAAGTCACGTGAACCGATATTTGACAGCGAAGGGGTAGAGATACCCAAAGTGCCGATAAAGTCTTACCGAAAAGATTCGATCACAGTAACTAAGTCAAAGAAGTAATTATTAACCAAATCAATTTATATCATGGCAATTACAGCAACAAACAACGGAGGTCACAAGGACTTCGAACCAATTGAAGCGGGCACGTATGCGGCTCGTTGTATCTCAATGATTGAGATAGGAACAGTTAAAGAAATCTTCCAAGGTGAAGAAAAAGAAATGCGCAAAGTGCGTATCACTTGGGAACTACCTACTGAAAAAAAGGTATTCAAAGAAGAAAACGGAGAGCAGCCGTATGTTATGAGCAAGGAGTTTACTCTTTCCATGCACGAAAATGCAACGCTTCGTAAATACCTTCAGGATTGGCGCGGCCAAGTGTTTACTGAATCAGAGGCTAAAGCATTTGATATACTTGTTCTGCTTGGCAAACCTTGTATGCTTTCAGTAACGCACAAGGTAAGCCAAAAAAACGGCAAAACATATGCAGAAATATCGGGTGTCTCTAAACTTATGAAAGGCTTAGATTGCCCACCACAAATTAACCCAACAACGGTTTTGCAATACGATAACTTTGACTGGAAAGTTTATGATGGGCTACCAACATTTATGAAAGAGAAAATCGCAGGCGCTAAAGAATTTGCAGCGCTACAACGCCCAAATGATTGGGTAGCAACAAACCAACCAAGCGACTACCCTGAAGCGTCCGACCCTTTCAGCTTTACCGAAGACGTAGAGCCTGCTTATGAAAGCGACAACCTTCCATTTTAACCAATGGCTGCAGTAACCTTCAAAGCGCGGGTTAAAGAGCGCAAAATATATCCTAATGACCTTCGGGCATGGCTCACTTATCTGAGCCAGCTTGAAGGCAAGGATGTAGAAGTAAGAATAGGTAAAGAGGCAAAGTCTAAAAGCACTCAGGCAAACCGGTATTACTTCGGTGTTGTAGTGGCGCACGTAGCCGCAGCGCTTGAAGCCTTACAAGGTGTGCCGTTTACAACAGAAGAAGCACATGACGTTTTGAAGAGTTACTGCAACGCCAAAGAGGTTACAACCAACAAAGGGATAATTAACGCACCACGAACCACCAAAGGAATGACTAATGAAGAGTTTATTGCCTACGTGGACAGATGTATCAAATGGGCCGCTGAATACCTTTCAATCGACATTCCAGATTCTCAAGACTATTTTATTGAACAACAAAACAAATAAACCAATGAAACCATTACACTTTATTAAATCAATCTTCGCACTAAACGAACAAATCGAGCATGTAACGACACTTGAAGCGCCAAAGCCCGACGATTACGGCTACTTAAAAAAAGCCGTTCTGAACGTCTTACAACGCTCGGAGCGCCCTGTTTCAAATTACATGATCAGAAAAGAAATCTATCACAACAAAGAAGTTTACAACCTTACCAACCCTGTAACCGAAAGGGCAATTAAAAGCGCAATCAAAGACCTAAGGCTTGCCGGACAGCCTATATGCGCCAACGTGAAAGGCTATTGGCTAAGCACGTCAAAAGACGAGATTCAGGAACAAGCCGATAAGCTATATTACACAGCACGCGGCATGAATCAGGCGGCACAGGTACTTTATGATGTTGCTAAAGGTTACAATTGATGAAGCACTTTGTAAAACCCGAAAGACACCTGACCAAAGGCAAGCAGCTTTATAAGGTCACGCGCGGCATACCTATGGATGACAAAGAAGGTCGGCCACGGCATAGGGATGTAATAGTGGCCACAGGATTGCCACAACACGAGGCGCTCAAGTTACGTAACCAATTAAACAATATGCAATGACCGAGCGCCAACTACACAGGTCCGTTTGCACCTACCTTAAAAGCCAATACCCAAAGGCAAGATTTCACACCGATATGAGCGGAGTGTACCTTTCTGGCAAATGGTCACTAATTGCAGATATGAAAGCATTAAACAGCCATGCAGGCTATCCCGATCTTTGGGTGCATGAAAGAAGCGGCCAATACATAGGCTTGGTGATGGAGTTGAAAGCCGAAGGGAAAAGCCCTTTCAAGAAAGACGGCACAATGCGCAAAGATGACCACTTAGAAAGCCAACAAGCATGGATTGACCACCTTCGAGGCCTTGGTTATTATGCAAGGTTTGTCGAAGGCTTTGAACAGGCTAAGAATGTAATTGATAACTATTTTCTAAACGCAAAGACATGAAACGCAAATCAGCTAAGCACGAAACGCATTGCAGCGTATGCCACAAAGAAGTGAAATACAGCCAAAGGATGCGACACCCTGAAACGCACGAAATGGCCTGCGTGCCTTGCCAAAGAAGAGCCATTGATTTAATGTGGGAAAAGGGCTACCAAGAGCCACCGAGCAAAGAGTTTGACCCAGCGCCTGAAGTTGAAGAAAGTTACCTTCGGCAGGTGTTTATGGGCAAAGATGAAAGTTGGCGTGAACGTATAGACAGGCTTGATAAAGAGATTGAAATAATCACTACTTTTGTACGCGGCCAATGACAGCACTTTAGCCCCCTTGTGAGTAGTGACACTTGGGGGCTTTTTCTTTACAAAAAATGACTACATTTGTAAAACGCTAAAAATCAAATTTATGGACGACTTGACCTTTGCAATCTTACTGATGACAATCATATTCGTATCATTCACAGTTGGCTATCAGATCAAAGGCGTATTACCAAATGCACGCCTTGTAAAGAATAAAAACCGAAAGTTTGGCTCTGCGAAAACCTACATTTACGCCAAGCTGAATATCAAAGAAGACTTAGAAGGGCCTATTGACTGCCTATTTACAGCCAAAGAAGTAACCGAGGCAAACGAAAGGGCGCTAAACAATAAAGAAGACCTGCCAGCGTAACCAGAAACACAAAACATAACCCTTGAGATATGCCACACAACCAACACGGAGGAAAAACGCAAATTGAAAAGGATCGAAAGGAATTAGTAAAGAAGTATATTGAGCGAATAGGCCATGCAAACTTCAGCAACCGCACACTTGCAAGGCAGATAGTAAACGAAAACCCTGACCTTTGGGCGCATACAAAAGACCCTATTAGCACAGTAAGGTCAATAATACAGCGGTTCAGGTGTAATGGCACAAAAGCATACCCTGAAGACCAAAGGCTGTTTGTTCGTGAAGAAATGAAGCCCTCGGAGTACATGAAGCAGTACATGATACAGGGCGAAAGCACCGCAAAGCCAACATGGTACTTACCAAAGGAACTGCGCAAAGTATTGGTACTTTCAGATCTTCACATTCCATACCACCACAATGAAGCAATAGAATCAGCACTTAATTACGGCTTTGAGCAAGGTATTGATTCAATATATATCAATGGTGATTTATTAGACTTTGCAGATATTAGCCGCTTTCTAAAAGATAAAGAAGCGCGGAACATTCAATATGAACTTGACCTAACACGCGAATTTTTAGAAGGGCTTGTTAGCCTTGGCGTGCGGGTGTTTTACAAAGCAGGAAACCACGATCACAGGTTAAGCGTTTACCTTGCACGTAACGCCCCAGAATTAATAGCCCTGGACGTGCTACAATTACCAAAGCTGCTTGGCCTTGAAGAATTAGGTATTGAATACATACATGACAGGCAACTTGCAAAGTTTGGCAAGCTATCAGTAGTTCACGGCCATGAATTTGGGGAATCAGTATTCTCACCAGTAAACCCTGCACGCGGGCTATTCCTTAGGGCAAAGAGTAGCGTATTGGCAGGACATAACCACCAAACAAGTTCGCATCACGAAAACAACCTAAACGGAGATGCTACGGCTTGCTTTAGCACCGGATGCCTTTGCGACATGCAACCCAATTACCGGCCCTTTGCAGCCCTTAAATGGAATCACGGGGCGGCCATTGTAGAAATAGAAGAAAATGGCGACTTTAGCGTAGATAATTTTAGAATTATTGATGGCAAAATAAGATGACAACACACTTAGTAATTGGCTTAGGGGAAGTGGGCAGCGCAATGGCTAAGGTTCTTTCTGAAAAGTACGAAACAACCACTTTAGACAAAGAGCCAAAGGATATAAAAGGCGTGTTTGACTTCATCCATATTTGCTATCCTTACAACGCAAACTTCATTGAAGCCACCAAAGCCTACCAAAACGCATACAGCCACCATGAAACAATCACAATAATTCACAGTACGGTTCCGATAGGAACAACGGAAAAGATACCTAACGCGGCCCACAGCCCTGTAAGAGGTGTACACCCTTACCTATACGACGGCATTAAGCGTGCGACAAAGTTTATAGGGGCGAATGATGACGACACGGCACTTGAAATGGAATACCTTTATGCCACTTTAGGCATTTGCGCCTATACCCTTAGCAATAGCCGCAATAGTGAAGCCCTAAAATTATGGGATACCACGCAATACGGATGGAATATCATATTACAAAAGGAAATTTATTTCTTCTGCAAAAAATACAACCTTGACTTTCGCGAAGTGTACACAATCTCAAATGAAACCTATAATGAAGACGCTGTTGATTTGGGATTGCCACACGTACAACGGCCTATAATTAAGCACATGGACGGGCCTATTGGTGGCCATTGTGTAATACCAAACGCGAAGTTAATGGACTGCGATATTACCCAGCTTTTAATCGCTATGAACGAAAAGTATAAAGCAGATGAATGATTACGAAACCCGTTTTCCTGGCAACACCATACACCCAACGGCCATTATAGCCTACGGGGTGCAGATTGGCAAAGGCAACTACATTGGCCCGTATTGTATTATTGGTGAAATGCCTGAAAAGGTAGGCGCTTTTAATATCTACGGCAAGGTGGTGATAGGCGACAACAATACCTTTACCAAGCAGGTCACAATCGATTCAGGAAGCGAAGCCTACACTATAGTATCAAACGGCTGTATCTTATTAAAGAACGCCCACGTTGGCCATGACGCTTTAATCCATGACAACGTAACGCTTTCATGCAATAGCATGGTTGGCGGCCATTCTATAATCGGTAGGTACTGCAATTTAGGTTTAGGCGCAGCCATTCACCAACGCACCGAACTTCCTGAAGGCTGTATGGTTGGAATGAATAGCACCATTACAAAGAAGACACCGCTTTTAGCTTATCGCAAATACGCAGGAACACCCGCCCGTGATATTGGGCCTAACCAACCAAGGACATGAAACTTGTAGCCTACGCCCCTGTATTTGGCCGACATGAAGCGGTAAAATTATTTGCCCACTCACTAACGCTAAACGACATTAAAGGCTTTGTAGTGGTGTCTAATGAAGAAGATCGCGCCTTTTGCCAAGCGCTTGGCCTATATACTCACACCCAGCCAAACAATCCGCTAACCGACAAAGTACAGAACGGCCTGCAATGGTTAAAGACCTTTGACTTTGATGCCGTTGTAATGCTTGGCTCGGATGACGTTGTAGAAGGATATGATAAAATAAAAGAATGGCTTAAAGAATACGACTGCGTAGCCTTTGGTGACTGCCATTATACCGATCTTACAACAGGGAGGCAAGGCTATTGGCCGGGATATACTTATGCCCACCGCTATGGAGAACCAGCAGGCGCAGGGCGTTTCCTTACACGGACACTTTTAGAAAGAATGAATTGGGACTTATGGACATTAAGCACCAACGGGTCAATGGACTTCGATCAGTGGAAAAAGATACAAGCGGCAACCGATAAAATTAAGATTGTGTTTACTGAAGACGGTGTAAAGCTGACCGATTACAAGGACAATGATAGCCTTACGCCCTTTAAGCGATTACAAGCAAGCACCGATCCAATAAAAGCTATGCAGCTTATGAACCAAAGAAAAAAAACATTATCTTAGCAAAAGCGTTCTTTCTTCATAGTAGCAGTTGTTTTAGGTTACTCGAAAAAGCCCTTGTGATGCTTCAGGGGCTTTTTTATTAAAAATAACTATATTTGCATAAATATCAGTACTCTATGCAGGTTATACCAATCAATCAAATTAAGCCGAATCCAAAGAACCCGCGAGTAATTCGTAATGACAAGTTTGAAAAGCTGAAGAAGTCAATACAAGATTTCCCAGATATGCTCAACAAACGACCTTTAGTATGTTTTACCGATACAGACGGCAAGTTTGTAGTTTTAGGCGGCAATATGAGGCTTAAGGCTGCAAAGGATATAGGACTAAAGGAATTACCCGTATTACTTGCAGACGAATGGACGGAGGAGCAAAAAGCAGAATTTCTGATAAAGGATAATGTAGGCTTCGGAGAATGGCAATGGGACACCTTGGCCAATGAATGGGACGCGCAGCAACTTGAAGAATGGGGCCTCAATGTTCCAACATTTGCCGCCGAAGTTGATTACTCTATTTTAGACGAGGTAGATGTACAGGATCAATTAGAAGACATGGCAGCTGGAGTTAAAAAGGCTATTCAAATAGAGTTTGAATCAGAGCATTACGAAGAGGCTTATGAACTTGTGAAATTTTGGCGTGAGCAAGGTGGTTATGTGGGCGGCATGATTATGGAACACTTGAAAGCAGAAAAGAATAAATTATGATTTGCTTTATACCAAGTAAGGGGCGGCCAAGCACTAAAACATATAAGCTGTTTGAAGAAGTGGGGATAAAAGTTTTCCATTTTATAGAGCCGCAAGAATTAGACGTATATGATGTGCCAAACAAAATATCTATACAAGAAAACAATCAAGGTATTGGCTATGTAAGAAACTTCATGTTAGACTATGCAAAAAAAACAAATCAGGAATGGGTGCTCATATGTGATGATGATGTAACAACCTTTGGTTTGTATAATGGTAAAACTGTAAAAAAAAATGCCGGTATATGGTTTGACATATTAGAAAAGGCTAAGAAATTACCTTTTGAATTAATCGGAATAAACTACACCCAGCACGCTTGGCACGAAAAAACAAGTTATTCAGTAAATAGGAAATTTGCCGAAGTTTGTGTACTAATGAATGTTTCTAAAATCAAATGGAAGTACAGGCCAGAATTTAATATGAAAGAGGATAGGGATTTTGCCCTACAAACTATTAAGCATGGCCACGGTATATTACGCTTTAATCATTATTGGTTTTCATGTCCAGACGTTGGCACAAATACGGGCGGGCTTCAGGATCATTACAAAGCAAAAAAAGATGAAGCCGCTGCAAAAAAAATGGTTTATGAATGGCATCCGTTTGTTACTCTAAAAAAGAAAGGCGATAGGGTAGATATGAAAACAGACATAAAAGCATTAGCCCTTCATTTCAAAAAGCATGTAGTATGAAAATTGTTGAACTTATACCCGTTGAACACAACCGGAAGATAGGCGAACAATGCCCTTATATTGAGCCGAATGTAACGGAAGATAGTATTTTCTATGTGGATGGTGAGCCAATAGGTTTTTACCTTACTAAAATGCCTGAAAAAATGTGCAAGTTGGCAGACTTAGCGAATGCAGAATTTCAAAGCAAAAACGTGCCAAAATCTATAATAGATAGGGCTAGAGCTATAGAGCAATTGACAGCGAGGGCTGATATAAAGGAAAAATACGCGCACAAAAAGGGGAGTGAGGTATCTCAAATGTCTACTTTGCTTGGATCAATTCCACCAAAACCAATAGTTAGAAGACATTATTCCACTATTTCAGCAGTTCATAGAGAAAAAAAAGCCTTTATATTCATCAAATCTATGTTGTTGCTTGCAAAAGAAAGCGAACAATTAATAAAAGAAATACTACCAAAACAATACGAACAGCAATTAGAAATGTTTAAGCAAGTTCCTGATAAATGGAAGTTCGGCAATCTGTTTACAAGTTCAATATCCAATTACAATATTTCAGCGCCCTTTCATAAAGACACAGGAAACATTCAAGGGTCGGTAAACGTAATCATTTGCAAAAGGTTAAACAGCAAAGGCGGTGACTTACATGTGCCAGACTACAACGCTACCATAGGCCAACAAGACAATTCTATTTTGGTTTATCCTGCTTGGAAAAATGTACACGGGGTAACACCAATTATACCAACGCATGAAGGCGGATATCGAAACAGCTTAGTGTTTTATCCTTTGAAAGCATTTATAAATAATCGTTCTTGACAACGCCTGACCCAATTCGGGCGTTGTCTTTTTTATACACAAAACACCACAATGAGCGACAAACAACAGAAATACGAAACTGAACTAATAGAAGCTATAAAGCGCCACAAGTGGATGCGTTGGGCGCATATTGACTGGGATTCGCTTAGCTTTTCACGCCCTACGGCATACAACTACAAGTTAGAAACATTAGACACAATAAAGGCAGCCTTTGAGCATAACAGAAACAAAGGGGTAAACTACCTACTGCAAAAGTGGATAAGTTCAGACAACGCAACGCTTCAGATAGCAGCCATGCGGATAATAGCTGAAGAAGATGACAGGCAGCGACTGAACCAACATTACATAGACCATACAAGCAAAGGTGAAAAGATTGTGCAGCCACCTATCCAATGGGTAAAGCCTTCAGATGAATCTACTGACTAACTATGCGCCTTTATTTGAAAACCCACCCCGGCACCGCTATACGGTAATAACAGGCGGGCGGGGCAGCGCCAAGTCTTACCATGCTGCAACCTTTCTTCTTAACCTGACATACGAAGCAGGCCACACCGTACTATTTACAAGGTACACAATGATAGCCGCCCACATTTCAATCATTCCTGAATTTATTGAAAAAATAGACATTCTCAATAGGCACGAAGACTTTGAAATCACAAAGACGGAAATCATAAACAAGGCCACAGGATCAAAGATTCTTTTCAGGGGTATCAAGACAAGCAGCGGAAACCAAACGGCAAACCTAAAGTCAATACAGGGCGTGACCACGTGGGTACTGGATGAAGCCGAAGAATTAACGGACAAAAGTATCTTCAACACAATAGACCTTTCAATAAGGCATAAGACACTACCGAACAGAGTGATTCTGATAATGAACCCTTCCAATCGTCAGCACTTTATCTACAAGCGTTGGTTCGAGAAAGGCAAGCAGGCCGACACGCTTTACATACACACCACCTACAAAGACAACAAGGCCAACCTTTCAGAATCCTTCTTAGACCAAGCAAATAGGACAAAGCAAAGCAACCCTGAACGCTATGAGCATATCTTCAGGGGGGCATGGGTGGACAGCGTGGAAGGCCTACTTTGGACACGCCAAATAATAGACCGCTATCGTATAGAGCAAAAGCCGCAATTAACGCGCATAGTGGTAGCCATTGACCCAGCGGCCACCGCAAACAAGAACTCAGACGAAACTGGTATTGTAGTAGCCGGTATTGATGCAATCGGAAACGGTTATGTATTAGAAGACGTTTCAGGCCGTTGGACACCTGCCGAATGGGGGCTACTTGCCACGCAAAAGGCAGCGGCATGGGGTGCGGATTGTATTGTTGGGGAAACCAACCAAGGCGGGGACATGGTCAAAAGCGTAATTCAGAACATAGATCAAAGGGTAAGATTCAAAGGCGTACATGCTACAAAAGGCAAGTACACAAGAGCCGAGCCTATCTTCAATCTTTACGAACTTGGCAAAGTGTATCATGTAGGCCAGCACCCGCTTTTAGAACTTCAGATGTGCACGTTCAACCCAAATGAAGGCAGCAGCCCTGACAGGGTAGATGCTTTGGTGTGGGCGCTTACAGAACTGATGTTGAATCAAAAGACTTTCTTTGCCTTTTAACTGTATTATCAATTATATGCACCGCCCACCCTGCCTAACTAACTTTGCAAAAAGCGCTTTGAATGGCTCTAATTGACAGAATACGCTTGGCGGTCAAAGCATTAAGCGGCAACTATACAGCAAACCCACACACACGCAGCCTATATTCTACTTTGGGCATGGGTTCGCCTGTTTACATGGATGACAATAAGGAAAGCTATGTAAAGAACGCCTACCAAGCCAACGCCCTTGTTTATTCAATAGTTTCTTTTATAGCAAGCAAAGCAGCCGACGTTCCTTTATACGTTTACGAATGGACAAAGGAGGGTAAAGGTGAAAGGATTTATGGCCACCCTTTAGAAAACTTTTTATATCGCCCTAACCCAATGACGGGCAAGGGTGTTTTTTTCAATGAAGTGTACGGCTTTAAGCTAATCACAGGAAACACATATCTTTACTTTCCACGCTTAGAAGCAGGCCCGAATAAAGGGCAATTTCGTGAGGCATGGATAATGCCAAGCCAATACACCGAGATAATCACAGGCGGCTCAATGATGCCGGTAAAAGGCTATCGCTTACGCATTGGTGACTGGGCTTATGAATACGCTTATGATGATGTGCTGCACGACAAAGCCCCGAACTACAACTATGGATGGGGTGCCGAACTTTACGGACAGTCACCACTACAAGCAGCCGTTAAATTGGTCAGCAAATCAAATGACAGTTACAACTCACAACTGAAAGCCTATCAGAATCAAGGCGCTGTTGGTATTGTTTCAAGTGACGAAACAACGGGCGGCCAATTCACAGAAGAACAAGCCCGTAACTTGGATGCAAGTTGGAAAAAGAACTATTCAGGAAGTGACAACAAAGGTAAATTAGCGTTTACCTCAGCACGAATCAAATACACTCAACTTGGCCTTTCACCTGTGGACTTGGGTATCATTGAAGATCATAAAATGACACTTAGGGACATTTGCAACATATACCATGTTCCAAGCGAGATATTCAACGATCCTGACAATAAGAGTTATGCCAACAAACAGGAAGCACGTAAAGCCGTTTACACTGATGCTGTAATGCCTTTGGTGAACACCTTCTTAGAAGAATTCAACCGCTTTATCGGTGACGCTTACGGCAAGGGAATATATGTAGATGCTGATTGGTCCGCCGTTCCTGAATTACAAGCAGATAGGAAAACGATTATGGAGGTTTACTCTAAAGGGGTAGAGATAGGGGCATATACCCGAAACGAATACCGCCAAAAGATGGGGGACGATAGTAATATGGATGTGCCGGAGTTGGATGTATTCACCACTACCCTAAACGTCCAACCGCTCGAAGGTATAAACGAAATGCCGACACCCGAAAGCACCGAAAGAAATTTAGATCAAAGCGCTAACGATTATCAATAATTACTATCTTTGAAATACGTTCTTTTCATTGACAGGTTTTAGGTTAAGGAAAAAAGGTGTTACAAATCGTAGCGCCTTTTTTTTATCTTTGTCAGAATGAAACTAATACACCACGAGCGTAAGTATTACAGGCTATTCAAAAGAGCCTTAATAAAGCAGGTGCAACCCGCTTTAGAGATGCTCGGCAACGGTGGTGGTGAGGCAAGCGCAAGCGCAATAAGCACCGAGCCAATAAAGCAAGTGTACCTTCAACTATTCGACGAGATAGTAAGCAAGAACGCACAACGCCAATACAAAGAACTGCAAAAGGACGTTAAGAAAGCCAATAACGACTTTTGGAGTTTTACAGCCGACAAGTTTATCAGGCAGTACGGCATGGCCCGTATAGTATCAATCACAGGAACGTCAAGAGATTACTACATTGAATTAGTCAGGCGCATAACTACCGAAGTACAAGCACAAGGACTTGGCATGTACGAAGCGGCACGAATGATTGAAAAAGAAGTGGGCGCAGCGTGGACGGATCAAACCTTTTACCGTGCTGAAAGGATAGCAAGAACGGAAACAGGCGCGGCGGCCAACTACGCTACCCAAGAAGGTGCAAAGGCTACCGGTAGGAATGACCTGCGTAAGATATGGACAACAGCCATAGACGGACGGGAAAGGGATGCGCACAGGGCAGCCAATAGGCAGCAAGTAGCGTTAAACGAACCTTTTATTGTAGGCGGTGAGCGCCTTATGTACCCCAATGACCCAAACCCGGAATTATCAGGAAGCAATGTGATAAACTGCCGTTGCACCCAGTTAGTAATAACACCAACACACCCCGAATACAATGCGACCACGTAACTTTTACGAAAAGCAAAGAAGCCAAGAAATCAGAAAGGAGTTTATAGACTTCTTTTGCGATAAGTTTGGATGGGATAAAGAAGACTTTGAAACCTTTGTCGAGATAGTCAATCACTCACACTTCGGGCCGGCTATCTACCCTGAAAAGGTAATGTGGGCTGTAATGGCTACAAAGGAAGAAGTAAGCAGGGCAAAGGCTATTGAAATGGCTAATAGGTACAACGTACCAGAGGCAACGGCTTTGACCATTTATTACAACAGTTCAAACATGACTTTGGTGAAAGACTTGGTTTGGGATAGCACAACTACTTAGTTTTCGTAGTACCAATAGGCCAAACCATCATCACTTATTTGAGCCGTAGCGTCACAAAAGTAGGTTAGTTCTACCAACCTTTGGGAAGCCGTACCATACCAAAAGGACGGTGTATGTAGTTTGCCTTTATCCTTCATATATTCAATTATACATGCAGCCCAAAGTTACAAACTAATTTTGTGGCAATGGGCATACTGTTCAAAAATAATACACTCCCTGTAACTGACGTGGACACCACGCAGGGAATTATTACCCTTTACGCTTCTTCATTCGGGAACGTCGATTCAGACGGTGACGTGATCGAAAAAGGCGCTTTTACCAAAACTGTAAGCGAAAGAGGGCCGCAAGGGAGCAACCGTATTAAGCACCTTTGGATGCACAATGTAATGGAGCCTATTGGGCGGCCAATACAGATGATGGAAGACATGAAGGGGCTGCTTGTAGTGTCCAAAGTATCGGACGTTAAGAATGGTGACTATTTGAAGCTGTATGCGGATGGTGTTATTACAGAGCACTCGATAGGCTTTGAGATAATTAAAAGCCAAGACACCAAAGAGGCCCGCAGAATTACAGAAACCCGCATGTGGGAATATAGCAGCGTAACATGGGGCGCTAATGAAAACACGCCCGTTGTAGGAATGAAGGGAACGGCTGAAAAAAAGGCTGAAACCCTACTTAAACGCCTTGACACCCTTACCAAAGCATTCACCAAAGGCACGTACACAGATGAAACCTTTGAACTGTTGGCAGTGGAAATGCAGATCCTTAAAAACGAAATAACAGCACTTGTTACTAAAGAGCCGCAGCCAAGCACTCAAGAAAGCGAGCCGCAGTTTGCAATAGATATTTACGAACTATACAAAATCCTTTAA
>Ga0070749_10002020_pt1 | contig 13729 bp, 21 predicted proteins | sample VirMetDEL_Nov_18_FD_75180 | JGI IMG/M metagenome (GOLD analysis project Ga0070749, IMG submission 75180) | Aqueous microbial communities from the Delaware River and Bay under freshwater to marine salinity gradient to study organic matter... | ecosystem: Environmental > Aquatic > Marine >...
ATTATTTATCGGATAATTTAAATACCGAGTCTACTATACAATATAAAATAAAACCTAGAACTAGAGTAGTAATCATAGGTTATATGATAACAGTTTTATACTTCATTGTCAATAAGTTTTTTTACTGACCATCGATAAACAACGAAGTTAATATAGATCATCAATGGAATTATGTTAATATGTCGTGTTTAACCATCTTTTCTACAAGTTGGTCAAAAGTGGTTTTTGGTTGCCACTTTAATTCTTCTCTAGCCAAAGTACTATTACCATACAACAAATCTACTTCGGCTGGCCTATAAAATGCTTTATTAATTTTAACTAATACAGCAGAACATGGATCATTTTTTTCTACATAATCTAATGTTAATCCATATTCTTCACCCAGTCCTTGACCGTGCCATACTCCCTCTATATCAGCAGCTTTAAATGCTAACTCCACGAATTCTTTAATAGTATGAGTGGTATCACTAGATAAAACATATTCACTCAGTGGTTCAATTAGAACTGAGTCAAATTTAGATACTTTATATGAATTTTTATTTAGTGAATCTCTATATAATTCTTGATTCATCATTCTCCATATACCATCAACAAAATCTTCAGAATCACTCCAATCCCTCATAGCATTTACATTGCCTAATTCGATTGGATTAAACGGTTCATTATTTTGTAATGACTTTTTAATTCTAGCAACACCTTTAGTAATTTTTCTAGTAACAAACTCTTCGCCACGTCTAGTTCCTTCATGATTAAATAATAAACCTTGAATAGCATATAGGTTATAACTTTCTCTATATACTTTTACAATTTGTCTGGCAGCAGATTTACTAGCTCCATATGGACTTCTTGGTTTAGCTGGATGTTTTTCGTCTTGTGGAGTATATTCTACATTGCCATATTCTTCACTGCTACCAGCATTATAAAATCTACAATTTGGTTTGTGTTGTCTAATAGCTTCTAAAATATGAATTACACCAGTTGTGTTACATTCCCAAGTTTGTGCTGGAAAGTCCCACGATGAACCAACAAATGTCTGAGCAGCTAAATTAATAAAGTAGTCTGGCTTAATTTGCTGGATAGTCTTAGATATACTATGTGCATCACTCAAATCAAAATTAATCAGTTTAAATCTTGGTTCATTATCTAAATGTTTAAGATTGTCATGATTCTTATTACTAAGTCGTCTTGCACCCCCAAACACAGTATAGTCTGTGTTTTTAAGTAGATAATCTACCATATGACTTCCATCTTGACCTGTAACGCCGGTGACAAATACAGTTTTTTTATCATTCATAAACTTTTGTGCGTCAGATATATTGTATATTTCCATAAATTTATTCTAAATCATCATCTTCATCATCTTCGTCATATTCTTCATTATTTAAATAGTCAGGTCCGATATTAGAATCTTTTTTATATTTCTTTTGAAATCTAGTAATATCTCTTTGTTGAATATCGTTCATTGAAATTATCAATTGAATTAATATTAATATTTGTTCTTTTGTAAGTTTCTCTTCTTTTATAAGGTCTGTGAAATAAAAAGCCATTCCGGCTAATGTCTTTTTTATTTTAATAGGAATTTTATTAAATGGATCTGAGTCTGGAATTTTATTTGCTGACTTGGTTGATCGTTTAGTTCTTTTTTTTGGCTGTTTGCTATTGATTATCAACCCTGGAATTTCTTCTTTGTTAATTGATGATTTTGTTTGTAGTAAAATTAATTGTTCCAATTTTCTATTGACTTCATCTTCATCTCCATCACATGATTCCATTAAAGATTCTTTTATTTTATTAATATCTTTAATTTTAACTTTCTTTGCTACATGAAAGTTACTAAGAATTCCGTGTCTGGATAATAAGTGATCAAATTCATCCATATCAAAATCTTTGTTTCAAAATCTTTTTACTGTCTTGTAAAGTATCTGGATCAAATGACTTCGGTCCACGATTTATATACCCTTTACCAGATGTAAAAGTACAGTTGTAACATAGTAATCTCATATTCTCTAACTTATGGTTTTTATTATTTCCATCATCAAAATTTAATAACAGCGGAATTTTTCCATCAGTTAATCTCCTTTCTGAGAAACCACATTGTTCACACTCTGCTTTCTTTATATTGGATCTAATTAATTTATCTTTAAGTCTATGTATAGGAAACTCAGGCCATTTTCCTTGTAGAATGTCTTGAATAGGATATTTACCTTTATTTGGATTAATAGGAGACCTTGGCGTTTTTTGTGTTGGATCTTTCTTTTTAATTGGCCAACCTGGTGTAGTATGAATTCCATACTTCTTCGCATACTTTTTAAACGTGGGATATGTTACGCCAAGTCTTTTAGCTGCTTTTAAAGCTGATGGAGATTTTTCTAATGCTTCTTTAATATCTGACTCCATCAATGGTTGAGTTTTTGGACCATGGGTATTACGTTTAGGATAAAGTTGTTCACTAAATTCTTTATCTAAATGTGGTATTTCAACACCGTTATCACGCAACATTTTATATTGATCTAATTCTTTACGAACTTCATCGCCAATATTGTTTAAACTATACAATTCTTCTACTTTGGCCTTTAATGAATCTAACTCAGCCAATTTTTTATTGATGTCGTTTATATCAAAATTTTCACTCATTGGTATAAGATGCGGATAATGGTTCTTTTGCTAAATCAACTTGTACACTTTTTAAAAATACATTTCTAAGTATCTCTGCTTTTTTAGGACTACCAGCATTTTGTAGTATTTTATAAGTATTAATATATCTGGACGGGGTATTCTTTTTTGATTTTAAAACTTTCGTACAAACCATAACGGGATTAACTAATAAATCTTTATGTACATCATTTAATAATCCCATTTTTATTTCTAATGCTTGAGTACATGCTTCCACATAAGGATCATCAAAGACTTCTTCATTTACAGCGACAATTATATTCCAATCCGCTGTATTAACTTTATAACTTCCCATGTTATCTTTTTTCTTCTTTGACATAAGTTAAATCTCCATCATTTAATAAATCTAAATTTTCCAATTTTTGATTAACAATTTTACAAACTTCTTCTTCAACTGTATTTGCCACAAACACAATTTTTTGTATGCTTTTTGTTTTAGCACTATCACGCCAAACTCGTCCAGTAGATTGACGCATTAAGACTGCTGAATATGACGGACAGATTAACGACATCCTTGGATAGTTTCCATTTAAATCGTGTAAACTTAATCCGGCACCCCCTGCCGCAATGTTAACTAATATAACACGTTCTTTATCAGATTGAAAGTCATCAACAGCTTTATTTCTTTTTTTATCACTAACCTTACCATTTACAATACATTTAGTATCAAGTCTATCACTTAATGCATTAATTGTCTCTGTGAAATTACAAAAGATTACAACACTCATATTGTTCTCCAATGCTTCTTCAGCCATATCTATGATAAGGGGAACTTTAAACATTTCAACTTTTTGTCTTGCACGAAGAATTGCAGTCATTTTAGTTTGACCTTTATCACGTTTCGTTACTTTTTCAATTTTGAGAAGTTCCAAACGCATTTCATCGTAAACACTATTTATATTATCAACATCGTCTTTGTCCATTTCATAAGTTTCTGCTGATATTTGACTTTCTGGAAAATTTGGAATTGTATCTCTAGTTAATCTCACACCTCTGTTTATAAAGATATCTTCGTGAAGTTTTTTCAATGCGTTTTTATCACCAGTAAATTCTAAACCAAATCTTCCCTTTATAACGCCATGTTCATATGCCCAATCATAATATTGTTTATTTCCTTTAAACAACTTAATACTTTCACCGACAGTTCTTAACTCTAAAGGATTTGTTGCCATTGTTGCTGAACAAAACAACATTTTGTAACCTGCTTTTAAAGCTGCTTTACACGTTTCACTATTTTTTGTTTTTGCATTTTTAAGTTTTTGAGCTTCATCCCAGATAATTAATGTGCTCTTGGGTATTTTCCAAACAAATTCTTTTCTTCTTGTGTCTCTTCTTTTAACATATGAAGCAATCAAACTGTCAGACTTTCCAATTCTTAATGCTTCGTAGTTAATAATGCCAATACAATCACTCCACATATCAAAATGATTTTTAATTACACGTCTCCAAGATTCTTTAACTGCTTTTGGACAAACAACTAAAATATCCATTTTTAGTTCTCTAGCAACTCCACAAGCTGTATATGTTTTTCCAACACCAACGTCACTGCCATCAACACCCGATCCCCACTTTTTTATTGATGCAACTAATTTAGAAACTGCAGTAACTTGCCATGGTCTTAAACCAGAATCTTGTTTTACTTTATAATCTGGAAGAGGTTCAACAACTTTTTTCTTTTTTAAGCTGTCTAAATTTTTATGAGAAGTTCCAGCGGTCTTGACGGAAAATTCTTTTATGTCTGACTTGACTTCAATTAATATCCAATCATTATCACGTTTTACAACACGAAATCCTTTGTTTCGCATTGAAAATTTATTTACATTCCACCAAGAAAAAAAATGAGGTCTATACTGTATGGGAATAACCCACTCTCTTGTATAATATTTTTCTTCTTTGTCGATTACTTCAATTGGATCAGACCACTTTATATCCAAATTTATCATAACGACTTTTAATCACCCATTTCATCTTTATATCTAACGGTTCTCGCATATTCATGAATACTACATCTTTTAAGTCTGCCATCATCAAGAACACGTCCCATATCGATATCATTGGATAACAGTTGTGCGAAGTTTTGACCATCATTATCATCGTATCCATAACCAATGCTGATCATTTCATCCATATACGATTTTCTTGTTCGCTTGTGAAGCCTAACACATAGACCTTCTAAATATTGTACAACTTCTCGCACATTATTTTTGTATACAAGCGTGTTAACCGTTTTGTCTTTTATATAATACCTTGTCATAATAACGTTATTTTACATATAAATATACGAATGTCAAATACAATTATTATTATAAATTATTATATTGTGAAGAATTTAATTTGAAAACCAAGCTTTGATCGCCTCATTTAATGAATTAATAGAGTCTAAAGTTTCTTTATAACTCACTCTTACTGGAGATTGTCCTTTGCCACCTTGACCTTTTTTACCTCTGCCAGCTTTTCGTTGAGCAGATTTTTTTCTTTTTACCCAATTAGCAATTGCTTTCTTTCCACCTTTGGATCTTAATCTAGCAGCATACTTTTTTCCTAAACAAGCAGAATAACTTGATCCCTTTTCAGCATCTCCACACTTTCCAACCTTTTTCCCAGTGCTATCATATCTGTCCCATCCGCCACCTGTAGAACTTCCAACGGAACCTTTCCCAAACCAAGCTCTTAATCCGCCTGAATACTCTTCGTTTATTATTCCGATTTTCTTTGCTTTTTCGAATATATCTTTTCTGTCCATGTTTATAAATATAAAATTTACACATTATATGCTTAAGTTAATAAACTGTCGTTGTAATACAAAAAACACTTTTAATTTTTTTTGTGAAACTCCATGGAATTATTATATTTTTAATATTTATTATATATCAAAAAGGATCATCATAGAAACGACATATGCCAAATAAGTATGACATAATATTTACGCAGAGAGATAGTACAAACTCTTACTTCGTAGAAAAAACAGTATCCGGTTCAAATAAATTTATTGCTACTAATGATTCTGGTGTATTGTACGGTGCTGATAAGAACACTGTACTATCAGGAAGTGTCCTAAGTGCTTCTGGTTTGTATGTACCATCATCCGGTGTAGTTAATTTCCAAGGATCAGCTTCAATTGGATATATTACTGGCACAATAACAAATGCAATTTCAGCTAGTTGGGCACCTTCTAGTGGTGGTGGAGGAGGCACTACACTTTATACTGGTAGTACATATCCAATTACGAGTAGTTGGGCTGTAACATCTACTTCATCTAGTTTTGCTAGTAGAGTAGATGGCACATATGTTGGTGCTACAACTGGATCGTTTACATCTTTATTTATAAATACATCTGGAAGCATAAGTATACCCCTATCAAGTAGTGACGCTGGAACAGAAGGTGAGGTTAGGGTAGGACCAAACTTCTTATATCTATATACTAACAGTAGATGGATAAGGTCACCATTTAGTCAATTTCCATAAAACACAAGCCCCTAAATGGGGCTTTTTTATTATTTAATTAGAAAGTGATTCCAGTCTTCATGTTTTGCGTCTTTTATGAACGCATACATAGGCATTGGAGTAGGTTTTTTTGGTTCTTTCATTAATTTTAAACCAATTTCTTTATTTGATTTGTTTCCCTTTTTAAGATTAACTTCTTTTGAACACAAAACCAAGTTTGTCCAACTATCTTCACCGCCCTTACTTTTTGGAATAATGTGATCTACAGAAGCATCTCTTCTAGTAATTTTTTTGCCAGTATATTGACAGATTCCTTCATCTCTATTATAGATTGCATCCTTACTAGGACGAGTCAGGAACCGTTTTAAGGGCATTTTAGCATAAGTGGTAGAGATTATGACAGTCGGTACTCTAATGGTCATATAAACGCTATTTATAGACAAATCCCACGCTCGGACGGGTAGATTAATCCAATCTTCCCATTTCACTGGATTCATATCTAATGGTTCATTCAACAAAGGCATTCCATCATCGTCTATATTATAATTAATGTCTAATGCGAGAGATTTAGGTTTTCCATTTGTAGTAACTCCGCACATATCAATTATCGCATCTTTTACAGTTTTAAATCCGATAGGTTGCCAATTGGCATTTAAACTTAACGTTACTAGTTTATCTACGATACTATTCATGTTCTTTGTTAATTTTAGATTTAGTTTCTATAAAGTCAAGAGCATTTTCAACTTCATCTAGAGTTTCATCTAATCTACATTTTGCAATATTTAAATCTACTTCATACCATTCATTTTTTATACTCATTGCAAAGTATTTCATCATATCTCTTATATCAGATTCCGCTTTATACGCATCTGGATGAAATATGTAGTATTCTATTTTGTAATCTCTAAGAGGTGAAGAAGTTTGGTAAGTTCTTAAACGTGAAGTAATGTCTTGTGTAACGCCTATTTTGTAAAAATTAGGGAAGGCTTTATTACTAATAATGTAAACAAAGCCTTCCTTTTTCCGTTTTTTATTTTTCCCCTTCACATAAATACATAGTGCAGGAGAAAATATAATTATTTCAATATTTCATCTGCTAATCCATAACGAATACATTCATCGGCAGATAAGTAAATATCATGTTTTAAAATCTCTTCAAGATCAGCTTTAGTGAATTTTGTGTACTTCAAATATATTTCATAAATTTTCTCTGATAACATTTCTAAATTCTTTGCTTCGTCTTTAAGATTTTCATGCGTGCCACCACACCAACTTCTTAATTGATGAACTAACATTACTCCATGTGGAGATATATATCTTTTTTTGGCGGCAATACTTATCAACGTTGCAGCACTGGCAGCCATACCTTCGACAATAGAATGAATAGGAACTTTACATGAAGCAATTCTATCTATAGTTGTGAAAGCACTGAATATTTCACCGCCATCGGAATTTACATATAATTTAATATGAGGAGCTTTAGGCAAGTCAAGTTGAATTTTTAACATCAACATTTGTTTTTCCAAATCTGATATTGCTTTATTTAGAAGAAATACATTTCCCAATGAAACGTCACCGTAAAAGTATATCTCATTGCCTGTATAAGATTCTTTTCCAATAATAGTTTCGTCTTCTTCAAATTCTGTTGTATTTGATTTATTTAAAATATACATAATTTTTTTTAAAAATTAAATTCTAATTGATTTGATAGAATTTGTCTAAGTTCTTTATCATCAACAAAAACAAAATCACCTTGTTTAGCAAAACTTTTGTGCATAGTCTTAATCCACCCATTTTTATTAAAACCAACATCTTCAGTTGTGCCTGTGTACTCACATATAAATCCACTAATATATTCGACAAATGAAATAATTATACTTAATCTTTCATTTCCTCCTTCATAATAAAAGCGAAGAGTACCAAACTTTTCTTTTAATTGAGTTACGACAACTTGTTTAACTGGCAAATATTTTTCTGGATATTGATCAGCATATTTGTTTTGTTGAATACTGTAATCTTCGATGTATTTGCTTAACCAAAGAATTAATCTAAACCATCCATCTTCACATTCAAATTGAAAATCTTTGTCGTAAAGGTTTGGAAATTTATTTTTAAGATATGATTCTAGTTCCGTTTTCATTATATGTAACACTATTATTAAAACCAATGTTTGAATCGTGGACTTGAGTATAAGAAATTGTACAAGCGTCTAAAATATCACTAATAAACGATTGATAATTAATTGGATATTCAGATCTGACTCCGTATTTTTGAAAAATTTCTATAACGGTTTTATCTTCTATGTTGTAATGTTTGTTTTCAAATGTAATCATATAATAACAACATAGATGAAACTTTATTCTATGTCAACGTCAAAATGTTTTGAATAAATTGCTAACTCTGGATTCGCATATCCAAATTTTTTAACTAATTGACCCGCTACTGAATTTGCTTCGTCTTCTATTTGACCGCCAATATCTGGGTGAGGAGTGTCTAATTGATTTTTACAGTTTTGACAGTGGTGAACTAATTCATGAGCAATGCTTCTTAATACATCTGCCATTCCTCTGTTAGCGGTATATACTTTCATATCACCGTTGGTTTTATTGTAATAAGCATAGGTCTTTAAATCATCGTCTCTCTCCTTAGCTAGATTTAATTTCCACGGTTTATCTATTTGCAATTCATCATTTACAAACTTTAAAAATTTAGTTACTGTCAATTTTTCCTGCGGTGTCATGATATATATAAATATCCACAATAACTGTATTAGTGGATAATAAACCTAAAATTTTATAAAACATATATATATGCCGACCAAAAGAAAACCCGTCAAGAAAACTCCCGTTAAAAGAGCGCAAATTAAGACTAAAACTCCAAAAATTGGATCAACAACACAACAAAAATATTATTAATATTTAAAAAAATCAAAGGGTCCGAAAGGGCCCTCTTTTTTATTCTAAAGTAAGCAAATATTTTAATTTATTAAGTGAAGCTAACATTTCATCTCTAACGTTGAGAAGATCGGTGTCAGTTTCATCATTTAATTTTGAAGGTATTTCTTTAACTAAAAAGTTTATAGAATCATCTACAAAAGCTGTTATTGTATTAAGTGATTCAAAATCATTTAAATCGATCTTAAACGGACCTTTAATACGTCCATACTTGCCCATAAAAACTTCTACAAATTCATCTATCAAGTCAATCATAGATTCATATGTTCCATCCAATGCTTTGTGTTGAGCATAACTACCTTTTCCTTTTGTTTGCCAATGGTAAACTTTGAGTTGATTTTGAATTTTTAATAATTGTGTGACTATCATACAATAATAAATATCATTACCAAAATAAAATAATTTAAATGCTTGATATAATCTCTATGTATATTATGGTTTAATCTACAAATTAATTTAATAAATGTAAACATGATTTTTAATAAGAAAGATCCAAAATTTATTCCGACATCGGATTTAAACACTAGTACAATTTTATCGGACTATGATAAATCAAAAACAATTATTTTAGTTCCGGTGGGATCTCATATTGAACCTGCGTGTGATGAATCGTTAAGAAAATTAGAGTCTGATGGAATCAAGGTGTATAGAAAATATGGCTTTAGTGCAATTGATCAAGGAAGATGTGTCATGGCACAACAAGCTATTAACGAAGATTATGAACATTTGTTTTGGATCGATAGTGACATTGCTTTTCATCCTTCAGACGTATATAAAATAATTAATCGAAATAAAAACGCAGAATATCCATTCGTAACAGGGGCGTACACAGTTAAAGGATGGCCAGCATTGACGACAAAGTTTTCTGAGAAATTTGAACAAGTTAAATTTGGTAAAGATGGAGGTCTTTACGAAGCTGAATATGCTGCTACGGGTTTTATGTACACACATGTATCAGTTTATGAAGATATTAAAAATCAGTTTAATATGAAGGCTGTAAATATATGGGGAGGTCAGTATGTAGTACATCCATGGTTTTTTCCTGCTATAATCGGAGACAATTATGTTGGTGAAGATTTTGCTTTTTGCAATAGGGCTAAAGAATCTGGAGTGACAATTTTTTGTGATACGACTGTTAGACTTGCTCATATAGGAAAATATAGTTATAGTTTTGACTTTTTGACACGACCAGCGAAATTAAATTCAGAGCCAGAATCTATCATATTTAATAATATTAAAACTGATTTTAACTACACACCTGCATATACTTATTAATATAATGGCTCGAAAAAATGTAGAGACTTATATTGTTGAGGGAACTAACTGGAAATGTAAGGTATTATTTAATAAGCTTCGACATTTATCTCCAGAAGATGAGTTAATTGAAGTAACCACACAATGTTTTGAACATGTTTTTGGTAAATATCCACATATGGATGTTATAGATATTTTTGAATTGCGAGACCTTAATACTGGAATAGACTATTTTAAAAACATTGAAGAAGAAACGATTCCAGATCCTTCATTTGGACTACTGACTAAAGTTTATAAAAAAGAAGATATTAAAAATTCAGATAATCATTATGTAGTTCAAACTAAATTAATTTTTGAAAACGCTAGTAATATAGAAGCAGTATCTTTAGCAGATCAGTTAGAACAAGAAATAAAAACGAAGAATCCAGATTTTGTGGCTTCAATTAAATCTCTTATGAAAAATACATACGTTTTAAAATATGGAGATTTGAAAAATTCTTAATCAAATTGTTTACATTTTTCTAAATATTTTTTTGTTTGTAAAGCATTAAGCCATCCTCCTATTTTAATCGGATTAGGTTTTTTATTTACTTTTTTATAAATTCGGAAAAAATCTTCTACGATTGTTAAAAACATAGGATCTAAGTCATCTAAATCTTCATATTTGTTTGGATTAAATAATGGTACGCCTATAATCTTAGGATCTTTCTTTTTTGTGTCATATGTTATTAATGATCCTAATACTTTAACTTCTACTAAAGTCATCGGATGCAATGGGACCGTGTTATAGATTAATATATCAGTGGGATCGCCATCTTCAGATATTGTATTAGGTATAAAACCATAACTAACTGGATATTGTAATGAACTAATTAAACATCTATCTAATTTCATAAGACCGCTTTCTGGATCATATTCATATTTTAGATTTGTGTCTTTAGGTATTTCAACTATACATTTAATAATGTCCGGATATTTTTTGTGTTGTGACAGTTGTAACAAATTTTTCATAACAATTTATCAATATACTATTTCGACTTTACACTGTTTCTTTTTAAAGAATCCCTCTTCGATTAAGTATCTGACAACTAAATCACATAGTGGCTTAAAGTCATCCACTTCAACATCAGCAGGTTTCCAAACTCTAATTGTACGTACGTCTTTAATTAGAAATTTGACTCCTCTAATTTCCCCCGCATAGTTTTTCATATTTTGATTGGAGTTACTCCACCACATAATTTATATCATATAAATATCACAATGAAATTGATAAAATTGTAATAGTCGAATAATATTGTACGTTTAATTTTTTATATTCTAATTCTACATATTTATACTCGACATTTTATTAACATTGTATAAAGTAAGTTTTAACTATGAGAAAAAAAAGTAATAAGACAAAATCAAATGTTACAGTTCTGGATGTAGAACCGGTGGAACCTGTAGTAGACAATACTCCTATTCAAAAACCGCCTCCCACTTTAAGTGTAGAAGATAGCAGTAGTGGAGAAGGAGGTAAAGTCTTTTTTCCAAAAGTAGAACCTCTGCCTCCAGAAGTAGCATCGTTTGACGCATCTGAAACAATATTACCTTTTTCAACCCCGCCGAGTTGGCACGCATGGTTTATGCAAGGCGTTTATTGGGTGGCTAGTAAATCAAAAGATCCAATGACCAAAATTGGAGCATTACTTGTAAAAGATAATAGAATTATATCATCTGGGTACAATGGAATTCCGATTGGTGTGAATGATGTCGTACAATCGCGTGCAGAAAGGCCAGAAAAATATAAGTGGTTTGAACATGCTGAAAGAAATGCAATTTATTCAGCTGCTAGACATGGTATTTCAACAGAGGGATCTATTTTATATACCAATGCTTTGCCTTGTGTTGATTGTGCTAGAGGAATTATCCAAGCTGGTATTAAAGAAGTATATGTTCATAAGCAATTTAATGCGTTGTGTCGAGAAGCAAAACGTGACCAATGGATCGGACATGAAGAAGTATCTTACGCGATGTTTAATGAAGGTGGAATAACTGTTTATGATGTAGATGGATCGTTAAAGTCAAAGGGATATTTCAACGGAAAAGTCTATGACGTTTAATCTTTCTATGAAGTTTGAATCTTATTAAAAAACTTTGTATTAATATTACTAGTTCTATAAACAGTTATATTTTTATCATCTAGATTAAAGTATTTCTTTGCTCTTTTATATAAACGTGTACCAATTCCTTTACGTCGATATTTCATTTTGACATAAACCATAAATTGATACTCACGTCTTATATCTTGTTTAATGATGGCCCATGCTATAGAGTGTGGGCCATCTTTTGCAATAAATACTCTATTTTTTGGAGGTCGAATAGTAGAACAACAATCTACAAATACATTATAAATGGCTCCTCCAGAAACCATTTTTTTACAAGCTTTTTCTTCATTTAAAGTTACATCTTTAGCAACTTTAGAATAAATGCGTATTGACATATAAACCCATATTATAAATATGATTTAACTGTCTCAGTAATAGCATTTTTGAAATCTGTTAATTTGAAATCTCGAAATGCAATATTAAAATCTAATGTATCAATTGCATATCGTAAATCATGACCTTTACGATCTTCTACGTGTTTATACCACTCCCAACTTTCTGGATCAATGCCTGTTAGATCTTTGTAGATATCTTTTAAGATAAAAATTAAATCGTGATTTGATATTTCATTGTCTCCGCCTATAAGGTACTGTTCTCCAGTTTTTCCTCTTGTTAAAACTGTCCACAAAGCTTTTACATGATCTTTAACATAAATCCAATCACGAACGTTTTCACCATTTCCATATAAAGGAATCGGCTTTTTATTTTTTAATTTATTGATACAAACAGGTATAAGTTTTTCTGGATATTGTCTCGGTCCAAAGTTGTTAGAACAATTTGTAATTATTGCTGGCAACTTATATGTTTTTATATAACTTCTTACTAGTAAGTCACTACTTGCTTTACTGGCCGCGTATGGACTATTAGGTCTGTAGGGACTATCAACATTAAAACCGTCTTCTTTATTATTTAAAGTTCCATACACTTCATCGGTGGATATGTGTAAGAACTTAAAATCTCGTTTGTAGTTTAATAGATCAAATAAAATATTATGAGTTCCTATAATGTTAGTTTTAATAAATGGAAAAGCATTTTCAATGCTATTATCCACATGACTCTCAGCAGCAAAATGAATCACATGATCTATTTCGTATTCATTAAGTATAGGGGAAATAAAAGACTCTGTAATATCTAACTCAAAATGATGGTATTTTTTATTTTTTTGAAATGGCAACTTCTTATTAGCCGCATATGTCATACAGTCTACATTAACAATATATTCCACATCTTCGTGATTAATATATTCTTCTATAAAAT
>Ga0070749_10002022_pt1 | contig 13722 bp, 14 predicted proteins | sample VirMetDEL_Nov_18_FD_75180 | JGI IMG/M metagenome (GOLD analysis project Ga0070749, IMG submission 75180) | Aqueous microbial communities from the Delaware River and Bay under freshwater to marine salinity gradient to study organic matter... | ecosystem: Environmental > Aquatic > Marine >...
AAAAACGACAGCGCCCTCGCCGCCCAGGCCCAGCCCAAGCACCGCCGGTATGACTCAAGCGGATCATTGAGCGAGTACGGTATTTTCCCTGAGTGCGATGCCTGTTCTGATAGCAGAGACGAATGATATTTGTAGACGTGTGTATGAAGGCTCAGCGATGAAGCGCAAGGCTGAAATTCCCTGGTTGGACCGTTCTCTGATCACCGGCCCGTATCTGTGCCTGTGCACCACAGAGAAGGACTACCACGCGGTGATGGATTACCTCAAGGTTCCGGCCCATCAGCGGCCACCTTGGGTGGGCAAGCGCGCCGACGCAACCACTTATCTGCTGGAGAACCAAGATCACGGCTTGGCTGCGGTCGTTTGCTTGGGCGACGTTAGCCGGCGCTCTCCCGTTGACGTAGCCGCACTGCTGGTTCACGAGGCCGTGCACGTGTGGCAAGCGTTTTGCGAGGACATCGGCGAGAAGTCGCCTAGCGACGAATTCGAGGCATACAGCATTCAGAGCATTTCCTATGAATTAATGACCGCTTACGCGAACAAAACGTCGCTTTGCGGCAGGAGAAAAAATTGAAGCTGAACCCAACCTTACTTAAAGTCGCTCGACAGAATTCGGATGTTCTTCCGGGCAACGTCTACCCAGCCAAGGGCGGACGCAAAACTCCGGGCACAGAATTCTGGTTGGTTGTGGCTGTGAGCGATACCGGGGCACACTGCATCGGCTACGACCGTAACGGCAACCCGGTGTCTACCACGTCGTATCTCAAGAGCGCCCTGCGCGAACGGCCTGTGGTCTGCCGCGTTGACCTGTCGTCAATAGAGTTGCAGCCGTATGTGGTATCAGATAACTGAGCCGGTGCGCCGGTGTTTGTGGTGCGGCAAAAACCTACAAGGCACTAACAGGAAGAAGTTTTGCTGCGCGGAACACGGCGCGAAGTGGCGGAGATTTGAAGAAATTTCGTTGAGGCTAAAAAGTGAACGACAAGTGGATCGCTCGATTCATGGCGCTGGCTGAGGAAGTGGCTTCGTGGTCGAAAGACCCGTCGACCAAGGTCGGTGCAGTGGCGGTGGATGATGAGCGTAGAATCCTCGCCGTTGGGTATAACGGCTTCCCTCGTGGTGTAGAAGATAGTGAGGACAGGCTATGGACAAGACCAGTCAAGTATCAGTTGACAACTCACGCGGAGGCGAATCTAATCGCTGCCGCTGCTCGTATCGGGACAAGTCTGGCGAATGCCACCCTGGTTGTCTCATCCTTGTATCCATGCTGCGTATGCGCTGGTCTAATCGCCCAAGCGGGGATCAAGCGAGTCATTGCGCCGAAGATCGCAAACGAGCGGTGGAAGGAATCTAACCTGATGGCGAAACTAATTTTCGAAGAATCAAACGTGCAGGTAATAGAGCTATGAATGAGATTACTTTGGATAACCGCAAGATCAACGACATGAGTATGGACATACTCAAGCACTTTAGCGGAACGGGTGCGCATACGGTAGAGGTTGTCTGTGCTCTGGCGCAAGCAATTGGACGCATCGTGGTGGCCTTGGGTGAGGCGGGGATGAGCGATTTGGACAAGCGAACCCTCGTTGATCTAGCTATCAAGCAAATCGCCGTAGCAATCGAGACTGGTCAGAAACAAATCATCCATAACTAAACCATGTCGAAACTCGTTCCTGTATTCGTCGATTTGGAAACGTATTGGTCGAAAGATCATACGCTTACCAAGATGAACCCGATCGCCTACTGCACACACAAGGAGACTGAACTACTCAGCATCGCTTACAAGTTTGGTGATTCGCCAGCAGAGTGTGTAGTGGGCGAGGACAACATCAAAGCCTGGGCCAAACAGGTTGTCTGGTCGAACAAATTCGTCATCGGGCATAACCTGTCGTTGTTCGATTCCATGATCCTGCGCTGGCGTTTGGGTATCAAGCCGAAGATGTGGGGATGCACGCTCGCTATGTCTCGCCCGTTGCATGGGCTGACTGTTGGCGGGTCTCTTGCCGCCCTGGTCGAGCACTACGGGATTGGCAAGAAAGACCAGTCGGCCATCGTCAATACCAAGGGCAGGCACTTGTGCGATTTTACCGATGCAGAGATCAACGCTCTGATGGAATACAACAAGGCTGATGTTGAGCAGTGCGCTGAGTTGTTCAAGCGGTTGCTCCCTCAGACGCCAAAGGCGGAATTGCAGGTCATCGATATGACCGTGCGTATGCTGGTCGAGCCTAAGTTTCGAGTGGATACGGAGTTACTTAGCCGCGTGCTATGTGAGGAGCGAGAACGCAAACAGCTCATGTTGCTTGACTTGGCAACGATGCTAGGCACCAACGTAGTTGGTAAAACCGACGAGGAAATTGCTGATGATGTCGCAAAGACGCTTGGTTCATCCAGCAAATTTGCCAAGCTGCTACACGATCTTGGGGTTGAACCACCGATGAAACCATCGCCCGCCAATCCCGAGAAACAAACTTACGCACTGGCTAAGACCGATGAAGCGTTCATCGCCCTGACGCAGCACGATGACCCGATGGTCGCAGCAGCGGCTAACGCTCGTCTAGGCGTCAAGAGTACCATTCTGGAGACACGCATCGAGGCTTTCCTAGAAGTCGCGCGTTGCACAGGTAGTCGGATGCCTATCGCCAAAAATTATTACGGCGCACATACGGGACGGTTCAGCGGTGCGTTCGGTCTTAACCAGGAGAACCTGCCCCGCGTCGAGCGGGATAAAGACGGCACCCCGACCGGCACACCTATGAACGCATTGCGCCTGAGTTTGTGCGCCCCGAAGGGCCATAAGGTGGTCGTATCTGACCTGTCCGGCATCGAGCTTAGGGTGAACCATTTCCTATGGCAAGCGCCGAGCAGCATGGAGTTGTTCCGCAAAGACCCGGCTAAAGCTGACTTGTATAAGGACTTCGCATCGAAACTCTATAACGTGCCTGTGGCTGAGGTTACGAAAGCACAGCGGCAGATTGGGAAACTTTGTCATTTGGGGCTTGGCTACTCAGCTGGCGCTAAAACCTTCGTCCGTATTGCCAAACTAATGGGAGGCGTGAGTCTTTCACTAGACGAAGCTACAGATATTGTAGCTAGGTGGCGCACAGAGTATGCTGAGATCGTTCGCGGTTGGAAGAAGTGCCAGCAAGCGCTGTCCGCCATTTCGCAGGGTTGCGAGATCGATGTTGACCCCTGGGGTCTTGTGCGCACTGACAAGGAAGGGTTTGTGCTGCCGACCGGTCGGAAGATTCGTTACCCTGAACTCCGTCAAATAGTGGGTGATGACGGCAAGCCTGTATGGAAGTATGGGACTGATAGAAATGAAAGGTTCCTGACTGGAGGGAAGTGTGATGAGAATATCGTTCAGGCGCTTGCTCGTGATGTGTTGATCGATGCTATCATGCGCGTCAAGAAAAAGATCGGGCTGTACCCGGTGCATACTGTGCACGATGAGGTTGTATATATCGTGCCTGAATCCGATGCCGAGAGTGTCCTTGAAATCGTGAACTGCGAACTGCAAACACCGCCTTCATGGTGGCCTGATTTGGTTGTCTGGAGCGAAGGGGATGTTGCGGATCGCTATGGAGAAGCCAAGTGAGAACGTGGTCGTTCAGCAGTCTCAATACCTATTACACGTGCCCTAGGCAATATGACCTGCAATACAACAAACAGGTGATCCCGTATCAAGAAACCGAAGCAACGATATACGGGTCAAGGGTGCATAAGGCATTGGAAGATTACGCACGCGACAGGGTGCCGTTGCCCGACGACTGCAAGCCGTTCCAGAAGTATGTCGATAAGCTGTTGTCGCTGGATGGGGAGCGGTTCTTCGAACGACAGTTCGCGCTCGATCGTTCGTTAAGGCCCTGCGCGTTCGACGATGCTAACGCTTGGTGCCGTGGGGTGATAGACGTTGGTGTGGTAGGTGGGCACCGTGCGATTGTTGCCGATTACAAGACAGGAAAGAAACGGCCGGAATCGGATCAGTTGAAACTGTTTGCCGGGTTTGTGTTTGCCCATTATCCATCCGTCGAGCGGGTGCGAACGTCTTACATTTGGTTGAAGCACGGCGAGCTGACGACAGAGACCTACACGCACGATCAAGCGCCCGAGATATGGAAGCACTTCATGGAAAAAGTGCGGAGATTGGAAGATTCGTATGAGAAGGACAAATGGGTTCCCAAACCGTCCGGGTTGTGTAATGGGTGGTGTGGGGCTGGTAGAGAGAACTGTGAATTCTGGTCACCCAAAAGGAGCTAATCATGATGATAACTTCGCTTTCGTATTTAACGAATGAAGAACTGATTCGTGTCGCATTCAGTCGTAACGATTTGACAGAACTAGAGACCGAGCTAGTTGAGCGTTTTGATTATCTAGTTTCATACGTCAAGGTATTGGAAGGTTATCTAAGTATGGGCGACGATTCGGAAGCAGAAGGCACTTTCTTAGCATGACACCAGAAGGGAAGGTGAAAGAGCGGGTCAAGCGCCTGTTCAAAAAATATGGTGTGTATTACCACATGCCTGTGCAGAATGGGATGGGCGCTCCGTCTTTGGACTTCATCGCTTGCGTCAATGGGTGGTATCTCGGTGTAGAGACCAAGGCCGGGAACAAACAACCTACCCCGAGACAGTGGGCTACCATCGAGGCCATCGTTAAATCGAATGGGCAGTGTTTTGTCGTCAACGAGAAAGGTGGATTAGAGGAGTTAGAAAAATGGCTGAGAGAGAAAACAACATAGTGAATCATCCGCCGCATTACACATTCAGCAAATACGAAGTCGCAGACGTGGCTGATGAGTGGTTCGGAACTGAGCCGTTGCTATGGAACGCCACTAAATATCTGGCACGTTGGGACAAGAAAGGCGACGCCGTAGAAAATCTTGAGAAGGCTGTGTGGTTCATTAAACGAAAGATCGACAAGATTAAAAGCAGGAAGGAAGCATGATCGTATCAAAGCGCAAAAAAGCGCTGGTGCTTCGTTTGCGTGACCCAAATAAAGTGTTGTCCGTCATCCCATCCGCCAAACTTCTGAACGTCAAGGGTAAAACCTACGTGGCGGTTAAACATGGGCCGGATGAAACCAGAGTGTTGCGCAATATCGGTATCGATGCACCAGCGCCTATCTTGTACCATTACGATTGGCCGGGTCAGTATCGGCCGTTCGGTGCTCAGAAAGAGGCAGCGGCGTTTGTATCGATGGAAAATCGGGCGTTCAATTTGTCTGACCTGGGTACAGGTAAAACGCTAGCTACTTTGTGGGCGATGGACTATCTGCGCAAGTGCGGGGTTGTTAACAAGACCCTCGTGATTACCCCGTTGTCTACATTGGAACGAACCTGGGCGGATGAGCTGTTCACGCATTTTCCTTATGTGAGTTATGCGGTGTTGCACGGTTCGAGGGAGAAACGTTTGCAACTGCTTAAGCAGGATGTCGATGTGTATCTGATTAACCATGACGGGATCAAGGTGAAAGGGTTCGTAGATGCGCTTGCCAATCGGCCAGACATTAATCTTGTTGTGGTAGATGAGATTGCACAAGTCGGCCGGACACCGAGCACAGAGCGATTCAAGGCGCTGTTTACGATCATCAACAGACAGCATCCGCGCCGGGCCTGGGGTCTGACCGGTACGCCGACACCAAATGCACCGACTGACGCTTGGGCGCAGTGCAAACTGTTGGTGCCGCAGAATGTACCGGCTTACTTCAATCGTTTCAGGGATATGGTAATGCGGCAGATCAACCAATTCCTGTGGGTTCCGCGTGAGAACGCAACGGAGATTGTGCATTCGGTGATGCAACCAGCGATTCGTTTCACACGTGATGAGTGCGTCGATCTTCCTCCGTGCCTGTACGAAGCGCGTCAGGCCGAACTGACGCCAGAGCAGAGACGGGCATATAAAGACATGCTCACCAAGCTACGCATCGAGGCAGAGAACGGTGAGGTTACTGCGGCTAACGAAGCTGTAAAGGCCCAGAAACTTATCCAAATCGCGTGCGGCGTGGTGTATGATAGCGATGGAAACGAGCTGCATCTGGATGCAGGCCCAAGACTTGACGTGCTGACAGAAGTTATCGAGCAGGCTAGCACGAAAGTTATCGTGTTTGTCCCGTTCGTGTCTGCCGTATCGAAAGTTATCAAGCATGTGCGCAGCGCTGGCTTTACGACTGAGGCCATCTATGGTAGTGTTCCGAAAAGCGAGCGGGATCGTATCTTTACAGCGTTTATGAAAGAGAAGAACCCGCGCGTGTTGGTGGCACAGCCAGCAGCCATGTCGCATGGGTTGACATTAACAGCGGCGAATACTATAGTTTGGTATGCACCGATAACTAGCAACGATGTGTTTGAACAGGCCAATGCCCGTATCACACGCCCTGGCCAGAAGCACAATCAGTTGATCGTGATGATCGAGGGAACAGAGATAGAGCGAAAATATTATCAACGGCTGAAAAACAAGCAGCGCGTGCAGGGCTTGCTGCTAGAGATGGTGAGAAGTGCACGTGAGAGTGTATAGTAGTATCTGTTAAGTTAATAGGAGGGTTTGAAATGGAAAAGCAAAAAGTTGACGGTCTCTCAAATGATGAGATTGTAAAGTTGTATGTTCAGCTGCGTGATAAGCGAGCGGCTGAGAAGAAAGCGTGGGAAGTAGTCGATACCGCACTAGCCCAAAAGATGGAGAAGCTGGAGGCGATCCTGCTCGCACGTTACCAAGAACAAGGCATCGAGTCAGCCAGGACGAAGTATGGCACGGCTTACAAGACCAAGGTCGGGTATGCGTCAGTCGCTGACCGTGACGTGTTCTTCAAGTGGGTCATGGAGAACAGAGCGGTCGAGTTCCTCGAAGCTCGATGCAATAAGTCTGCTGTTCAGCAGTTCATCGCTGAGCACAACGACCTTCCGCCAGGGGTTAACTGGCGTGAGGAAATTCACATCCGGGTTAACCGGGCTTAACTAAACCAAACGAAAGGAGATCGAATCATGTCCAATATCATTCCCTTTACCGAAGCCGGCACGCTTCCCGCTCACTTGCGGGCGTTTACAACTGATGTCAATGAGTTTGGTGGCGGTGGTATTGCTTATCCCGTCATCAGTCTCAAGGGCAAAGTATTCACGGTAGTGCGTGGTAAGGAAAAAACCCTGATCACCAAACCAGGTAGCGACGACGAACCCGCTACTTCGCTGGAACTGGTGATCCTCGACGTTGGCCCCAAGGGGAACCTGTACGCCAAGACGTTCTACGCCAATGGCTACGTCGAAGGGAGCAGCGCCAAACCGGATTGTTATTCGGACGACGGCGTTTCACCCGCACCGGATGCGGCTAACAAGCAAGCGTCCAAGTGCGCCCTGTGTCCGCAGAATGCGGTCGGTTCTGGTGCGACATCGCAAAACCCCAAGGCCAAAGCCTGCCGGTCGTCTAAGTTGCTGGCTGTCGCACCAGCGGGCAAGATCAGCGACCCAATGCTGTTGCGGGTTCCTGGTGGTTCTACCAAGGCGCTGCGTGAGTATGGCGACTTCCTGGCCAATCGAGGCGTCAAGGCTGCTGCCGTCGTGACGAAAGTAGGGTTCGACTACACCGTGGCTCACCCTGCCCTGACGTTCAAGGCGATTGGGTTCGTTACGCCTGAAATGGCGGCTGAAATTCAGCAGGTTCGTGAAACCCCGCTTGTCAAAGCGATCATCGGAGACAAAACCACTCTGGCCGATGTAGAGGTAGAAGAACCTTTCGACGCTGAGCCAGTGCCTGCGGCTACGCACAAGGAAGAAGTAGCGGAGCCGGTTCCAGCAAAGGCTAAAACCAAGCCTGCTCCTGTCGAAGCACGTCCAGCGAAAACTGAAACGGGTGATGCCCCAGTAACTAAAAAGAGCAAACCCGCACCAGTTGAGGTAGACGCTGACGACGATCTAGAATCGGCTCTTGATGCTCTAGACTTCGACGACTAACCCCCCACGGGGGGCGCGCATCCGTATAACCACGCGCACTTTTTCTGTTCCATAGGAGGCAATCAAATGATAGACTTTACGCCCATCAAAAAAACGGGGTTGAAGATGAGCGGCGAACTTGAACAAATTTTTGGCGTGTCCAGGATCATGATTCAAGGCTATCTATCTGGAAGAGTTCAACCACGTGGTCGTCGTGCACGGCGTATCCAAGAAGCGGTAAGAGTCCTCGATGGTCTTGTTCAGTCAGGGAAACTTCCTCTACCAAAAGAGAAAACGAAAGCGCAACGCGAGATGGCTGTAAGCAAGATCGTCGCATACATCAACAGCAAACTACAATAACGTCCGACTTAGGGGGGTAGGTCATGGACACAATGACGGGGGCATCCCGTAAGCTAGCAATCACGATCTATAAAAACGTCTTTGATGTGACGGGGCGTAGTGCCACGGTTACATTCGATGAGTTCGCCGGTCTGCTGTCCAAGCGTTCTGTTCGTGTAGAGAAAGGCGGGTTTCTGTTTGCGCCACACCGTCTCATCAAAGGCAGCAAACGTTCAGTTGCCAATACCGAGTTTGCGTCGATGGCGGTAGCGGACATCGATACAAATATCACGCTTGACGATCTACGTGAAAGCATCGCGCGGTTCACGTGGGTTGCCTACAGCACCCATTACAACAATATCATCAACCCAGACAAACCGAACAAACCAGTAGGGCCTCGGTTTCGTATCGTATTCCCACTCACCCGCGACGTTCTCAACCACGAGTGGAAATCGTTCTGGCGTGGGTTCAATAAGCTGTTCAATGGCTACAACGATTCAGCCACGAGCGATATTTCGCGCATGTCATATCTACCGTCATGCCCGCCTGAGGGTGTCGCATTCGCGTTCTATGAACGCAACGATGGCGAGTGGATGAACCCTGACGACTTCCTAATCGCCACGCAACCAGGTCAGAAACTACAGAATGAGTTCACCGGCCCGGCAGATTTCCCGGACGCCTACATTGAGCAGATCGCAACGCGCTGCGCCCAGATCGGAATGTTCAAAGAGACAGGCGGTGAGACCGAACCGTTCTGGTATGCGTGCCTTGGTGTAGCTAAGCATTGCGTCGATGGTCAGGAAAAGGCGCATGAATGGAGCAAACTGTATCCTGATTATGATCAAGAAGAAACGCAACGCAAACTGGATCAGTGGCCGTATGGCCCGACGACCTGCGCCAAATTTGAAGAACTGAACGCTGACTTATGTGCATCCTGCGCCGTCAAAGGTAAGGTCAAAAGTCCGATTCAGTTAGGTGTTGCAGTCAAAACCGACACTCCGACTGTTGTCGTGGTTGATGCCAGTGGTGAGGAAACCGTTACGGAATTGGATTTCTGGCCGAAAGGGTTCCGCGTTACCAAAGACAGCACACTACAAATGATCATCCCAGACGACAACGGCGTGCCAAAACCTGAGCCAGTGGCTTCGCCGTTCTTCTACCCATTTGAGCGGATAGAGTCGGAAGACGGCACCATGTTGCATAAGCTGCGCATGGAAGTGAGGAAGGGGCAGTGGAAGGAATTTGAAATTCCAGCTAAGAACATGGCGGATATTCGCTCGATGAAAACCAGTTTAGCCGCATATGAGGTCATCGTGTTTAACGACAAGCTGCTTAAGATGTATTACAACGAACATGCAATGCACTTGCGTAATCATAAGGAGCATGTCAGTACATATACCCAATTCGGATGGAACAGTGAGCGTACCGGTTTCGTTGTTGGGAGCGAAGTAATCACAACTAGCGGGCGTGCGAAAATTCGTATCAGTCCATCCACGGTCAAAGACCCAGACCTTTTAACGTGCCATGAAGTCAGGGGTACAAAAGAAGAATGGACGAAAGGAGTGATGGAATTGTATGATCGGGAGAATGGCCTGCCATATCAGTATGCGCTACTGACACAGTTTGCTTCTCCGTTGGCCGCGCTGATGGATTATTCTGAATGGCACGGCATCCCTCTAGCCCTGACATCCGACGACTCTGGTTACGGTAAAACCACCGTCATACAGATCGGTATCAACGCTCTGTGCAATAGTGCGAGAACTACGTTATCGTCTGTTACACCAAAGGCAATCATCGGTCGGGCGAGCGTGATGAATAACCTTCCCGTGCTATTCGACGAGCTGACCAAGCAGATTACCGATCCAGAGGATTTGGCCGACACCATGTACACGCTGTCGAATGGCAAGCCCAGGGTTGGTATGCAGAGCGATGGCAAAGAACGCACACCGCTACCACCGTTCAAACTCATGTCATCCATCACCGCCAATAAAAATATGATGGATAAGCTCGCCCAGGCGAAGGTTACTCCCATCGCTACCCAGATGCGTGTGTTTGAGATTAGTATGGAGTCTTACCCGAAGATGGAGACAGTTAAAGAAGGGTCTAAGCTCCATGCCAAACACCATGAGCTGGCGCTGCATTTGAAGTCGAACGTGTATGGTGTTTGGGCGGACGATTACTTTCGCTTCATCATCAGTAACAAGGCCGTTATAAAGGACAAGCTGCAATCTACGGCAATGGCAATCATCAAGGCCCTTGGCGGACATGCAGCACGCGAACGGTTCTACGCATATCATGTGGCCTGCGTGTTGGTTGCGGGATGGGTGGCGAAAAAAATCGGCGCGGTCATGTTCGATCTGGCCGAGCTCAAAAAGTGGGCGTTTCGCCATATCATCAGAATGCGTAACACCGCGAAGAAATATGGCGTCGACGCAGATGATTTACTCTCAAGGTTCCTGTCCGATATCCAAGGGCACATCCTTGTAACCAAGAACTACGATACGCTCGACGCCCGACTTGGTAAAGTCGAAGTACCCATCCTTCCCATCAAAGGGAATATAGCCGCTCGCCTGGTTCTCGGGTCGGAGAAAGAACGCGGCAAACTGTTTGTATCCGTGCGAGCGTTGGATGAATGGTGCGCTCAACAAGATGTTTCGCCGTCAGCGCTTCGGCGACAGTTGGTAGGGGCGAACCTTATTCGCCCGATTGGTGATCAAGGGCGCGGTTTCGACAAGAAACTCTACCTATCAAAAGGCGTTCCATCCCACCCAACTGGGCAATGCCGTTGCGTTGAAATCGAATATGCTGCTGCGCAAGGTTACATCGACGACCTTGCAAACCAAGGCATCGTGTTACCGCTCCATCGCAAACCTGAAGAGCCGGATAGCGAGGCGGCTTGAGGTAAAGCGTGGAACCACGCTTTACTGTCCTATGGCGAACCGGCCTTCATAAGCATAGCGCTTATTCAGTTTATCCAGCCGGACGCCGGTTTCATCACGTTCAGCCGCCATTTTCTTCCTGGCTTGGACAGCCTTGTGTTTCGCGCTGTAATCGATCCGGACGCCTTGCTGCGGGTTACGTTCGTTGAACTTAGCGATCTTCTCATTGATATCGTCAGCCGCCTCGCCTTTCATAACCGCTTGAGCATACTCACGTAGCAGCCTAGACCTGGTATCCATAACGGCCTGCTTGCGTCCTTCGACAGCTTGATTGGCTGCGTAGTATTCGGATTCTTTTGTCGGCTGGAAGCCAGCACCACGCAGCGCCAAGTCCCAAACGCTGAACTTCTCGTCGGGGATAACAATCTCGCCGTTCCGATTGGTAAGCCCTTCCGTTTCGTACCGATACATCCGAATGAGGTTTTGGGCCGCCTTAACCGGTATGATTTTTTCGGCCGCTTTTGCGTAGTGCCCCTTACCAAGCTCATAAACCCCGTCGAGCGTCGTGGCGATAGTGCTGAACGCCGGCCCTGCTGCGGCTACCAAGGTGTTATTGACGGCATCAGTACCGGTCTTACCCTGGCGCAAGAACGGGAGCGGGGTCAGTACATCACCAAGGCCAACTCGTTTAGACAGGTCTGCGTTGATCAATGTCGGCAGACCCTTCGCAAGTACAAGCGCGGCGTCTTTGCCAAACAGATCAGTCAGCCAGTTACGGAAGGCGACTTCTGCATCGAACGGTTCGTCATCATCACCGAACGCACTCCCAATGACGGAAGCTAACCACAACGCTGAACCAAACCCTGGCATACCAAGCGCACCGGCCATCATTCCGGTCGTCGTGAACAGGCCGAGAAGCGTCCGCTTGGCAAGATCGCGTTCTTCTTTTGTTGCGCTTTTATTAATGAACGCATCGTGGAAGTTCTTAACGACGAGATACACCATACCTTGCTGATACTTGCGGAACTGGAACATCAGCTTGGCGATGGCCTTTGAACCAAGCACCGTTTGCATATGGCGCGGGGTGTTGAGGCTAGAGTAATCGAGCTGCGTAGAAGAAACTGCTTTTACTGCGTGTTCGATTGCAGCATCTTCGCTCATGCCTTTTGCTTTGGCGAGACGGTATGCCGCAAGGCCCGTGATCGCCCGGTTAGCCAGTTCAGTGATACGCACCGGCGAGTTTACCAGTTTGATGTATTTGTCTAGCTTGGTGTTCTGCATGTCAGCTACAGAACCAAGATCGTGTTCGATTGTGATGTCCAGCAAGTTGCGGTCAAGGAGCGTTTGGAACGCCTTGGCTTCATCTGCATTAAGGTGGTCTTTCCAGTTCAGTTCAGATAGCAGCCCATCCTTGGTATAGGTAGACTTCATCATCTTAAACACGTCACGATAGGCATCAGCCAGCGCACGAGTCGCAACACCAAACCCATGACGCGCCCCAAGCCAAGGAGCGGTGATCATCGGAACCTGCGTCATATTGGTAAAGACGAACGCCGGTGACATACCAAGGTGAGCAAAATAGCTACCTTGAAGAAGTCGATCTACCATTGGGTGATCGTCGATATCCATCGCCAGCTTAGTGCGCTTGGTCAATTCGTTGGCAACCATGCGCATTGTTTCATTGTTACCGTGACCTTCTTTCTTTACCGCCATCAATGTCGCAGACAAATCGTTGGCGTATTTGAGTCGGCTGATATAGTGCGCCTGTGATAGTGCGCTTTGGGCAAACACCCGGCGCATATCTTCTTCCTCACCGTGGATACCTTCGCGTTTCATCTGCCGCTTCAAAGCATGGTGCTCTGGCAACAGGTCGAACACCATATGCGCCATAAGGGACTTGATCTGAGCTTGCGTTTCGGCGGGCATATTAGCGGTCAGATATGCCTCGACTTTGGCGATGTCCGGCATCGATGCTAGTTCAGAGGCGATACGTTCCTCGGATACGTTAAAGAACCCGTTCCCAAGTTCAGCCCGCATTTGTTCCGTAGCACGTTTGGCCTCGGCGCGGCTGTTGAATCCACTGACTTTGTAGTGCTGTGGGTCTTTGCGGAGCTTGTCGTACCGGGCCTTTTCCGCGCTGGTGATGGTGCCATCCTGTAGCTTGTCGTAAAGGGCCTTAACCTCGTTAGACATACCGACAGCGTACCAACGGCCAAGGCGCATCAACGGGAAGTACGGCCCTTTGATCTTGGCAAACAGCCGGTTGACTTCCGTTGTGCTTCTACCAGACATCTGCGTCTGGTTGGCCGCATCCAGCATAATCTGCTTACGCAGTTCGAAGGTCGATTCATAGTAATCCCGAACGCGGCGATACAGTTGTTTCGCTTCCTCAGGTAGCGCGTTGAATTTGGATATAAGCTCTGACGTTCCTTCGCCTTTATCCGGGTCTGTCTCGGCACGAGTAGCTTCGCGCATCACTTCCATCATGCGCTTGTTGGCAGATGGGTTATTGTCTGCCAGAACAGCCCAATCCTGGTCAATGAGTGACGCCCGATAAACAAGTTCTTTAGAAAGCTGCTGCAT
>Ga0070749_10002023_pt1 | contig 13721 bp, 15 predicted proteins | sample VirMetDEL_Nov_18_FD_75180 | JGI IMG/M metagenome (GOLD analysis project Ga0070749, IMG submission 75180) | Aqueous microbial communities from the Delaware River and Bay under freshwater to marine salinity gradient to study organic matter... | ecosystem: Environmental > Aquatic > Marine >...
ACGACCAACTGGTCGAAGATCAGCCAGACGATCGCGCGTCCGTTCCAGTCGCGCATCGGCAGTAGCGGCCCGTAAGAGGAAGACATGGCACGCATCCGTAATCCTCTGCTGCCGTCGTCCGGCGGCTCCGTCGCCAGCAGCGGCTTCAGCGTCGCGCCGCCGGAGGCCGACAGCGGCGCCATGGGCGGCATCGCCAAGGCCATCGCCGGCATCGTCGGCGCCGCGACCTATGATCCTGACCGCGACTACCGCGTTCAGCAGGGCGAGTATTACAAAGCGAAGACGGAGGGCGAGAACCGGTCCATCTTTGCGAACGAGCAGGTGTCGAACATCCTGTCGAGCCTTTCGACCATGACGCCCGAGGATCAGTCGCGCGTCACGCGCGAGGCGCTGACGGCGTACACCCGTGGCGGCGGTGATCCCAAGAATATCGCCAACCTGATCCAGGCGCTGGTGCCCAACATGGGCGGCACGGACGACCAGATCATGCGCTCGCGCATTGGCGCCGGCGGCACGACGCTCGGCCCCGATCAGGCCGTCTCAATCGGCGGCCAGGAGAAGATCCGACGCGACAACGAGCGCATGGCGGACGAGGACCGGCAGATCCTGGAGGGCGGCCTCACCAGCCGCAACAACGCGACCATCGCCGGCGCCATGGAGCGCGAGCGGCTGCAGGAGGGTGGGCGCATGGCCCGCCGCTTCGACGGCACGGTCAACACGCCACAGGGCACGACTACGACCTTCAACCCGGAAGATCCCCGTCGTCCGCAGGCGCCGCCGGCTACGCCCGACATGCCGAGCCCGCCGCGGCCCAACACTTTCACCTCGGCGCCGCGAGCCGAAAGCGTGTCGCAAGTCATCGCGGATATGATCCAGCGAGGCGACTACGAGGGCGCGCGCAAGGCGTCCGAAGCGTCCAAGGCCACGACCCCCAAGCCCGCGGTCGATCTCAAGACGGTCGACGAGCTCGACGGCGAGATCAACGCGCAGATCGGCTACAGCGTCGACAAGACCACCGGCAAGGCGAACGGCGTGCCTATGTCGCCGAAGCTGCAGGCGGCCGTGCGCGAGCGGGCTGCGGTACTGATGCAGTCCGGCGACAACCCGGTCATGGCCGTGCGCAAGGCGCTCGACGAGCTGACTGAGGAGACTGAGCAGAAGAATTGGTTCTCGCCGAACCAGACGGTGCGCACGCCGCGCAAGGCGCCGGCCGCTGGCGGAGGCAACGACCCGCTGGGCATCCGCTAATGCCGAGCATCGCCGAAATTCGCCAGCAGTATCCGCAATACGCGGATATGTCGGACGCCGATCTCGCCGACCGGCTGCATCAAAAGTTCTACGCCGACATGCCGCGCGACGAGTTCGACCTGAAGGCCGGTATCGTCAAGGTCGAAGAACCGTCGATCGCAGACAGCCTTGCGCGACAGGCCGGGCTCACTGGCCGCATCGTCGCGCGCGGCGTCGGCACCTTCGGCGACATTGCCAACACGATCACCAATCTCGGCATCGCCGGTGTCAACAAGGTCGCGGGCACCGAGATCGCTCCGCTGCCGATGCTGCGCGACGAGATCGACCGATCCGGCGTCTTCCCGACGCCGCGCAACGAGACCGAGAAGTGGGTCGGTCGCATCGGCGAAGAGGTCGTCTCCAATGCCGTCCCGCTCGCACCGGCTCGCGTGCTCGCACGCGGCTTGCCCGGCGCGGCGCCGACCGTCACCCAGAACGTCTCGCGCATGATCGCCGACAGCCCGGCAACCGATCTAGCGGTCGGCGTCGGCGCCGGCGTCGCAGGTCAGGCGGCCGAGGAACTGGCGCCCGAAAGTCCGATGGCTCAACTGCTGGCGCCCGTGCTGGGCGGTGTGGTTGGCGGTGTCGGCTTCGCCGGTGCGGCGCGCGCTCTGCGCGAGGCGGTCGCCCGTCGTAAGGGCGTCGCGGTCGAGACGATCCCCGAAGACATCGCACCGGCTGATCTGTCGGCCGTGCTGGCGGACGAGAACGATCTCCTGTCGGTCGCCCGCGGCGCCGGCATTGAGAGCGCGGACGACCCGCGTCTGGGTGTCCTGCGCGAGCGCTTGGCTGCTCGCCGGCAGGCGGAGGCCGCGCGCCCCGCCGATCCGCAGGCTGTCGACATTGACCAGGTCCGCGCGCAGCAGGAGGCGGTCGCCGCCGGTGACATGGACCCGGCCGCAGCCAGCCTGCCGCAACCGCGCGCGCCGCTGCCCGAGGTCATTCGCCAGGGTGAGCAGGTTGCTCCGCCCGCCGATGCGCCGACGCAGGCGCCGCCGTACCGCGTGCCGGGTGAGGCCCTGGATCCTGGCACTCAGGCGGGTTTCGAGACGAATAGCGGCCGTCAGGCCGTCGAGCAGAGGGCCTTGCCCGCGCCGGGTGCTGAGAGCCGACCCACGAGCATGACGCCCGAGCAGATCGCGCAGGCGCAGGCTCGAGGCACGGCCGACGTCGCGCCGCCGCGTGTCGCCGAGGGAGCGTCCCAGCCGCCGGAGCGTCTGGTCGTGCCGCCCGAGCGGGCACCGCAGACGCCCGAGCAGGTACAGGGCCAGCGCGAAGCCGGGGAGGCTTTCCGTGCGGCCGACGTTCAGCGCGATCGTGCTGGCGCCGAGGTGCGCGACACCCAGCCCGCAGCGCGGCCGGAAGGCGCCAATGCGCAGGCGGTCATGCTCGATGACGGGTTCCCCGTCCAGGTCGTCAGCCGGGCGATGGAGCCCGACGCGAGTGGCCGTGTCCGCGAGGTTGCGACCGTTCGTCGCTATGACCCTCGCACCGGCCAGCCGGAAGCCGACGCCGTCGACTACAAGGTGCCGGTCCGTGACCTGAAGTCGAAGCAGTACGCCGCCGAGCCGCGGCAGGCGCAGGACTTCGTCGAGCGCGCAAAGGCGCCGGCGGCGCCTGAACTGCCGCGCACCGAGGCGCAGCCCGTGCGTCGTGAGCCCAAACAGACCTATCGCGCGACCCAGCCCGATCCGAATACGCAATTTCCTGGCGCGAGCTCGGAAGGTCCGGGCGCCGCCGGTGCCCGCCCGACCCCCGATGCTCCGCCCGAAGGCGGCCCTGGCCCGGCTCAGGGCCGGTCGCCTATTCCCGAACAGGCGTCGCCTGGCGAGGGTGCGCGCTTCAAGGACTGGAGCGCGGCCGAGGCCGAGTTCCGCGCGCGCGAGCAGTACCGCCAGGAGGCGGGGGCCAAGGCGCGCGAGAAGGATGCCGGCCAGCGCGCCCGCGAACAGGCGGAGCGCAAGTATGAGAAGACCCGGACGTCGAACCGTCCGCAGGATCTCGACGCCGACAGCCGCTATCCGATCGATGAGTTCGGCTTCGTCCGCTCCGACAAGGGAGGCCCGATCAAGTTCGCCGACCAGAAGCAGGCGGCGCGCTGGATCGTCGGCGAAGGTCAGAAGAAGTCGGTCGACCAGCATTTCGAGATCGAGAACCACCCGTCGGGCGGCTTCACCGTGCGCGAGCGCGGACGCAATCCGGGTCCGGGTGGCGATGGCCCGAAGGGTGGCGCCAAGGATAAGGGACCGTCTGAGCCGCCGCAGGGCGGCCAGACCGGACGGAGCACGGCAGCGGAGCCGGTGCGCACCAGCGCGGGGGATCGTGGGGGCGCGGAGCGCGCCACCGACGCGGCCAGTGATGGCCCCCGTGCTCCGTCCGATGATGCACCGAAGCCGAAGGCTGAAGCGCCCAAGGCCGACGCCCCCGCCGAGAAGCCGCACGTCGCCGAAGCGGCTGACGTCGTGAGCAAGCTGACGCAGCGGAGCGCGACCTTCTACTCGAACCCACTCGGTGATCCCGATGTGTGGGGATCTGTCGGCCGGCTGATCGGCCGCAGCACCGAGTGGCTGACGGCGAACGTCAAGGACAGCCTCACCAGCATCGCCGACATCAAGGCCTCGTCGGAGGGCGGCAAGGGCGTCGGTCGAGCCGCTGTCGACGGGCTGCGTCACATTCATCGCATGGCCTTCATGGGGGCCGACGGTCGCCTTCGCTCTATCGGCCGGCGAACCGGGATCAAGGAATTTGAAGAACTCGCGGATTTGATCCAGCCCACCGGCACCAACGGCCGCGATGCGGTAGAGCGGGGCTATCATGAGGCGTTCATGGGTCGCGTGCGCGAGCGACAGAACGAACTCGCAAAAATCCTGAAGGGCCTTACCGACAAGACTGAGACCCGGCAGCAAATCCGCCAGGCCGTTCTCGCCGGGCGCGCGGATGAAACCCCCATAGGTCGCGCTTCCGCCGCAATTACCAAGTTCCTCCAGGAGGAGCTTGACTATCGCCGCGCTGGCGGCGTCGAGACGGGCAAGGTAAAAAATTACTTCCCGCGCATGATCGACACGCTGGAGGTGGTGAAAACGTCTGACGATTTCGAGAAGGCGCTGACTGGTGAATACCTGAAGACAGGTCTCGCTCGCGCCGATGCGCAGACGGCAGCGCGAGAGACGGTCGAGCGCATCCTGAGCGCAGAAGCCGGCGCCGATGTGCTCGACTTCCGTGCATTCAGCAAAAGCACGCGCTCGGAGAAGGCGCGGTCATTCGGCCCCAGCGCCGACAAGGCTCTCGCGCGGTGGCTGGTCACCGATCCGGTTGATGCGCTGATGCGCTACACCGCCTCAACATCGAAGCGCGTTGAGCTTGCAAAGCGTTTTGGCGCCGACAACGAGAAGTACGAAGCGCTGCGTCAGCGCGCCATCGAGAAGGGCGGCCGTGAGTTCATCGGCGAGGTGGATCACGTCTACCAGACAGCCACAGGTCAGCTACGCGCCGATCGCTTCAACGGCAAGGCACAGAGCGTTCTGAGCTGGGTCCGTACTGTGCAGACGCTTTCTCTGCTGGAGAAGGCCGTTATCTCATCTGCTGGCGACCTGGTCGCGCCTCTGATGCGATCTGGCGATTTGTCGTCCCTGCCCAAAACGGTAGGCAAGTACATTCAGCAAATGGCTGGATATGGCATCGATGCGCGGGAGCGTGCGGAGCTTCTGGGCGTGATCGGCCGCGGATACGAGAGCGCCATGATGGCGCGCGCCGGCGTCGAGCCGTCGTCGCGCATGCAGGAACTGCTGCTTGGTAAGTTCTTCCTGGCCAACCTTTTAGAGCCTCACACTCATGCCACGCGTGTCGCCAATCTCTCGATGCTCGAGGCCGAGATGCAGGTGTACGCCCGCGATATCGCCGACGGGCGCCGCGGTAAGGGCGTAGCCGCTCGTCGGCTCGAGGAGCTTGGCATTGCGCGAGACGACCAGCGATCCTTCTCGCAATGGCTGCTTTCCAGCGAGGGCCTGCCGAATGCCAAAGAGCTGAAGTCAGATAAGGGGTTCGCCGAAAAGTATCGCACCGCGGTTCTGCGCGGCAGCGCCTTCGTCGTCGATCCGAACGCAGCGCTGAAACCCACGGGCGCCGCGCATCCGGTGGGCGCTCTGGTCTACCATCTGCAGAGCTTCAATTATGCTTTCGGCAAGCAGCTTTATCGCATTGCCGGAGAAGCCTACACGGCGGCGACCAACAAGAACTGGCGCACGGGAGAAAAGGCGGGGCTGGATCCCATGGAGCGACTGGCGGTTGCGAAGGTCGCATTCGCACTCCCTGTCCTGGGCGCTATCGGATACGGTATGTCGGCTGCCCGAGATGGTGTTCTCGACGCGGTCGGTGAAGTGATCACGGGACACAAGGCCGAGACGCGAAAAGAGAAATCGGAAACGGAGAAACTTGTCGAGGGCGCGTCCCGCGCCGGCCTGTTTGGGCCGCTCGATCCGATCATTAATGCATGGCAGGGCACGCGCTATGGCAAGGAGCCCCTGATCGCGCTGCTAGGCCCGACGGTCGGCGCCATGTCGACGCACATCAAGAACGCGTTCGCCCCCAATAGCGACCGCACGTTCACTAAGGAGCGCAATAATGCAGGGGCGGTCTTCAGCCTGATTATCGAGCCCGCGGTCAACGCCGGGATCTCACTGGCGTCGCCGAGCCCTTGGCTCTCCTTCGCCCTGATGGCCGGCGGCACCGGCAATCCGGCGATGAAGAACGCCTGGCAGACCATGTTCGGCGGTCCGGCGACCCCGAAGCCCCAGAGTGGCGAATCTGCCACACCAGGCGGCCGAACCAGCCGCGAGAGCGCCCGCTCCACCCGACAGTCGACGAGGTAACTGCCATGTGCATGCCGGGCGAGGCGCCTGCAAAAAAGACAGTTCGGACTTGGCCGACAGGGCAGGAGGTCGGCTCTGCGCGCGGCGTCGGCCTGGGATATGGCTCCGGCCAAGAAGGCTTTGTCGACGGCTCTGGTTCCGCTCGCATGGTGCAGTTTGACGGGCTCCCTAGTTCTTCGATTTCGCGAGTTGAAGATCTCGCAGAGCGCGAGCGTCCGACCATGGTGTCGGGCGCGGTCTCGGATGCGCTGGCGCAGGCATTCCTTGCCTCCAACCGTAGCGCGGTAGCCAGCCTAGGATTTGAGCCGCGCCGGGCGGCAGCCATCACGGGTGTCGGCGATCTGAACGTGAACGGTTCGTATTCTCCACGGCTCGATCGCATGGTGAATTTCACCAATAATCCGAGCACGTACACCCACGAAGCCGCGCATCGCGGTTTGGAGAAAATGCGCGCGGCCGGGCTGCCGGTCGATCAGAACCTGCCGATGTCGGGGGAGGAGACGTGGGTGCGTCACCTCATGCGCTCGACTATGGGTGATCCAGAAACCGGCGATATCGCTTCGGAGCATCGCCAAAAGGGCGATCCCAACGGCAATTTGGCGAAGTCTCTCAAGCTGCTTGAAGGACTGGCCGCGAAGGAAATTGCACGCCGCCGGCCGGGCGGACCACGCTGATCGTACGAAGTCTGTAGACAGACCCGCCGACATTTTGTAGGTTATGCCGACAGACAGATCGGATATCAGTCGGCATGTACGGGAAGGACGGCTTTTACACCGAAGGTGACCTTCGCGCCAAGGTGGCGGAGGCACAGCCGCACGAAGTGGTTGAGACCCCCACCACCGGTCACGTCAAATCGACGATCTCCCTCGCCTCGCGCCAGGAGATCGCCTCCGGCAAGGGCACCAAGGACGACTTCCTGAAGCCGCGCATGGATCTGCTGCCGAGCGAACCGCTCGAAGAGATCGCCCGCGTGCTCGAGTTCGGCGCGCGCAAATACACGGCCCACAACTGGCGTAACGGCATGGTCTTCGGACGGCCATTCGCTGCAGTCATGCGGCACCTGTGGGCCTGGTGGAGGGGTGAGGACAAGGACCCGGAGACGGGCCTGTCCCACCTCGCCCACGCCGGCTGCATGCTGCTTTTCCTGCACACCTACGAGATCACCAAGACCGGAACGGATGACCGTTATCGGCCCTCCAAGGGAGCATGACCATGCCTGTCGATCGCGGTTTTCCTGCGCGCCAGCGCGCCCTCGCCATCCTGCTCGGCCCGATCCTCGTTCTCTGCTTCGCCATGTTCCTCGCGGGCTGCGGCGAGAAGCCTGCCGCCGTCGCCCAGGCACCGGCCCTCTGCGAGGACGGCATGGAATGGAACGACGGCGCGATCGGCAAGAAGGCCGGCGCTCGCATCGTCAAGCTCTCGCCGGAGCAGGCAAAGACGCTGATGGACGAGCTCAAGCGACGCGACGTCGAAGGTATCCCGTCGAACCATGATGCAATCTATGCCGTCGCCCCGCCTGGCTCGCCTGTGCTGCGTATCGTGCTCGTCGGCGGGCCGTGCGTCCTCGGCTGGCTTGACGTGCCCGCCATGGCCTTCGCCAAGTTGATGCAGGGCGCGGGCGCCTGATCATGAAGATCCGCCTCGGAATGCCGAACGACCTGTTTCCGATTCTCGCGATCGGGCAGGCGATGCACGCCGAGAGCGCCTTCGCCGGCGTGCCGTTCGACGACAAGGAGGCGGGTCACACGCTCGCCTCCTTCCTCGGTGAGAACGAGACGCGCGCCGCGTTCCTGGCCGAAGACGAATATGGCCTGATCCGCGGTGGCATCCTTTGCCTGATGGTGCCTTTCTACTTCTCGGCCGCGCGCTACGTCACCGAGCTCGCGCTGTACCTGGAGCCCTCGGCCCGCCGCGGCTCCGCCGCCATGCGCCTGATCAGGTCGATGATCGAATGGGGTGACAGCCGCGGCGCCGTTCAGGCTCGCATCGGTGTCACCGCCGGCATCAACAACCACGTCGCCAACCGTCTCTACGGCCGCCTCGGCTTCGAGGCCGCCGGAACCGTGTTCGTCAAGAACCTGTAAGGAACAGCGCCCATGCCGACGCCTCCCGTCTCTCCGAAGATCGCCAAGAAGTTCATCGACACCGTCGAGCGCTTCCTGGCGACCGGCGCGCTGCCGCCCAATCACGGCTCCGCCCGCGGCAAGCGCACCGCCATGGGCGCCGCATGCGAGGCGCTGGAAGTTAACCCCAACAGCGGCTTCACGCACCTCAAGGCGTGCGAACGCTCGCTTGGCCGCAAGGTCGACTGGTCGCTCTACAAGCCGGCCTCGGTGAACGAGCGGCAGGAGCGCGCGCTGTCGATCCTGAAGCGCGCCGAGATGCCGCTGGAGATGATCGCCTCGACCATGGGCCTGTCGCGCGGCGACACGCTGAACCTGCTCGAGGGCATGAAGACCCACGGCTACACGATCCACGAGTTCGGCGGGCGCTGGTCGCTCGACAAGACCCCGGCGCCGGCGCATGCCCGCGAGATCCCAGAGTACATCTCGCGCAAGGACGGCACCTACCTGTTCGGCTTCACCTCCGACAACCATCTCTGCAGCAAGTACGCGCGTCTCGACGTGCTCAACGATCTCTACGACAAGTTCGCCGCCGCCAAGGTCGACCGCGTGTTCAACGCCGGCAACTGGATCGACGGCGAGGCGCGCTTCAACAAGCACGACCTGCTGGTTCACGGCTTCGAGCCGCAGCTCCGATATCTGGCCGAGCACTATCCGCAGCGGAAGGGCCTGCACACCTACGCCGTCGCCGGTGACGATCACGAGGGCTGGGCCGCGCAGCGCGAGGGCCTGGACCCCGGCAAGGCGGCCGAGCGCATCATGCGCGAGTGCGGGCGCACCGACTGGCACGACATGGGCTACATGGAGTGCTTCATTCGCCTCCGGCACGCGAAGACCGGCAAGTCGTCGATGCTGCACCTGATGCACCCCGGCGGCGGTAGCGCCTACGCGGTCAGCTACACGGTGCAGAAGATCGTCGAGGGCTACGACGGCGGCGAGAAGCCGGCGGTCTTGCTCGCCGGCCACTATCACAAGCTCTCGTACAACCTGGTGCGGAACGTCCACGCGATCCAGACCGGGACGACCGAGGACCAGACGCCGTTCATGCGGAAGAAGAAGATCTCGGCGCATGTCGGCGGCGGCATCTGCCAGCTCCGCCAGGATCCCGAGACCGGCGCGATCGTCGCGTGCCGGCCGGAGTTCTTCAACTACTTCGTCCGCGGCTACTACAACAACCGCTGGTCACACGCCGGCAAGGTCGCGCTGCCGGAGCGCGGAGCGCCGGTATGAGCCGCCCGCCTCGCACGCTGCCGCTCGTCCGTGTCGACTGGATAGATGCCGGCACCGCCACGGACGGCTGGCAGCCGCGCGAGAAGGTCACGGCCGAGAAGGTCAAGCCGGTGTTCTCGACCGGCATCCTGATCAGCAGCAGCAAGAGCCGCATCGTGATCGCAACCGACTACGACCCGACTGAGGATTACGTGAACGGCGGCTCGGTGATCCCGCGCGGCATGATCCGCAAGGTCACGCGGATCGGAACCTGGAGGGCGGCGCGATGACCCGCAACACGGACATTGACACGCTCGCGCGTACTCTCTGGGGTGAGGCTCGTTCCGAAGGCAAGGCCGGCATGGAGGCGGTGGCGGCGGTCATCATGAACCGCGTCAACCTCGACATCGGCAAGGACGGCAAGCCGGACTGGTGGGGCGAGGGGGTCGAGGGCGTTTGCCGCAAGCCCTGGCAGTTCACCTGCTGGAGCATCGGCGACGCGAACCTGCACAAGATCGATCGCGTGACCGCGAGCGATGTGCAGTTCGCGCAGGCGCTCGACATCGCGAAACGTGCGGTCGCCGGCGAGCTCGCCGATCCGACGGGCGGCGCGACGCACTACTGCACCGAGGCGGTTCTGCCGCGGACGTCATGGGCGCGGCTCGAGAACGGAATGCCGCGGATCCCGACGGCCCAGATCGGCCGCCACGTCTTCTTTAAGCTGCACTAGGAGATCTCCATGCTGATCGACACGCGGGTCATTGAGGTGACCGAGAAGGTGGCTGACGCTGCCGCAGAATGGGTGAAGCGTGGAAACTGCGACGGCGAGCCGGACCGTTACGAGGCGTTGCGCTTGGCGGTCGCTGAACGTGATGCAGTGGTTCATCAATCCTGCATGGCGGCGCTCGCCGAATTGTCTCGCATCACGAGGCGCGCATGATCGCCGCCCTGATCCCGGTCCTCGGACCGCTACTCGACCGCGTGATCGGGCTGATCCCCGATCCGAACGCGCGCGCGAAGGCGCAGGCCGACTTCATGAAGGATCTGCTGACACAGCTCTCGGCGGCGGACGCCGGGCAGATGGAAGTCAACAAGGTCGAGGCCGGCAGCGACAGCGTCTTCGTCGCCGGCTGGCGGCCGATGATCGGCTGGGTGTGCGCGCTCTCGCTCGCCTACCAGTACCTCGGCCGCGCGATCGCCACCGCGGTCTTCGACGCGATGCACTGGCCGCTGCCGTATCTGCCGGGGCTCGACGAGCACCTGTGGGAGCTCATGTTCGGCATGCTCGGCATGGGCGGCCTCCGCACGTTCGAGAAGATCAAGGGAGCGGCGCGGTGACCCCGCTGCACATCCAGCAGGACTGGCATCGCTGGTACGCCTGGCGCCCGGTGTGGTCGCAGACCCGCGGCTGGTCCTGGCTCGGCTACGTCGATCGCCGCTGGGTCGTCTGGGAAAGCGCGATCGGCATCCATTGGGGCTGGGAATACCGGTGAACGACCTGAGCGCTGCCTTGATGGGCTTCGCCCTAGGGCTGGCAGCCACCGGCGCCGTTTTGGCTCTGGTCTACATCATGGCTTTATCGGTCAGGATCACTCAGCCGTTCGGTTGAAGCGGCTTGCGCGACCGCCGGTTGATTCCTAGGGTCGGTGTTCCACCACTATAGGAGCACCGCATGCGTCGCTTGCTGATCGCCGTCCTGACCGCCCTCGCGCCCGGCCTAGCGCTGGCACAGGAGCCTTCCAACTCGATCTTCCTGCCGTCGACCCTGGCGCCGTCCAGCGGCCTCAAGGCGGGCTGGAACAGCCTCTCGCCGAGCTACTGCTACGGCTTCGCCCACGGCGCCGACATTGTGGTGAAGCTCTCGGCGAATAACGACGCCGCCTACATCCAGTCCCGGAACTCGACCGTCCACAACGCCATGATGCTGGCCTGCGCGACGCGCAAGGTCATCTGGGTCTACTCGTCGGACGGGTACACCTGGGAGGGCGCGTTCCTCTCCGCCCTGCAGTGAGTAAATTCCCGATCGGGAATTTGAAAGAAAATCGACAGCATTTTTCTAGCATATCTGCCCGATCGGGAAGCTGGTGCCGCCTGCCAGGATTGAACTGGCGACCTCGTCCTTACCAAGGACGCGCTCTACCACTGAGCTAAGGCGGCCCATGTCGGGCGATCGTAGTGCCCGGGTTGTGCCCGGGATTCTTTTTGAACCTCAAGCGCCGCGCGCCTTTCGGGGCAGTGAACCCTTCCTTACCAAGGGTGCGCTCTCGACCTACAACGTGCTCAAACTATTGATTTTCTGTGTCGGGTGTATGACAAAATCGGTCAATACCGGACACGGGAGGCGCCCAGGCGGGCGTTATGCCCCGGTCGTGCCCGGCATTGGCGGCGCCTCTCAAATGCTCGGGACAGTGGTGTAAATAGTTCTTCACCACGGTCGCGACTTCGTCGCCCAGCATGCCGGCGACGTCGACCAAGGGCACGCCTTCCTGAGCTGCGCGCGTCGCCCAGGTGTGGCGCAGGACATGCGGCGTGACGCCCTCGAGGCCGGCATTCCAGACGGTCGTCTCGAAGGTCGCGCGGATCGAGCCCTGGTGGTCGAGCACGAAATCGCCGGTCTTCTCCTCGAACGCCCGCACCAGCACCGGGTAGAGCACGTCGGCGATCGGCACGGCCGGGCGCTTCTTGCGGCTCTGGCGGCGCCCTTCGGGGTTGTAGCGGATGGTCCGGCGCTGCAGGTCGACCTGCGCCCAGGTCAGCGTCTCGATCGCACGGCGGCGGGCGGCCGTGTACCGCGCAAGGGCGATGAACCGATAGGCGCGCGTCAGCCGGCCGTCCTGGTAGCCCTCGGCATGCGCCGCGGCATGGAGCAGCCGACCGGTCTCACCGTCGGTCAGCCAACGATCCACGGGCGCCGGAGGCGGCGGGAGCGGAATGTGCGGCAGGTCGGAGCCCTCGATCCGCTTTTGTCGGGCGGCGTGGTTGCCGGCGGCCACCAGCATCACGAGTTCGCGGCGGATGGACCCGGCGGCAACCCCGCGGTCGGCGGTATATTTCCGCACGTCCGCGACCGTGATGTCTGATAGCAACTTCCGGTCTGCATGGACCGCCAGACCCTCGAAATAGGTGTCGGCCTTCTTGACGTTAAACTCGGTGTCGTATCCGGCGAAGCCGCGGGCCAGCTCGCGTAGCGCGTAGGCCGCCGTCTGGATACTCAGGACGTTATGTCGCACATGCTCGTCCCAATAGTCGGCGAGGGCCTTGGCGACGGTGAGGCGGGCGACCGGACGCGACGCCTGACGGTCAAACCCGAGGATGAAGTTCGCTAGGATTTGCCCAGCGAATACAGGATCTCCCGAGCGCGTAGAGCGGCGTCGGCTGCGCCCATGCTCTGACCATCTGATCTCGTAGTGGCCGTCCTGGTTGGGCTTGTCCGAGAGATACGGGCCGCGGTTTCGACGGGGCATGGGGGTGGCTCCGTGATCACAAGAGCGTGAACGGCACTCATTGGAATTAATACAGGTTTACCATAAATGTAGGGCAATTTGCCGCATTTACGATATCTGGCTATGGTCCGCGCCGAACGGCCTAAATGAACCGCCACCTGCGCTTGGGTCAAATATGACATGACAGCTACGGAGCTTCTTCCTTCAATAGGTCAATGATCTTTGCCGCCGTCCCGATCGTGACCACACGGTTCACATAGACATGCACCTTCGAGGGATCAGTCGACGACTGCCGGAGCTCGAACAGCGGGGAGCCGCTTTCGGCGGTCTCGTTGATGCCGCCGGAGGGCGGATCCAGATCCTCGGGCCGCACGCCGAGCGCGTCGGCCAGCTTCTTCTTCGAGACGGGCTCGGGATAGCTGCGGCCGCGGATGTAGGTGGAGATGGCGTCACGGCCGAGGCCGCTCGAGCGCGCCAGATCGGACTGGTTCCAGTTCTTCGCCAGCATGAGTTGGAACAGCCGGCGGCCGAAGGCAACCTTCATTCCTTCCTTCTGATCGACTACGAGCGGTGACCTCGACCTCGGAACCACGGACTTCATAGCGCGGTCTCCTTAGGGTTGCAGCCGACAATTTTTCGGTGTCGATCTACAAACTAATCACGTCCGAGTGATTGCGCAAGACCCCGCGCCGAAAATATGTCTGCTTTTTTCCGTTGTGTCGGCCGACAAATCGGGGTAATGTCCCCGACATGCAGCGAATATCAGTCGCAATTATCCTTGATGTACGCAA
>Ga0070749_10002024_pt1 | contig 13717 bp, 19 predicted proteins | sample VirMetDEL_Nov_18_FD_75180 | JGI IMG/M metagenome (GOLD analysis project Ga0070749, IMG submission 75180) | Aqueous microbial communities from the Delaware River and Bay under freshwater to marine salinity gradient to study organic matter... | ecosystem: Environmental > Aquatic > Marine >...
CAGGATCTCAACGCTGATGCCACTGGGCTTATAGATGGTCTCGGCTTTGGAAGTCACAGTCATCATAAGAACATGCCTTTGCAGATTCTATACGCAAGAAAATAAAAAGGCCCCCTCCGAAGAGAGAGCCTGCACCCTTGGTTTCGCCTACTGAGAGTATCAGGAAGGAGAAGTGGAGGTGTAGATGGAGGATTCCACCACGCCGCCGGGCTGGAGAACGACGTCGTCGCGCTCGGGGGGCTCGTCGGGAATCAGCCAGCAAACCTCGCAGATACCCAGGGCCTTGTCCTTGCCAGCCAGCTTGTTGGCTTGGGCGCGGGGATCGTAGATACCCGAACCTTGAGCAAAGCCGGAAGCGGTAGCGCCACCCAGGTTGGTGACGGTGAACAGCTTGTACTGGGTCTCGGTGGTGGTGAGAGCCAGGCTGCTGCTGTCAACAACGTTGTTCGAGGCGGTAGAACCGTTCTCGATGAAGCTGTTGGAGCCAGCCAGGGTCACGAAGAAGCCGGAGCTGGTGGGGGAGGTGGTCAGACCTTCGCCCACAGCGGGGCCGAGGCCCAGCTCAGGGGTGGTGTCTGCACCGGCCACGCCGCTGCTCACAACGTTGCCGCCGTCCAAACGGAGGGACAGACGGTAGACGTATGCGCCGGAAGGAACGCTGATGCCATCAGTGATATCAGCCCGGACATCCTTGTGGAAGTCGGGAGAAGGAATGATGACGTCTGCGTTCAGGAAGGGCTGCTCAGCAGAGTTCTGACCAGAGCCGTAAGGCTTGGTGTAGTAGCTCAGCTGGTTGGTGGTGCCCAGAGCTTGGTAGCTCAGGTCCACATAGCCGACTGCCTGTTGGGCAATCCAGCCGGGACGGAACACCACACCAACGGGGCCGCCGACGGGCTGGTTGGTATAGGTGGTGTTGGTGCCGTTGGGATTCTGGAAATCAACGGACTTTTCTTCGTGCCAGTAACGAAGAACGTTGGTGTAGTTGCCAGGATAGATCTTGGCAACAGACAGAGCGTTAGGGTTGATGGCCATGGTTAGTTACCTCCTTATCAAACGTCGAAGGAGTAACCGATGGTTGCGAAGTCTGCGTTGAGCAGCTCGAAACCAGCGTACAGGCTCCAGATCATCATGATGAAACGACTGAAGTCGTCGTTGTTGTTCAGGAGGACCTGTGCGTTGTTGCCACCAATACCCACGCCGACGGACTGAGGACCGAAGAACATGCCGATGGCAGTGTCGTAGGCCTGAGTCGTACCGGCAATAGTCGCAGTTGCCTGCTGAGTGGGCATGTTGGTGGATTCGAAGAATCGAACCCCTTCAAACACGAAGCCGGTGGGCATGATGGGCTCGCCAGCCACGAAGGTGGCTTGGCCGAAGCCTTGACCCATATAGATTGCTGCGTTCGGCTGCATAGCCGACATCAGCGGGTTGATCTGACCGTTGCCGGGGTAACGAGCAACTTCACGGAAGTCGCTGTTCTGACGCAGGTGCAGCAGGAAGGTGGGATCGCAAACGCAGCGATAGAAACCATCCTGGTAGGTAGGAGTGTTCCGCTTGCGCAGGCTCTTCACCACGCGCAGCAGGTCGTCCTTAACGTCGAACTTGGCTTGCTCGGCGTTGGTATAGCTGAGGCTACCGACGGCGAGATCGCCGGGATAGTAGTAACCGCCTTGGGTGTCGGAAGACTGGCCCTTGGAAACGGCTTTCAGGAGTTCGTTGATGAACACCCGATCGCGCCAACGACGATAGTCGTCGAGCAGGGTCAGAGAACCGATGGACTGGTGGAAGGCAGTCAGGTTGCCGGTGTCCAGCAGAAGACGCTGAGCAGTGATCAGGGTCTCGCGAGCAATCTTGAAGGTGCTCGGCTGGGTGGGGTCGTTCGGGTCAGCAGGACCGGTGTACTCACGAAGAGTCACCAGCACTTTGTCCTTGACGATGTTCCGGCTGTTAGCGGTGCCGATGGTTTGTTCGGCAGTACGCTCACGGCTCTCTTTGGAACCAGGGTTACCCCAGAAACGGTAACGGTCTAACTGAACAGTTTGACCAGGCTGCTTGGAGAAGTCGTGAACGACCACAGGTTCTGCGGCCATCTCGACGATGTACGCAGGATGCGGCCGATATAACTCAGCACCAAGCAGTTTCGGGAAATCATTATCGACGAACAAAGCTCGCCAACTCCGATCGAAACTACATACTGATGTTAGAGGATTACATACGCTTTAAGAAGAACTTTTGTCGCATTTATAGCGCTTACTTAGATGCTTTTCTGATTACTACTGTTAACTGAGGGTGAGAAGGTGTGCGGCATGTTTCTAATACCTTCACCCAGCATCCCATAAACACCACCGAGGTTGTAGGTGTATCGCGTTGATTTACCCCGCACAATGCTCCTAACGATGCTGTCCATCGCCCCTGGCACGCCGGGCCGTTCAGCTTTTGTAAATGTCTGACAGTAAACAGGCGGCTGGTAGACCCAGGAAGCTCGAGAACCTGACGAATCGTTTGTAGGGTTTGTTAATAATGTGCCCTCATAACGAGCGTGGGTGACACCACCTCCTGTAATACCTCCTGCACATGAAGTATTATCAGCAGGCGTCTGATATGGGTCGTAGTTCTGATTATCCGGCGCAATGCCACGGAAATAAGTGAAGGTCCTGCCTTCACGCAAACCGAATTGAGGCTCGTATGACGTCGCTACTTTCGCATTGGCAATGGTTGCGGTCGTATGTGACCGAAAACCATCAATGGTATCCAGGGTGCCGCTTCCAACGAAGTAACCTTCTTGCCAATCAGTCCAAAAACCTGATGGAGCTGGAGGAACTGCGCGCCACGCATCTGTTACATAAGCCCCTGAGTTCGGCGGACCAACTACGGGGTATCCGAAATCCGCACCTACATCATTGACGCCGTACCAGCTGACGTAATTACCTAGAGAATCGGTGTATCCGCTTCCAATAATTACGTACGAGTTGATATCCCCGACAGGATCGGTGGTATGTGCCGGACCTGACTGAATCCGACGCGGACCAGAGTCGTGACGACGATTCCTAAGCGGGTTTTGTGCCACGAGGCCTCTATATCGGCTTCTTTAATTCTAATTCGAGGATTCTTTGTACTTCTGAGCCTTCTTTTTGGCTTTTACACGCTCGGGCAGATTTTTGGGGGTGTCCTCCTCCCAGTGCTCGATCGTTTTTTTCGAAATTTCGCCTCTTTTAGCTTTGGCGTAAAAAAGACGCCTCTGAGCTTCGGATTGGAAAGGCATTTTTACGCTAAAACCCCTCCAATCCTAAGCAAATCAGTCCAAAAACTCAGCTAATCGGCAAAAGCCTCAGACCTTCAGTCACATCGACCAAACCAGAACCCGAAAAATGACCAAAAGAGGTCAAATCGACCTTAGGAGAGGCAATTCGACGCCAGTTGACAATCATATTTTCGAAATGAATGTCATCCAGGAACAGCATCCGGACTCCACCTTCTACATGAGGCTTCAAGTGAGCCGCCATGAGCTCTAAAACACGCTCTTCGAACTGCCCATCTTTAGGTCCGTCCAACATTATGAAATCCGCCTTATTTAAAAGAGGCAGATACTTCATGAAATTGGACGGATGAGCAATGTCATCGACGTATTGAGTGACCCGACTCTCTAAATCTTTCTCAGTTAGATAGGTAACGGGGAATGCTTCCTTATCGTCGTACGGAATGACGTCAAAAGTAGCTACTTTTGCGTCGAAATCACAGGTATCGACCATCGCACGGACGGATAAACCTTGTGCGGTGCCGACATCAACCAGATTTTTCGGGTGCAGACACTTAAATAAACCTCCCAGAAGTCGATAGTGATCGCCAGGGAAGACATTGATCATGTCCGCATCACAGTCGAAAAAGATCTTGCTCGCCTGAAAGACTGCATTCGCTACAAGATCCCAATCGAGCCACGCCTGTGCTGCGGGGTCGTCGTCTACCGAGATAGCAAATGATGGGATTGCGTGTCGGGGTTGAACGGCGTGGTTAGGCATAACACTATGTTGATTCAGCTGGACGATAGCAGAAAAAAAAGCCCCCATTTCTGGGGGCTGTCTTCTTCTGCAAATGCAGCTTATCAGCGGTTGTCCATGAAGAGGAGCTTGCTACGAATGGCTTCAGGACCCATTTGGGACAGATAACGCCATGCGTTCTCGGGGCTCTGATCCATTTGCTGAGCGAAGCCTTCCCACTGAGCGCGAGGATCAACAGCAGCGCCAGTGCCTGCGTTAGCGGCAGGAGGAGCAGGCATGTTGTAGTCCTGGCGGTACTGCTGCTGAGGAGCAGCTTGAGCCACAGGCTCATCAGCGTCGACGGGATACACCTCAGTAAAGAAGCGGTTGGTGTAATCAGCCAGTTGATCAGGATCGGTCAGGATGTACTCCATAGCCTTACCCTGAGCAGCCATTTGCTCCATGCGCTCGTTCTGAGCGATCAGAGCATCCTCGAGAGTGATGGAGTACTGGTTGAGGATGCCAGGAGCTTCAGCACCAAAGTGCTCAACGACCTGACGAGTTACGTCGCTTAGACCGAGTTGTTCCGAGCTTGCCGTAGAAGTCGGAAAGGAATTCGGGGTCGTATAGACGCTGTTGGGTGATGTCTGGGCTTCCGTTGAGGCTTGATACGCCCATGGATGGACCTGCGAACTCAGATTGCTCTGAGCTGTAGCCTCCTGTTGTCCCTGGTAGTAAGCCGACGGTTGAGCCTGGCTGGGGGACGGTGCCATACGGCTGACCATCCGCTCCAGGCTGCCCATAGCCGCCTCCCACGGGTTGGACGGGGACGACGCCGACGGAAACTGGCTGGACTGGCTGTTGATACCAGGGACCGTAGGGGGTGTTACCTGCGACGGCGCCTGTTGAGTAGTTGCCGAAGCTACCGCCGGGGTAGCTGCTTGTGCCACCCATTGCGGGTAGGCGGTTGAGCCCTGTGCCTCCGGAGAGGGCGCCGCCACCGGGGTAGCTACCGCCGGGGAGACCGGGCTCGGGATCGAAGCTTGGATCTGCTGGCTCATAGCTGCCCGAGTAAGTTAGTTCCTGCGCAAGGTGGTCGAACGTCCTATAGAGCAAGGGCGTTATGTTCATCCGGGGATCTGCAGCTAAAGGCTGCTCCGGATTTAAAGGATGCGGCGTTTGCAACATCTGAGATAATAATACTAAAAATTGTTGGAACGCGCCCTGAGTTTGTTGAACCATCCTGAAGGGGAAACCCTTCAGCATTTCTGCGCGTTCGCTTTCAGTCTTATCCGGGAACAAGTACCTCAGCGCTTCCACAGTGTCCACGCCCATCTCTTGGAGGTTGCGGACCACGATTGACTTTTGTTGTACGTCTACAGGCGTATCTTCATAGACATCGCCCATAAATCGATACGAAACATCCCGATCTCCATCAGGAGGTAAGCCATAAACACCGTTGGGTACGGTGCCTTCGAGAAGATCCTTAGTAATAGAATCTTCAAGTTTTACTTCGTATTTCGCAAGCTTTTCTTGATAAGCGGCGACGCTTTCTTCCGTTTCTTCCTCGGGTGGTTTAGGTGGTTTGAGGCCTTTGACGATTGCGTAGCTCTCACGGAAGATCTGCTCCTGGTGATAAATCATCATCTCCAGAAGTCGACAGAACCCGTACGTCAAGAAGGATGTGTTCTTGCGCAGAGCCGTGGCTTGTGCACGACCCATAAGGCTCTTGATTTCAGTAGCGGTAGCGCCAGCAGAAACAGAGATCTCGTCCACGCCGCCAAGTGCTGTGCGAATCTCTTCGCGAAGCAGCAACGCGTACCGGTTCATGTCCCCGTTTACAGGGTCGGGCGTCAAATAACTAACGCGATCGGTAGCTTCGACGTTCGCAATAATCCGAGGGACACGAAGTCCCCCGATCATCGTGTCAGAGCCGAATGGATTGCTGACGCGGGTCGAGGGAGTATCTCGACCAGCAAAACCAGACTGACTACTAATAGTTGGACGGAAAGTCCGATCCGCAGAATCCGCTTCGACCAGATCGCTGCGAGGCCTCGAACTGACCAGCGTGGGGTTACCAAAGAACTCGATATTCTTGGCGATGTTCTGCATCATGTTGTCGTGCAGAACGATCTGTTCCATGAAGGGATCAAACTCCCCTTCACCCTCAGTGCCACTGGCGTTGGGTTTGTTTAAAACCTCAACTGCAGGAATAAATCCAAGGGTGTTGTCCCGAGTGCTTTTAGGCATCAGAACAGCACCAGGCTCTAAATCGAAGCTCAGCTCTGTGTCTGACTCATACTCGGCAATCTTGCTGTCCGTGATTGAGATACGGACGTAACGCTTGTTTTTGCCGTAGTCGCCTGAAGGCATCCCAAGGCTTCCACGGATCTTGAAGCTATAGATAATTACAACTTCGTTGATATTTCCGTTGACGTCGTGATAAACGCGGTATTGGTCTTTGTTAAAGAAGTAAACCTGATACTTCATTTTCGGATCGGGCCGAAAATAGAACAGGCCGCATCCGTCAATTAAGTAGTTGCGGATGATCGCGGGGAAGCGAACTTCCAGCTTGTTGATCGCGACAATATCCGTTAAAAACTTATTCCTAGATTTATAGGTGTCTTGGTCCGAGTAAAAGACCAAACCCTTCTTGATCATCAGCAGAATCATCTGCTGAAGGTGTCCCAGTACCACGAGCGTGGCAGCCTGATGCGATCGATCCTGAGAGCGAGCGGCCTCTAGGATTTCTTCGAAACGATTTCGAACGCCGATTGCATCTGCCATTTTCTGGGGGTTGTGTGCTTAGAAATCGAAGCTCCCCGTAGGGAGCCTCAGATCACTTTTTACCTTTAGCTTTACGGGCTTTACGCAGAGCTTCCATGCGCTTAGCCTTCTTCTCTTTATCTCCCATGCCTTTGGTGTCCTCACCTTTGGCTTCGGTTCCAGAGTTTTTCTTCTGAAACTTTTCCAGAAGCTCGGGAGGCATTTTATTACTCGCCATCGGGCAACAGGAAGCGTTTTACTCTCTCAAGTTTAAACAATTTTTCTGGCAGTAACTCATGCGAATACTTCTTCAGTCGGTGATCCACACGGCCTAGGGGATCTGTGGCACCCTCTTTAGCTTCGTAATTGTCCATGAACTGGAGCATCTCCTCGCTAAACAAAGGAGCAGCTGCGCTAGGGATAATGTCGTAACAGTGGGCAAAGCTGCTCACTTTGGTCTTGATTCGCCCCGAATCACCCATCCAGCTGAAATGCCAACCGGCATCCAGATTTCCCACTTTCTTGCCGCCCGGTGTTGCTCGGATTTCAGACAAGGTGGAATTTTCGTGGATGTGCTTCGACCGAATAAGCGTGCCAGCAATCCACTCCATTGGTTCGTCATTTGCGTTGTGGCATTGGAGATCTGCCCGATTCATGAGAAAGGGCATCGACAACCGGACATACTCAGACGGGTTTTCGTCTGAAACTTTTACAGCCTCCAACAAAGATGAAGGTCTGGCAATTTCGTCACAGTCGCTCACGAAGAAGAGATGATCGCCTTCGATCATCCGCATAGCCACGGCAAGAGCATCTCGCTGACCCCTCTCACGAATCCAAGGATCGGGAGCTTCTTCCGGAGAGGGAAGTTCGATATGAAGAACTTGAATTTTCTCTTCCGGAAGTCCTAGTTCACGAATAGTGTTTACTGCGCTGAACTCCTTCGGCTCACCCTTGTGCGTACGATCAGCGTCAGCGATCAGGAAAAGATCTACAGTATCTTTAAGCGTCTCGACTCGAAGCTCTAAGAGCTCCTTCTCGTTGAAGTAAGTAAAACAGTCGATCAGCATAGCGACAGTTCGAGTGTCGCTATATTACCTCATCTGCTGGGGCGATACCTCCGGAAATATAGATTGGTATTGGCTTTTCCGACTGCCGCGCTTCACGCTCGAGTTTCAGTGCGCGAGCTTTCTCGATCAAGTCCTCCTTGATCATCGCGGCAATCAGTTCTTCTTGGTTCATGCCACGGGGGTAGTGAGTTTTTGTAAGGCTTTCTTGATCAGATAAGCCTTGAGTGTATCCACATACCCTTCGCCGACTTCTGTAACAGGACGATCACCCGCTTCACCTTTCCGCACAGAGCGCAAGATCGAATCCGGATTTACTTCGGTAAGACTTTTTTCGCGGTACGTCTTACCTGGGTCTAAAAACTTTTTTAAAGCTGATGAAACGTCGGAAGTCGCCATTAGCCCAAAGCAATACTTGTACTTTAATTGCTACTTCGACTTTCTTCGAATATATGCCGAAGCTTTTCGGCGCGCTTCCCTTGCAGCTTTGGTGTTTGGAACCTGAGTGTTTACAGGTTTGTTACCAGCCGTGGCACGCTTCTTCTTTTCGTCAGTTGCACGCCGCTCTTCGGCAGACATCGAAGCCCAAGCACTCCGAGGTAGATACCGCTCAGTGCGCCCTTTTTCTCTAGCTAAATCAGCCATCTTTTTTCTCGTACTCCTCTCGAGTCTGCCAATCTTCTTTGCCCCAACGGGTCAACCGGTTACTTTCTGATTTTTTACCTTCGTATCGTCCACCCGCCTCTTTGTAATACTTGGTAGCAAGTTGCATCGCACGGGCACTATGACCGCCCATTTTTTTGCGAGCTTTTGCTTTTGCGGCAGCCCACTTTTTAGGGTCCCGCTTTTTAGCGACTCCTTCTTCAGCCACGGCGCTTCTTAAATTTACGAACTTTGGCCAGAGTTTCAGCTAACCGAGCTTGTTTTTCAGTGCGAGACTGATAATCCTCGGGGTGCTGAGCGACTTCACGAGCGAATTCAGCAGTTGATTCGCCGTGTTCCCGAGCTTTTTCGCTGAAGGAACCGGGGCGCTCAATAGCGTTTTGAATCCACTTTTTCATCGAACTTACACAAAGGTGTCAGAAGGAGGAACAAAGAACATCCGACGCTCCATTTTTTCCTCATCACGTTCACGCAGAGGCTTTATGCGCTCGGGTCCAAGAATCTCGATTAAAAACTGACGACGAGTATCCCGATCACCGTCAGTCATAGCAGTGAGTTCGCGAGCACTAAGTCCTAAGCCCTCGCCAGCCATCCGATCGTCAGTCTTGCCGAAAAGAGCACTCAGACCTTTTCCAACAAGACCGCCTCCCATCAAGAAGGAACCCAGACCAGAAGCCTGTTCTCCTTGACCGCCGCCAGTAAGGAGTCCGCCGAGCTTGTCGAGGTTCGATTGAACGAGTTTGCCGTACTCGCTAACGCCCTGAAAAGGATTCATCAGTACAGAACCACGGAGTTGACGGTGGACGTGCCGCTAATTGCCGTGATGGCAAGAGGCAGAAGTTCGGGAGTATTCCCAGTAACGAACCCAGATAAAGTCACAAAATTGCCTGGCTGATCAGCCAACTGTGCGACTAACTGCTGACCATTAGCCGTGGCACTAACGTACACAGCGCGTCCATTAGGACACACTTTGTTTGTACCTGCCGGGACAGCAAGACCGCTGACGTAGGGCAGAAACGCAGATTGGCTGAAAATACTGCCTAGCGCTCGTACGTCAGACATCGTTACTCAAGGCTCTGAATAAGTTTAGCAAGATATTCCTGAGCCTTCCTTAAATCCTCCACGCCGTTCTTGTCTTTCCAGCGCCAGAGGTACTTCCATATATTGCCCATCAAAAACCCTTTATATCCCTCAGGTCCACATGAGGCCTGAATTAACTCGTAACACTCCAAACCACCTTTGTTGTAATAGTTAGGTCTGACCGCGTCAGTCACAGGGGTTGTACCAATAGACAGTGCCGTTTTGGGATTCTATATGCTTCCGCAACCGCTCAGCATCCCACTTATTCAGGGTCTCGCATTTGCGAAAACCCTGGATGACAAAGCATATATTGACACGATTTGCGCCTCGACTAACCACCTGTAGCTAGGTGAAAGATCTCACTGCAGTCTAAGAGCGTTTGACCCTGCTTAACGAAGTCTGAGGAGTACTTATCCCCAAAGTGCTCAATGAGCGCATGGTGACACACTTCGAATTTGTGACCAACTTTACGTATCGGGACGCACCTTTTGTGCTGGTAACCCTCTGGCACATTTTCAAAAGCTGTCCCCATTGAACTGCGATCCGCAATTGGCCAACCACGGAATCCCACGCGGTCGACGCTGTGGTTGTGGTCAAAACTCGCCGATCGTATGTACTGGTTTGCCTCCACCCAGTCCAAGATCATCGCCCCGTAATACGGGTTCGAGCATTGGGAGAAAAAATGAACCTCCCGATCGACGATTAAATGGACAGGAACGGGGAAACTAATAGGACCCCAAATTTTTCTCGTGGCGCCCCCTAAAGGATGCTTCTCTTGGTTGTCAAAAGGAATTTTTTTACCCTCGTAATTCTCGTATCTAACAAAGCCAGGAACCAGACCCTCTCGCTGTAGAACCGGACGCCATTTTCTGTAGTAATTAAAATGATGATTCTTTAAACCCATATCATCTTCTTGGTAAATAAAGTAATCGTATTCTTTATTTAAAACAGCAGAAGCAAGATCATTTTTATGAGCCCAAGTTAAATACCAACCTTCGTAACCCGGATCTGCAACTACAACAGTTACCGGAAAATCAACGATAGAAAAAATTTCTGTAATTGTCTCTGCGTCTTCCTGTGCCTCATAGTTAATGTAAACATAGAGATTTACATCAGCCTCAAACTCCGCGTAGTTATAGGCTATCTGCAGTAAGTTCTGAACACGCTGCATCGGGTTGTGAGCTGTGACAGCAGCCCATATTTTTGGCTTCATTAGTATTCAATCGTGAATTGACCACGGCGCTGCAGAAACGCAATCAGCCACGTATATGCGTCGAGCATGTCGTCGTGCGCGGTGCTGCCTACGTTAATCAGCTGCTCAAACAGAGCGTCAAACTTGCGATATTTGTTGAAGATAATTTTTTTGTTCTCCAAAAGACCGAGAGTGCCTCGGAAACGAGCAATCTTGTCACCTCTAAAGCCCTTGACCTCGTGTATATGCAGGTTCATAAGATCCCGTTCTTGGATCAAAATTCGTTTGAGATCTGCAGCCAAACTTGCTTGGTATGCCACGGCCTCAACTACAAGGGTCACCGTGGAGTAAGTCGCAGCGTATTGGTCCCCGTGTAATTCTAAAATTCCCCACTCAGTTAAGAGATCACAGAGAAGGTCGATCTTCTCCAAGTTCCCTACTGAGCGACACTGATGGGCGTCGATGATGTAATACTTGTCTCCCAGACGACCACCTAAAACAAAAGCGGTGTAGTCGGAAGTCTCGTTTTTACTCGCTGAGAGGTCGATTCCCACGGCGAGGCTGTCGAATTCGGTGACAACTTCTCCTTTAATCAGAAGATCCGGAGAGACAATCAGATCCGACGTCATCACCGGCTGCTGCTGATACTGGAACGCAAAAGCAACCGGATCGAGTTCTTTTTGCTGCAGCAGATACTCGGTGCTCCATTGCTCAGGCCAATAACTAATTGGATCTCCAGTATTGCCGTATGTAATTGCTTCCTGTTGGACCTGTTTCCAGCCCTTAGACGGAACGAACATCGTTTTATGGATGTCCAAAGGGTGGAATCGAGTTCCTAGGCAGATAGCGCGGCCTCCTTCGAAAATAATCGGAGCGATAACCGAGCTCCAGTTATTGTTCATTTCTTCCCGAATAGTCGGGTTTTTAATGTCAGTACTCGATTTAATAGGGTCATCGATGATCACCAAATGCGCACGCTTAGACGTAATAGAACCCCTAAGACCTGCAGCGCGCAATGTGTACTCTTCATCACCAACACGAGGAATGCCAGCGTAGTCGAAATCCACCGACCAACCGATATCAGATTGCATACCGTGCTTGAGACGGCAGCGCGGAAATACTTTTTTAAACTCTGAAGAATCGATGATCTGTCGAATGATTCGGCTTTTGGGTATGGCCGTCGCAATGTTGTAGGAGCAGTAAATGATCTGCAACGGCCGTTGAGCCGCCGTATGTCTTCCGATAATCCACGCTGTAAAGAGGTTGAGCACGGTCGACTTGGCCGATCCACGCGGTGCCAGAATGTCAAGGTTCTCACCTGCTATGTCAATCAGATACTTATTGGAGTCGCCTGTAATTAGGTGCTGATGCCACTCGAGCATGTGTTTTGCGGGCGGCTTATCGAGCACCGTGCAAAACGTATGGAAATCAGAAGCGGCTTTTGCGTAAATAGAATCTTGTGCGTCTACTACATCATTAGTTGCTTTCTGTGCTCGTAAACGAGCGGCTCTTCGGTACGCAAAAGATTCCCGGCTGGGCATATTCCGTATGAAAGACTGTCGTTATACTGATGCTACCTCGGTTCCATTTCTGCGTGGCAAAAATCCTCTGGTACGGCGATGCCTGTTCTAATACGGGGTTTGGTCGAGTAACACATAGTGTGCTTAATGAGCTGAGTAAAGAGCATGATATCCATGTAATTGGAATTAACTATAGCGGCGACCCTCACGAATACCCGTTCCCGATCTATCCAGCAGCCAACGTCCACGTCCAGGATCGATTCGGGATTCCGCGTCTCCCAGAACTGGTCAGCAAGATCAAGCCCGATATTTTTATTGCCCTAAACGACGTATGGGTCGTAAACCAAGTTTGGGAGCGAATCCAATTTCTTCGCGAAACTGTTGACTTTAAATTTCTGGCTTACATCCCGATTGATAGCCAGAGCTATGTGCCGGATATGTTCCGGCATCTGCCGAACTGGGATCTTGCCGTCACGTTCACGATTCCTTGTGCCAACAGGATTCTCGAGCACAAAGTCGCCGCGCCCCGTCTAGGGGTGTTGCCACACGGCGTCAGCTTGGAGAAATTCTTCCCGCTCGATCGAGACGCGTGCCGCGATGAGCTGGGTCTCCCTAAGGACAAATTTATTGTTTTCAACGGAAACCGAAATCAGCCCCGGAAACGAATCGATCTCACTGTCCGGGCTTTTGCTGAGTTTGCTGTCGATAAGCCTGACACCATGCTTTACCTGAACATGGGCTGCAAAGACTTGGGTTGGGACGTCAAGAGTCTGTTCAATCACGAGATGTCTCGTCGAGGGCTCGATCCAAAACATCGGTTGGCTATGACGACGCCAAACGAAATCAACTACATGGCAGCGCCTCCCGATGAACTGCTGAACAAGATCTATAACGCTGTCGACGTAGGGATCAACACAGCAGACGGTGAGGGTTGGGGTCTTGTGAGTTTCGAGCACGGAGCTTGCCGTCGTCCGCAGATCGTGCCTAACCACACGGCTTGTGCCGACATCTGGAGTAAGGCGGCTCTCCTTACCGATATCGCAACTTGGGTTCGAGACAAAGACCTTAGTGTCGAGCGTGGCTTGATCGATACTTCACATCTCAGCGAGCAGCTCACGTCTCTCTACGCCGATCCAAAACTCTGCGAAGAAGTCGCACAAAAGTGCTACGAAGTAACCCAAAGACCTGAGTATCGCTGGGAAAGCGTTGCTGCTGGCTTCAGCGCTGCGATCAAGGAGCTGGTGAAATGAGCAATCAACAAGCTCGCTACGATCACGTTTATCGCGACTTACTGTTCCCTCTAAAAGGGATTCCGGAGGAAGGAACTCCTAACGTTTACTGCCAGGCTGAAGCACTGGGTGGAAAGTTCACTCGTATCCTGTACGGGCTGCCCGATCACATTGCGAATTTCAGCCCTTCGATCTGTACGTACAACAGCCGTACATTTATCGCGTGGCG
>Ga0070749_10002026_pt1 | contig 13712 bp, 14 predicted proteins | sample VirMetDEL_Nov_18_FD_75180 | JGI IMG/M metagenome (GOLD analysis project Ga0070749, IMG submission 75180) | Aqueous microbial communities from the Delaware River and Bay under freshwater to marine salinity gradient to study organic matter... | ecosystem: Environmental > Aquatic > Marine >...
CGCGGTACTGCAGCAAGTCGCCCTCGGTCGCAAAACCTGGGTCATTAGGGTTTGGGTTCGACGCGCCGCCGTCCTGTAATTGACGCATGCGAGTGTCAATGTCGTCGTAGTACGCAGGTGGTGTCTCACCAGTGACCTGCACATCCGGAGCGCCGTCAGTCCGACTTTCCGGCGATGAGCCCAGCGACTCCTCGGCGGCAATCGCAGCCGCCTCTTCAAGCGTGATCTCATGGCCGCGTTCGCGTGCCCTGCGAATGATCTCTTCGGTCAGGCCCCAAGTCTGGCTCATCAATAACTCCCCATCCGTTGGTTACGTCGCTGCTGTATTCCGTCTTGGAGTCGCTGTCGACGTGCATCCGTGTTGCCAATAACTGCGTCACGCTCCATCTGCGTCATTGAGACAATTCCCCTGGCAATTCCCTCTGCGCGGTCTGGCTCAACGCCAGCGTCAAGAAGGGCGTCTCTCGTATTGGCTTGCGGAGTGCCTGGGCGCAGTTCGTAGTCCATCGAACGCTCTCCAGATGTAGCCCAGAGTTCCGACTCTGGGCGAGGCGGAGCCATCCGCCGGCCGCCAAACCTCTTGTCAAGAAGCCTGTCTGCCGCCTCGGTGTACTCGTTCGCGCCAGACGGTGGAGTCGCAGGCAAAGAGTCGCCTTCGCTGGTTTGCGGCAGCCGCTCTTCAGAGGAAGGCATCACGTCGCCATTCCTGTTGAACTGGTCGTACAGGAGTTTGGCCCCGATAAACGTCCCGATGCCTGCGCCGGCAGGGACTAGCGGGTTCCTGCCACCACGCCGCCCGCCTTGGGGGGTTCGTACGATGATGTCCATCGCGTCGCCGCCGCCAGGAGAGGGGGCTAGCCCGCGATTCTGGACCGTCAAGTCGGTTGAATACCGGCCAAAGCCTTGGCCTGGGATGTCGCCACCCATCTGGAATCCAGCCTCTGTGCCAGGGTTACGCAAGATGTCACGGGGTGGAGCGACAATCATCTCGCCGGCGGAGGCTGTTGGCACGCGGCCTCCGTTCCTGCCCATCTGGAACCCGGCCTCGCGAAGGTCGGGCGGCACTGAGAACATTTGGTTCGCTGGAGTGGGAGGCGCGGACTTCATCTTTTGCAGAAGCAGCATTGCCTCAAACATCGCGGCCTTGTCGCGCACCTTCACCCGAGCGCCAAGCTCAAGCGGCAGCAGGCCGAGGACTTCCGGCCGCATGAGGATGTCTTCAATGCTGCCAGCCACGGCGCCTTCGACAACACCCATTCGCTTCTCGGCAGCGGCGCTTGCGCGGTTTGCGTTTGCGCCAGACCCAGCGGAGGCTGCGTCAACAATCTGCTTGCGGATTCCCATTACCTTCTCCCAGCGTTTCGCATTGCTTCCATGAATTGCCTGTCAATTCTTTCTTGTGGGTGCAGCTCATCTTCCTCGTCGTCGCTTGCCGCCGGGAGGAATCTTTTGTCGGAGAGCTGCCGTGCGGCCATGCCAATAGCCGCACCAGGGATTACGCCGTACCCGAGAACCTGCCTGACTGCGTCTCCAGCCGTGTCTGGCGGAACGAAGTCGTCAGGCAGGTACTTCTTGCGATCCATCCGCATCGACACTGGAGACAGCGGTGCGACCCGAGAAAGAAGGTTGTCGATGAAGTTTGGCTCCCTCGCTGCGGCCCGCTTGTACGCTGGCGGCGGGGCTTTCGGGCCAAGGCTGGCCATGCCTCGCACACTTGCTGGCTGCGACTGAGAAACCATGGCGTCAGCGGCCTCCCCAAGCCTCCCCTGCCTCACAAGGTCGGCAACGTCTGGCGGAAGGTCGTCAAGTTGTCCTGCGCCAAAGTACGAAAGAAAGTCGTCCACACCGGTTGCCTGCTTGGCAGCACCACTGGCTTGTTGCTGCGACTTCCCAGGAATGGTGATGAGCTGCGTTGTGCCAGGGCGTGGCTTCTCGCGGACGATCATCCCCGTGCCTTGCGGGTAGTATCTCCGTGGCCCGGCGTTCGGGTCGTATGCTGGCGGCGGCCTCTGGGGACCTAAGTCGGCCATGCTGCGCACCCGCGCCTGCTCTTTGGCAATCCGGGCGTTTTCGGCCATCAACTTGGCGTGTTTGTCCATAGCGACAGCCGCCGCGCCAAGCTGGTTTTTCCTCACAAGGTCGGCAACGTCTGGCGGAAGGTCGGCCATGCGACTCTTGTTGTAGAACGCAAGGAACTCCTCAAGGCCCTTTTTCTTAGCCATCAGTCGTCCAGCTCCTCTTCTTCTTCCACCTCGGGGGTCTTTGGTTTGCCGTGCATCTCCTCGTCCAGGTCGGCGAGGTCGTTCTTCTCAGGCTTCTTCTTTCTTTGAGAAAGCTGGTTGAGGATCTTTGTTTCTTCCCCGTCGTCAGCAGCAAGCAGTTGACCAACGAGACGCTTGAGCGCGCTCTTGGTGAGATCGTCAAGAGAAAAGTCAGTCTTCACCCTAGTAGTCCTTTCAATAGTCCAGAGGCATTGTCGGCCTGCCGCATCGCGTTTAGCTGTTGTGCCGGATCAGGCAACGATTGCCTTTGCCCAAAGAGCCCTCCCAGCATGCCGGCGAAGGCTTGCTGTTGGTTCAGTCTGTTCATCTGGTCAGCGTAGGCCTGCTGCGAGTTAAATGCCCCAAGGTTCTGCGCCATCGACTCTTGCTGTTGCTGGCCTTGCAGAGCTGCGTTTGAGTTGAACGCGGCTGTGTCAGCGTCTTGGCTGTACGCCTTAGCGATTCCGTCAGCAAGATTTGCCGCAGCGTCAATTCCTGCTTGGTTCATCTGCGCGCCGCCGCGAGACAAGCCGCCACGGTCGTAGTCTTTAGCGGCAAATCGCGGATCGCCAGCCGCGAGGGCCTGGGCGTATGCGTTGTTGAACTGGGCGTTCCTGTTTTGTTGCGTGACGCCCTGCGTGACAGGGCGTGTCAGCTGTACTTGGTTCAACCGAACAGCCCTCCCATGATGTTGTTCTGCATGCCGCGCATCAGGTCCATTCGTCCTTGGTACACCTTGCGCTGATTCTCCTGGTCCTGAGACAGGTTGCTAAGACCTTGCAGCACAAGTGCGTTTTCGGCTTGCTGCTTTGCGAGCGCATAGTCTGTATTGGCGCGGTCGGCGTTGACGTTGTAGTCGGCCGCGACCTGCCCAGCGCGGGAACGCATTACGTCTCCGTGGGCACCCTCGTACCCGTACGGAGACACTAGCCCCTCCAGCGCGCGCATCTGCGGCGTAACCGGAGGTTTATTCTGAAGCGACGTGTTGTACTGAAACATTAGGCTGGCCCTGGGATTCCCCACTTGGTTGTGCCCGCACGCTTCCAAGAGTTTGTTGGAGCGTCAAACCGAAAGCCCTGGTTGGCAAGGTCGCTTTGCTTCTGCGCGAGCGTTGTTTCCTTGTAGCGAGGAAGCAGGAAGTTGCCTTGATCTCGGCCGCCTTGCATCCAAGGTCCGACAGAACCATCGTAGATGTTCTTTACATCTGCTCTTGCATTGCTCGCGCCAGTCGCGAGGTCGCCACGGATAGCGTCTACGTTGCGCACCGCGTTGCCGTACCCTCCACTCATTGCGGCACCAATGCCACCGAGCTGATTCCCGGCGCTTGAATACCCAGCCGTCAAGAGCCCAAGGATGCCGTCCTGCGCAGCTGTGTTGGCCTTGGCTGCGCCGTAATACTGGTCCATCCCCCTGCGAATGTTGTTGTAGCCCTGCCCGCCAAGAGTGCGAAGGGCGCCGAGGCTCTGCTCAAGCATCTGTGCAGGCACTCCTGCCGCAGACGCATTGGCGGCATTGAGACTACCGATTCCGCTGTTGTAAGAGCCCAGAATAGAAGACGTATCGGCCTGGCTCATGGCGTCGCGTTGAGCGCCAGCTAGCCCGCCGAGCGCGCTGTTGATGCCAGACATGCCAGCACCAAGCGAAGCGCGGAACGCATCCATCTGCGGACCAGTAACTTGGCTTGCACGCTGAGTGTTCCTTGCGTACGAGTCGTTGTTCCCGTACGTCTCGCTAAAAGCATTGCGGCTTCCGCTCATGTCGTAAGCGTTGTTGCCGGAACCGTATACGTTGCCGTACATGCTGCCAACGTCTCCGCCGTACGACCCGCTTGCGATCATTCCGTCTGGGCCACTGGCCTGAAACGTCTGCGGATAGCCTCCGCCGTAGCCACTTCCGTAGCCTCCGCCGTAGCCGCCCGAGCCTCCGCCATACATGCTGGCAGTGTCTCGCGAGTAGCCTCCGGTGCTTTGGCGGTTGCGGGCAGTTTGATCCTGGTAGTTGTCTGTGCGGCTTGTCTGGCTGGCCTGGAGCCCCGCGCCGCCCAGCTGTGCCGCAGAGCCACCGAGGCCTGCGTAGGCGTTCCCGAGCCCGGCAAGAGCGTTGTTACGAGACTGCCCCAGGGCCGACAGAGCGCCTTGGTTGGCGTTCATCGCCTGCCCCATGGCCAAGTTGTAAGCCTGCTGCTGCAACCCGTAGGCCCCCATGGCGGCGTTCAAGCCGCTGCCGTAGGCCCCGAGGGCGCTGGAGGCGATGTTTCCAAGAGCAGCCTGCCTGGCAGCTTCGGCTGCGGAGTTTGCGGTCGCCTGTGATCCGTAGTTGTTTCCGACATTCCCCAGCCCGGCGGCGTAGGTCGCGTAGTTCTGGGAGGCATTGCTGCCAAGCCCTCCGAGCCCGGCGGTGTACGCCCCATAGGTGTTGGCGTAGTTGCCGCCTTGAGCGCCCGTGTTGCCAGCGTAATTGCCGTAAATGTCGGCACTGAGGGAGCCGAAGTTGGCTGGCTGCGACCAGATGTTCGACAGCACATTGCCCTCCGACGCCATCCGGGCCGCCCCAACTTGCCCCTGCGCAGCTGCATTGGCTGCGTTTTCTTGCGCTTGGGCCTGCCGGTTGGTAGACGCCAGTCTGGCGTTGATCAGGTCATTGATGTTCACTGGCAATCTCCTTGCTAGTCATTGTCCATTTCTTTCCGCCGGCGGGCCGAATGCGCGATACGTCACAACGTCGGTCGGGGCGTCAATGGACGCTTCGTACTCCGGTATCTCCAGCTGCCTAGGTTCCTTAGAGGAAATACACGTCTCGGGATTGAAGACTTCCACTTCGTATGGAACCTTCCTCGCCGGGATGTAAACCCTTAGTTTGTCGACAACTGGGACCTGAATGTCGATTGGGTTCCCGAAAGGGAAGGGCGGCGGTGGCGGAACTCTCGGGGGCGTGACGACAGGGAATGGGGAGGGCACAAGCATTCCCGGAGAGCCGGGAGCGCCGTCGCGGCCGTCTCTGCCGTCGCGGCCAGGCTGCCCAGGAGGGCCTGTGGGACCCTCAACAGGGTTCCCGTTGATGTTTGTCACATTGAGGTTGGTGGTGCTGCTGGTGTTGGTGGTGTTGTTGTTGATGTATGTGTTCTGGAAGTAGGTATCTCCAGCGAAGCTGTTGTTTGTCGGCCCCTCGTAGTAGTTGAATTCTTGCGTCGTCGGGAATGAAAACTCAGAAGTGTTGAAGTTGTTGTTGATCGTCGGGCCGTAGCTGTCGCCGAGGTCAATGCGAACGTCACCAGGGCCGAGGTCCGGCGGCATGATGTTGATTGGCGGCTGCGGGTACGGGAAGATCGGGTTGAGTGGCCCGAAGATTGGATTGAAGCTGTTCTGAAAGTAGTTGTTGTATTGCTGGTAGTTGGTGGTGTTGTACCCAAACGAATTGTTGGTGGTCGGGTACTCGCCCGCACGCAGGTAAAACGTATTTGGCTGAACGCTAACTGGGCCTCGCTGCGTGACAGGCTGGTTGCAGTTCCCAAGTGCCTGCGTGAAGGCCTTCAGTGTCGTCGGGTCAAGGGTCTTCTGGAGAGCCTTGACGACTGACGGCATTGTGTTGGTCAGCATCAGCCAGCTCCATCGATAGCGATGCCGTGAATGACGACTGCGTTACCCGTAGTCCCCGCCTGAGTGCCTGCGAGTTCGGCTGCAATGTGCTTGTCGGCGCCGGCTGATCGCGGATCGTTCCGGCCTGTGTGATAGGCACGCGCAGTGCCGCTTGCGTCGCCAAGCGCAGAGCGAGAGAGCTTCATGTTGAGGCTCGTCTGTGTGCCACCGGAGGTGGAGAAGCCGTCGCCACGGTCTGACGCCACAGCATTCTCGCGCGGCGTCTGCGAGTTGTTGTAGTACATCCGCAGATTCAGCAGGGAGTCATCCGCAGTCGGCTTGTAGACGACCGTGAACGCGCGACTCCCTTGCCTGTCGTCCGTCAACGGCATGTTGCCGGAACGGAATCTGTAGGCCACCGCCGACCCATCTTGGTCGGTAACGCCAGAGGATTTTAGGAAGTCGCCTCCGGCGGAGGTGATTGTCTGGTATCGCTCATTGAGGACGGCTGTGCATGTCGCGGTGACGGGCTCTGGGTATTCTTCTTCCCACCATGCTTGCGTCGCAACGCAATAGCACAACGCGCGAACCGGAGCCGCATCGCCTGCTTGACAGTAATGGAATCGCACCGTCTTGGTGTCGTAGTCGGAAGACATGTGGAATTGCGACGACTTCGACATGTCGACAACGCCGTCTCGCCACAAGTTGTCGACCGGAACCGAGATCGGCTCCTCCTGCATTCCGTCGAAGGCGTACACGCCAAAACTGTCTGCCAAGAACGCGACGCCGCCCATGACCGTCCAGCACTGGGAGTTCAGAATCCCCCTGTAGCCGACGAGCGAAATCGAAGCGTCGATCACCGGCTGGGCAACGTAGCTCAACTTATACAAGTGGGCGTCTTGCGCGATGAGCAGGTCTGTCGCAAGCGGAACAAGGGCTTTGATCTTGTCGGGCGTGCCAGCGTTCTGCTGGACAACCAACTCGTTGAAGGCGGGGACAGACTCGGGCTCGTCAATTTCCGAAAACAGCAAGGAGTTCGGGCGCTCGCCAGTTGTGTCAACCGAGAACCAAGCTCGGTCTTGGAACATCACGCCGACAGCGTAGTTGCCAGGGCAGACGCCAAACCTTCTTGCGTTGACCTGCCCAGAAGGAAGGTTGATTGGCATCAAGCCGTAGCCGTCTCGCTGAGAATCGATCAGCTCAGGCTCAGACAGGCTGTCCTCGTAGCCGCCCGACCATTCGGGGTCTGTACGCAGTATGGTGGCGACGCGGAACAGCACGGTCGCTTGGTCGGCGGTAGTCCTCCACAGCTCCATTGCGTGAACGCGGTCATCGACTGCGTCATGCGTGAAAGACCAGTCCAGCCTGCCTGAGCCTTCCGGCACGTCGATCTCAACGGTGTCCGAGATTGACGACGCAACCGGCCCACGGCGACGGCGTTCCGTGTCGTCTATGTACCGTATTGCACACAGGTACTTGCCCTTCATTGAGGACGAGAGTTCTGCCGTTGCCTCTGCCGTTGTGTCCAGAATCAGCGCTGTCGGAGTCTCCTTGTATTCCCCTCCAGAGATTACGCTCACGCCGGTAATCTGGCCGTCAGAATTCACGGCGACAGTGGCGGCAGCGCCGCGTCCAACAGTGTCCGTTTCGGCAGGGCGGATGGTCAGCACGGGTGCCGCGTAATAACCAGAACCGCTAGTGGCAGCGACAATGGATGCGACTCGGTATCGCATGTCTGCCGTGACAACGGCGCCCGTTCCGCCGCCGCCAACAACGGCAACCGTAGAGCCTGTCGTCGCCCCAGTCCCGCTGGCCAGCACATTCACGCGGACGACTTGTGAGTCTTGAACAATAACCGATGCGTTCGGCCTGTTGATGCCTGAGCTTGTAAGGCCGTACTGCGTTCCAAACTCTACACGCGCAGGCGGTATGATCGCAGTCCCGCCAGAAACGTCTGTAGTGAACGCGACGGGCTTGGTGGCTGCGAGTGACGACAAGACTTTAAAGGAATCGGCGTCCACCTCTGTCGCGTAGTACTTGGTGTCGATGGAGAGCCCGGCTCCGCCAGTGAGCCGCGAGAACTGCACAGTACTGCCAGCCATTAGCCCGTGGTTGGGAACGTGCAGGTACAGGTGCTGATTGGGGTCGACAAGCCGCCCAGCAGTGATCGCCGTCGTCAGCGTGATCGGAGTGCCAGCAGGCTCCGTAGCCGCCTTGAGTTGCGTAGCGTTGACCGCCACCGCGTAGTAGTTGGCGTTGACCGCAAGGTCCGCGTTGCCGGAAATCGAAGAGAGGTAAAACAGGTCATCTTCAACCAGGCCGTGCGTGCCGGCGTTGATGTAGTCGCTGCCCAAGGTAGACGTGACAGCAATCGCAGCGACTCCGGTAACAGCCTGTTGCGTGCCGTAGCCGTATCCTCCCGCGACGACGGACACCGAGTTGACGCCGCCAATCACGCTGACATCAAACTGCGAGGGATCGCCGATGCCGCCGGTGAACGTGACCGTTGGCGTACTCTGGTATCCCTTGCCACGGTTCGTAAGACGCACGCCCGAGACTCGCCCGCCCTGCATTATGGCTCGCCCTTCAGCCGCCTCTGTCGGCGACCCGCCAGAGATTGTGACGACAGGCTCTGAGACATACCCGCCGCCCTGCCGCACCATGGTGATGTCGCGGATGTATTTCCCAGCGGTCGTCCCCGAAGACACAGATGGCGCGAGGGCTGGCTTCACAATGCCAATCGGCTCGGCCGTTGTGGCAGCGTTGTCCCAGCGGATTCCTCGCCCCATGCCATCGACGCCGTAGACATCGCCAAAACGGCCCTGGAAGAACGACATCGGGCGGAAGCTGCCGGCGTAGACCTTGGCCTCGGCTTCAGCGCCGGACCCGCCACCGCCGTTAAGGGTCACGCTCGGAGCCGACGTGTAGTCCGTTCCTTGGTTGACGACGACAACAGACTCCACCCTTGTGCCAGCCATGTGGCAAATTGCCGTTGCGCCAGCACCACCGCCGCCGGCAAACGAAACAGTGGGGGCGGATGCGTACCCGCCGCCCGAGGTCACAAGATTCACTGCGACGATGCCGCCAGTCGTACGAGAGGTAAGCATTACGAGGGGTTCTCTGCGACGAAGACTTGGCCAGACGAGTTCTGGTAGATGACCTTCTCAACGCCTCCGTATGGAGTCCGCATGGCCTTCACAACGGGGATTGTGGTTCCAGCCGAGGTGCCCCAAGTCACAGCAGTCGCACCCTTGCGGCAGACAAGCTGGCCAGGATTGATGACTTGCAGGTTGACCTGCGTTACGGCGGCGCCCGGAGGCAGGGAATAGGGGCTGGCGTTGGTGACCAAGCCGGCCCATTTCTCAATGGTGATCATGCGTAGTTGAAGTTGTCCGCGAGGAGTGGGCTTCTCCAGCCGCCGTCGCTCCATATCTGCTGCGACCTGCCAGAAAGTGGCGCGAGCTGGTCTGATTCCATGGCGAGGCGAAGGTCACGCTGGTAGAGCGAGTACTTTTCTTCGACGTTGCTGCTGCGAATGCGGGCTAGCCAGTACTCGGCCCCCGACAGCATGCAGTTGTGCATGTGCTGCGGCAGATCGATAGGGTCTGTGACGAGATACTTCGTACCGCCGGCGGCAGTGACACTGTCTGACAAGGTCGCATCCGTAGCCCCGCCAACGGCTGCGACCTTCGACTCCGCCACATATGGCGAGATTGACGTGATCGGGCCAGGAGAGTTTGACGTGTCGCCAAACCGCATCACGGCTCCGACCATCGAAGACGACAGGGTTGTCGTTGAACCCGTCACGCTTGTGCCGCTAGATGCGACAGTGCCAGCGCGGGCAGCCGTCTCATGGCCGCTCCACCGCAGGGACCGCAGCGAGCGGCGGTAGGTGAAGTCCACAGTCTCAACGGACGTTGGGTAGCCGATGAGCTTCAGTACATAGCCGTCGCCGTTCGGGTCTTTGATCACCGTCCAGTTGAGCGGAGCGCCAGTCTGGTTGTTGACTCGCTCCATCTTCATCGCTTCGTCTGGCGTGATGTAAGACCCAGACCACCAGTTGAACTCGTCAGACGGCTCGTCCAGGTTGCGGAAGTCCGATGGCAGAGGGTACAGGGTCTTGTAGAAGGTGACCGCATCGCCAGACGTGAGCGACGGAAACTGCACGTCGTCGTCAAGCACATAGACGCTGGAGCTTGTGCGAGACTTGATGCGGGCGACCACTTGGCCCTTCTGGACATGCGTAAAGCTCGTCCCAATCAGGCCGCTGGAGAGCGTCAGGGTGCCGCTGGAGTACGAATCGACAGAGCCAGTCTCAGGGGCAACAGTAATGACGCGGCCGTGGACATGCTGCCATGACCAGTCCTTGATGTTCGACAGTTCCGCGTAGCAACGGTGGACTGCTGTGCGGATGTCTCGCTGCTCGGCGTCCTGAGGGCCGCCGAACGATGCCGAGATGAGATGCTCTACAACGTCAAAATAGGTAAGCACTGGCGTTCCTTTACTCTGCTACAGGAAGCAGCTCGCGAATTGCTCTCAGGACCGCTTCGTCCTCTTGTGAGGAAGGGGCGACATACAGCCCGCCGTTCCAAGACGACATGCGAGGAGACACTTGCGACACGCCACCCCTGTCGTCTGGCAGTAGGCTGCGAAGAACACTGTCGCCATCCAGGTGCCTTGCCCGCACCCACCCTGTCGGCTGGACTGCAACCGGGAATAAGGAGTCTGGCGACATGTCATGCAAAACGGACATCCGGCCTCGCCCCTCATGCCCGCGCACCTTCCACCGCCCATCATCTAGGCGATCTGCGTAGACGATTGGGGTGCCGACGGGCTCTCCTGAGACGATGGCGTCTCGCACATAGTCGTATGGTGTATTGCGGGGCGGGTTTGCCTCAAGGAACTGGCGTGGGGTCATGTACGTTTGAAACCCGCGATACGCGGAGTTGGCAGTATCCCCAGACGCCCCGAGGCCGTTGACAGGGTCGAACGCGATGCCGGCGTGCTTGCGGACGGCGCGGGGGTCGACATTCCCGAGCGCAAGAAGCAGGTCTGCTAGTTTCATCTGTGGAGCCACCTTTCCACAGCAGCCTTGCCGGCGTACCCGGAGACGCGGTCGACCTCCTTGCCGTCCTCGTAGAGGATCAGCGTTGGAACGAGCCTGACGTTTTTCTGCCGCCCATCCTTGGCTCGCAGAAAACGCACGTCGCGATCACCGAACATGTCGGGCGACTTGGCGTAATCGGCCTTGAGCTGCTGGCACGGAGGGCAAGTAGGCTCCGTGTAAACCTCCAAGTGCTGGACACCAGCGGCGAGGAGAAGCAAAAACGCGAACATCAGTAGGCTCCTGGGTCCTACTGGCTAATGTCCGCGACGGCCGAATCCGGGTGTCACGCCGCAGAAAACGCGAAGCAACGCCCTACCACAGAAACTCTGCCCCCGTCCCATCGCCACCTTGTCGTTGTCGGGCCGTGCTGCGCCTGGGGGCTACCTTGCCGTACCGAAAACACTCCGTAGGGCGCGGAGCCAGCATTGGCGAGGTCGAATGTCAGGGTTGCTGCATGCGCTTTGTCACACTGGCATAGGTTCCGGCACAGGCAGCAACGCGAGTGCATCGGCAATCGGCATGATCTCAATCTCGCTGAACCGCGACGGGTCCAGTTTGCTGAATCCGATTCGGTAGAGGCCCGAAGGTACTTCGCTGAGAATGTCAGCCGTGAGCAGATACCGCCCATCGGTCAGCAGCACACCCTTGGCGACGAACTGCGTCGGCTCCTCTGCCTGCACCTCCTCCAGCCGGTCGGCCAGTTCCTGGCTGTAGACCATCCCGAACTGCTGCCCGTACTCGTATGACACGGGGAGAAACGGCAGCAACTCTGCCAGCGTGGTTGGGTTCGCTGGTGGAGGCGTTGGCTGTGGGTCAAGGTCGTCTGGCATGGAAGGACTCCTATGGAATGGCTGCGGCGATTTGTGAAACGAGTGTTGAGACGCGGGCGTCAAGGGCACTCAGCGAAAGGCTGGAACCGATGGAGTAGAAGGCAAGGCGTGAAGAGGTCAATGAGTTTGCGGAGCCTGAAGAGTTTTGACCAAACACAAAGTGATTCAGCGGCCCAAAGGCAACAGACGGAGTTGTCGCACCTGCGGCGGTCCCTGCAATCCTTGCAGAAAACGAAGACGAACCGCTTCTCGTCAACCCAACAAGTCCTACAAGAGAAGCATTTGTTATTGGCGTGCTGAATGCGCCAGTCGATCCATCGTATGTCAGCCACGCTTCGACTGACTGTTTGTATATTCGCGTAGCATTGCCGCCACTTGCCACACCAGCAAACATGACGTTTCCGCCAACCTGCGTGCTTGTGGAATACACAGCCAGATGCTTGTCGTCCTGCCCATCAGCATTGTTCGCCCTGTTGCTGTCCAGATACTTGGTGCTGCCATCACCAACCAGCCCCGTCTCCCGGTTGTAATTGGAAGATGTAAAGTTGTATGCGGTTGGCGTGCTGCGATCTTGTCGGATGCTGAGTTCTTCGATGGTGACGGAGAAGACTCTCGCAACGTCTGTCCTGCACTGGATTTCCAACCATCCACCAGCGGCGACGACGACGCCAGAAAACTCTCCTGTTGCCGCGTTATAGGAGACAGGAATAGTGCCGAACAAAATGGCATTGACGTTTGCCGTGTCACCCGTCAGCCGGCCTGTCACCAGCCACCTCTTGCCGCCGCTGCCAGCATAAGAGAACGAGTACCGTGGGTAACTCCCCCGGCTGTCGCTTGCAGGATCGTTGTTGCTCATTGTGCGAGATGCTGCATCCCACTCGCCAGACGTTCCGGCGTCGGAAATCAAAGGCGTCGGCAGATTCTCAATGTCAACCAACTCAGGACCGTAGTCCACTGACAGCGGCACCAACGCCCCACTCAGTGTCCGTGCCCCACACATAATGCAGGCCGCCTTGATCGCATCCCAGTTGCTTCGCGTAGGGTCGCCAGCGTAGCCAGCCGAGTCGGCCTTGCAGCCACGCACAAACGCATCAATTGCCTGAGCGATGCCAACCTCCACGGATGCCCCGTCTGCGGCGGCAACGCGGTTGAGGTAGTCAATGGCATCTGGGTCCGTTGGCAGCGGCTGGCCTCCGCGACGGGGATAGCCACCGGCGAATGGATGCTGCCACGGGAGTTTGGGGGCGAGTGTTGGCATTAGTAGTACCAGGCGAGATCGCCTTCTATGCGGGTGCGGAGGGCGGTCATGTCGGTGGGGTAGATGAGGAGTTCTTGGTAGAAACCGTTGCTGTACGCAGAGCCCGTTCGTCCTATCGCATCGAAATCGGCAGTGGACACGCCGCCAGCACCGACAGAGCCTGCCAGCCCTACAGCGTTTCTGTACACTTGGATGTCCGTCTTTGCGGCAGTTGGACTCACAGCAAACACCGCTATCTGCTCATTTGCCACAGCCCCAAAGGTCATGAACCCGGAGTCTCTGTTTCTGGCGTAGGCAATATTGTCAGTAAACTGCCAATGGGCGTACATTCCGCCAGCCTGGGTGGTTCCGAGAATCGGGCCGTGTGTCCCCGCAGTCGGCCTTCGTTTGACTTCAACTACCGTCCACGGGTGAAGTGACGAGATCGGCGTAAAACTCAAATAGTCATTGGCTCCATCGAACTGCAACGCAGGCTTGCCGCCATCTGTAATGACCACACCACTGGCAACAATCTTCGGCTCATTCTGCGCCGTTGCTGCTGTCGCATCTCTTCCATGCTGCGACTGGTCATGCCACGTTTTGACGAAACCATCCCCACCCCCGCACCACGCGGCCAATGTGCCGTCGCTTACTTCGGTGCTGGTGAACCCCTGCTCCGCGTTGTCCGTGCTGCGGCGCACC
>Ga0070749_10002027_pt1 | contig 13709 bp, 12 predicted proteins | sample VirMetDEL_Nov_18_FD_75180 | JGI IMG/M metagenome (GOLD analysis project Ga0070749, IMG submission 75180) | Aqueous microbial communities from the Delaware River and Bay under freshwater to marine salinity gradient to study organic matter... | ecosystem: Environmental > Aquatic > Marine >...
CGAGCACATATCCTGACTTTGGAACTGTTTCGCTATCTATCTCTAGCGTAAACCCATCAGGGTTGTTGCTGATAAACTCCATGAGTTTGCGCGGATTTCTGCTATACCGCGCACTCTCTGCAGCGCCCTCTTCAAATCGGTTGAAGATTGACTTGACCTGTTTCGGGTCAAAGAGCATGAGGTTTTTGTTGCCGTCTTCCATGACCATTGCGCTGTCAAAATCTGACGCGTCAATGGCTTCCATAATGCTTCGTGAGTTTTCCACTCGATACCAAGTATCCTCAAGGACCTGCATTTCCGCCTGCTCTTCGACGGTTGCATTGTATGCGCCCTTGTCCCTGTCGAATGAGCCCTTGTCTCTGGCGCTTTTACGCAGTTCATCCCAGTGCTTGGCGTTTTTGGGGTCAAATGGCTTTTTAACATTGGTGATGACCGGGATGCTTCGCGGGGCCTCCATAAGGGCGTTGGCCCGCTCTATGGAAATGCCTTCAGCAGCGGCCATCTCCTCCGCCGTCGCAAACTCGACCTCATACTCAGGCTGCGAAAACATCGTCGTGAATTCGGGGTCGAAAGCAAAGAACAACTGGGTGCGGCGACCGTCTCTGCTGGTCCCTTGGAATGTGTCAAATGGCTGACCGGACTCATCCATGGCCCTTGTGCCATGGTATAGAATGACTGGGTTGCCGTCTTTGTCCTGAAAGTGTGCGCCGCTGAACCACTTCTCAAAATCAGCCGTATTCTCAAAGCTAGCCCTATCTGCGACCTGACGGCGGCTGTAACGCTGTGCCGTTTCCGGAACACCCTCAGGCATCTTGCGGGACAGGCGGTCAACCAGAGGCTTCCATTCTTTAATATCCTGGACTTCGTATGCACCCTTGGTGCGCTTCATTTGCTCAAGCGCTTTGCGGCGGGCATCTTTCGGGTCCGTTGCCATAACGCGCCGCGTTATAGTCTTGCCACCGCCTTCTTTGCCGCCAGATACCCGCATTTTGTATTCATACATTGACGGGCTAACACGTGATGAGCGAGCAGTCTCGCTATCTCCCGTTGGAGCCTCAGCCAACGGAATTGCTTCGAAGTCACTGCCCGCAATGTCAGGGGCAAGCATAGAGTTTTCTTGCGCAGCAATGGCACCGGACTGAACGTCACCAAAGATTTCATCAGCGGTGCGGAAGCCGTTGTCCTTCAATGCACGAGCAATACCGCGAAGAAGTTTCATGATCTTGCGGAAGATGGATGCAGGAGCACCTGGGAACTTACCACCATTCTTGGCCCACTCGCGGAACATATCCGCAACGACCTCTTCCTGGTAGATGTCGCTTCCGTAGAGAACTTGGCCGCGCTGAGGCGTACCTTCGTATATCAGGTCCTCGCCAATCTTGAGCTTCTGGTAATCCCAGAAAGTCATCTCCTGGTCGCCAACCTTTATCTTGCGGGTCTTCCCGGCCTCAACCAGGGTTTTCCATTGCTGTTCAGTGAATGCTTTGTTGACCTTCAGGGCGTGGATGATTTCATGATCCATCACCTCAGCCATGAAGTTCATGATCTCAACGTCAGACATTCCCTCATACTGCTCAAGGTCCATGGCGAGCCTGATAACACCGTTGGCGTATTTCGCATCCGGCTCCACAAACTGGCCCTCGACATCAACTTTGAAGCGGCCAATCTGAAGGGCAACCTTTTCCATGCCCATGCCATCAAGGATTTGACGCAACGTGCTTTTAATGCCCGACCACTTGGCATCGGCATTGGTCGTTAGCTGCTGAGGACCATCAAGGGCTGCTTTCCACCGCTTGCGGGTTTCAGCGCCGACCTCTCTGAGGCGCTCAAGTCTCCGCTTTGCGTCTCTCTTTCTTTTCGCAGTGACCTGCGTCTCACTCATCGGAATGTTAAGCTCAGACGCTGCCGCATCGGCTTCTGCTATCGTGTCAAAGGATGCAAGCGGGGCGATGTTAACCTGATCACCGTTTTCTACGACATCCCGGAAAACAGTGTACCCAGGGCGACCCTTGAATACTGACGAGACATTCTGTGACCCAGCCTTGAAAGCTGCGTTGCGAGCCTCTGTAGCCGCCTTGCGTGTCGGGTAAATCTTTTGCGGGATGCCGTCCCGCTCAAACGTCCATCCAGCATCAGCGCCCTTATAATCAGGCGTCACACGAGAAGCGGTCTCCTCAATGCGAAGGCGCTCCTCCTGCCCCGGTTGTGCTGGTTCCGGGGTCCCTTGGACACGAGGGCCCATAGAGATGTCTAATGCGTACTCTCCGTTGACTTGGCGGAGGTCTCCGCGCTTCTCTGCAGCCTCAATTACCTTCCTGGCTTCGCCTTGCGCAATGCCCATGCCGCCCTCTTCCTTGGAGCGGGTGATGGACGGGATATCAACGACACCATCCTTCCGGAATTTACCAATGATCTTCTGATAGAGGCCTTCTGCCAGAGCCTCACGCTCTTCAACATCAAGCTTCTCGCGAGCCTCTTTTTGCTGCGCCACAACTTCAGGCGTTTTATCAGGCAATTCATTAAGGTCTCTGAAGAAGCGAGACATGCTTTTGAGCGGGATGTCGCTTACAGTGTCCTTCCCGGTCAAATCTTGGACCAGTTTCTTCCACGAGGACGAGCTCGTGCCGTAGCCGCGAGCCTTGGCAATAGCTTTGCCGCGAATTTCATAAGCCTGTGCGCTGTCAGGGGTGGCCCAATCAGGAACGCTGTCCTTCTGTTCAGCTATCGCGTCGATGTCCTCACGGGTGAGGCCAGCATCCTTCAGATCATTAACTGAATAGGCTTGCTTCCCTGGCTGGCGAATAGAGAAGTAACCAGCAACCCTGGATGCAAAGCTGCCAAGCTCATCAGGAACAAAGATTTCCTCATCCGGGCGGGCTCTGATGTTTTTAGCCTGTGCTTGCGCAGATAGCTCTGCCGTGGTTTCCCGGACGACCTCGTCCTCAAATATTGATTGGTCAGTATCCGCTTCGACCTCTTCTTCCAAATCCGGCAGGTTTGGCGTTGGGTACATGGAACGCCTTTCTGCTTCAGCTTCCAGAACCCTGTCTGCGGGCTGAGCTTCAATTTGGCGAGAAGGCGGGACAAGCAGAGCGGCTTTGCGCTCCTCGGACCGTTTCGTCCGGTAGTCGTCCCGCGCCTTGCGGGCCTCCTCAGCGGTTTGCATGCGCTCGGTCTCTACCTCGGGCGCTACGTCTTCTGTGTCGTCTTTGTCTTCTTCCCGAACAGCCGCTGGCTTTGGAACAGAGGTAACCCCGCCAAACGTGCCGCCCATCAGAGCGCCAGCGGCAGCGGCCTCAATGGCCTGTTCTTTCAGACCCTCCCAATCAACATCTGTGTCGGTGCCCAGCGCCGCCGCGATCTCAGAAATGGCCTCCTGAGCCGCCTCGGTTGGGGCCTCTGTAACAGCACCGACACCAGCCCCCTTGGCTACACGAGACGCAAACTTGGACGGCTTGGTGAGAACCTTCTTGGCAAGTTCCTCCCCGGCCTCCTTGCCAAACTTGCGCAGAATTTTTGACCCCAAATACCCCGGCAAGATACTGTCCAAAGCAGCAATTGCTGACCCGCCAATGAATGCCGCACTCGGGGCCTCTCCGCCCTTCTCGGCAATCGCCATCTGGGTTTCGCCAGTTCCCATGACAAAAGACGGCACAAACGCACCCAGCATGCCGCCAACAAGAGCCCCGCCCGGAAACGGTGTAGCCGCACCAATAGCAGCGCCGCCCAAGCCACCAACAAGGCTTGGGGCCATCATCGGCAGTTGCTCAGCAAAGGTCTCAGATACCCAATCAGCAGCATCTCCCCAGCCTTCGATGTCGGTCAGCTTTTGCTTGGCCGGGATTGCCCCGACCTCGGCCATGTTTTCTTCCCGGACCTCTCGACCCCAATCTTCAAGTCCCTCCCAGCCAGTGGCTTGACCAGCAACCTCAGCGAAACCACCAGCCATTGCTTGGGTAAGGTCCACGCCAGCCCCTAGGCTCTGACCCAAAGTGCGCTCATCGCTTTGTGGCTCAGACGGCTGGTAGTTGGGCAGGATGTCATTCTCAATGGCAGCGGCAATCTGCTCGCTGGTCATTTCATCAGGAAAATCAACTTCACCAATGCCGGGGACGTTAATCGTCTGCATGTCAGGTCCTTACTGCGCCGGGACGTATGTGGGCCGCCCGTTTACATCTTGGATGGACCCACGGCTCCCTGCAGCCTCTTTGTCTAGAGCATAAACCCTTTCTGCCCATCGCAAGCCCTCGTCTTGGAGTTCTTTCTCGCTCATCTGTATCCCAGCGGGGCTTTCGCGCAGCTTTTCAATGTATTTGCTTGCGATCTGGGCTTTGGCGTCCCTCTCATCATAGACGCGTCCGGCAACGCTCGACGCTGCTTTGACCTCAAGGAAAGCCTTCCAGCCTTCAGGGTTTTGCTCCTTGACCGTTTGGAAGCGGGCAGCCTGACTTTCCGGCAGGTCATCCATGTACTTCCTCTCGGTAAGAGCCAACTTCTCAGCCTCAAGAGCTAATTGCCGCTGCTTCATGCCAAGCTCAATATCACCCTGCTTGAAGGATCTCTCAGCCTTTATCATGTTCATTGCGTATTCTTTGTCGAATTGCTCGCCAGACATAAGCATTTGAGCATACTTGGCTTGCTGTTCACCCTGAGCCAGACCAAAGCGATCTTCCGCTCCAGCAACTTCCATCTCAAGGCCAAGCTGCTTCATCTCCATCGCATCACGCCGTGAGCGAGCGGCTTCAGCAGCATCCAGGCCAGCCATGCCAGCAGCGCCGACATTCTGAGCGAAATACGGGCTGTCACCCGAAGCCATAGCAAACCCAGCGCGGGCCAGGGCCATGCCCATGTCCCGGCTCTCCTGGGCCTCTGCATCCTCAGCGAGGGCTGCAATACGATCCCTCATTCCAGCCACCTTGGACTGCCGTCCAGAAAGGCCTTCATAGTATTCCTTCAGCATCTTGTCGGCCTCAGACATTGTCCCGTCAGCCTCAGACATTGTCCCGTCAGCCTGAGCGGTTGCCGGAAGAGCGGAGGTGCTCTCGCTTGTATCTATTGACGTGTCAATAATTGGTGTTGCGCTGCTCACAGGCGTCACACTGCTGGCAGCAGAACGCGCTGCCGGGGAACCAAGCCCTGCAGACGCCGGAACCTCACGCATAGGCGGGCCAACTTGATCAGAAATGCCGACAACCCCAGGGGTGTCCAGCATTACTGGCACATCTTTAGTCACGGTTGGCGTTCCAGAAAACTCATCCTCATATGGTGTGGGCGCGGCGCTCCCTTGAGCTACGGATTGTTCGGGGAGCGCTTCTCGACCGACACCTCGAAACCTCAACAAGTCGCTGAATGATGTGCCATCACGCAACAAACCAGGCCACGTCATTGCATCCTTGGCACCACTGAACATCGACCCAACATTTTCCATAAAGCCCGGACCAGAATTGACTGCCTCATACGGCGTTGGGCCTTGAACTGGAACGTTCCGGGCGGGGATCATGCCCTGGGACAGGCCTTGCTGCAATTCAATGCGAGGGTCAACGTATGACTCCGTTGCCATAGTGCCGTAATTTCCAGCATTTAAGCGAAGGTCAGCGCTTTGAGCTCCAGGCCAGAGGTAGCGAGGCAGGTTAGCATATGGGTTGCTGGGTGTGTAGCGTCTGCTAACAGCGCCGCCGCTCTGAAACTTCTGCATCGGCATGCCTTGCGCAATGCCCTGTTGCGGCATCGGACGAGGCGGCTGCAAAGGCTGCTGCATTTGCGGCTGAGGCCCCTGAGGCTGGGCCGGAGAAGGCATCTGTTGACCACGGGCGTACATCTCAGACATCGGCGGAAGGTCCTTGCCTCCGCCCCCCTGAGTGGCCTGATAGCGGTCCCGCATATCCTTGCGGCGTTTCAGTTCAGAAAGCACAAGATATTGTGGTGCAGAGCCTGACGGGTTCTGCATCTCGCTTTGAAGCTGCTGGTCACTCAGGTCCTTAAGGCGATCCTGAAGCTGTACAATATTCATCAGTTACCTCCACCGAATGCGTTGTAAATGCCAGCAGCGCCAAGGCCCAGGCCCATAAGTTGCGAATACGGGTTAGGGGGCGCTTGATAGGTTGACACTTCAGACTGCGCAGAAATTGGCACGCCGCGAAGCTGAGAGGACAGGAAGTTCAACTGCTGACGCTCAAAGTCACGCTGGTTGATGAAGTCCTGGTACGCAATGTCCAGACCCGCTTGCTCCTGAGCCTGTTGCATTGAGCCAACGCGCATAAGCTGGTCAGCGCGATCAAAGCCCATTTGCTGTTCCATGCCACCAAGCTGACCAAGCCGCTCAGCCGCACCAAGCCCCAGACCAGCAGCACCCTGGCGGGCCTGTTCGTCTCGCGCAAAGATATCAGCACCTGTCAGGTAGGCCTGCTGAAGACCCTCAGCCTCCATTGCGGCTAACTGTTCGTTGAGGTCTCTCTGAGCTTGCATTTCAGCAATAGCCTGACGATCACCGCCAAAGGCACCAGCCTCAACAGCCGCCGCATTACGTGCGCCCTGCTGCTCGTTGAAGCGCCGCGCCATACGTGCTTCTTGCTCGTTCAGGACGTTGTATACATACGGGTCCATGTACTGAGTGGAGTTTTGCGGGAACTGTTGCGCTTGGTATCCGCTGATGCCCGTCGCGACATCTGATGCCGTCTGCATCTGCTGGGGAGAGCCAGCCTGGGCTTGCTGGGATACGTTCTCAATGCCCTGCGTGGTATACGGGTCCATCTCAGCAAGGCGCTGGTCTTGGTATGCCACATACGGCTGGTTGCTCTCCGCCTCAGTGCGGTCCATGAGGCGCTCGTAGTAAGGCTGAGCGTATTCAGGGAGGTTGCTCTGAGTTACGTTCTGCTTGGCTGGCTGCTGCTGTCCACCACCGCCACCACCTTTTCCGAAACAAACACCACGGCGCATATCAAGGCATTCTTCCTCGCTGAATGCCTCAGGCCCGTCACTCCAAACACTATGCTGATTTTCGAACATCATTGACCTCCGGGCTTACCGCCCGCTCAGTGAAGGCGTACTTCGTTTTCCATCCAATGGACGGCAGCTTGCGGCCCCATCCCATACGACCAGTCATTTCGATAAGGTCGCATCCGTTCTGCGCGGCGAACTCGTTAAGTTTCTCATCAACAAGCTCAAGCCAATCATCAATCCTGTTATCGATACCACTTCCAAAGACCACCAAAAGAGCCTTCTTCCTTGGATACTGCACGAACTTTGTATTGATTGAGTGCAATATCTTTGGCTCTTTCTCTAGCGTGAAAGTCACCCAGAGATGGCTTTCATCGTTGAGCAATTCCCTCAGGACATCTTCAGGCTCGTAACGACCAGAGGATAGGTCTGTCGCCATCTTAAACAGATGTTCAACTTCAGGCCAAATCTTCTGTATTGACCCGTCATTGGGAATTAAGGTGAAAGCAACTTCGCTCATACTGGCATTGCCGCACTATCATCCAGAGGTTGAGGCTGGTTCTTGCTTCCCGTCCGGTCCATCCGGATTTTATCAATCATGTTGTAAAGCTTAGACGCTCCAGCGTCAGTCGAGCCATCCCCAAGACCACTTACAACATCTGCCGGGATAACAAACTCGCCATCAGAAAGGGCGGCTGGCTCTGCGCCGTCAATGGTTGCCGGGATAGCATCATCCATGCCGTCTCCTGGGCCTTTGGTCAGTCCTCCTGCTCCTGCCATTGCTTGGAGGATGCGGGCTCTGAGTTCCGCGAAAGCTTTTTCTCCATGTTTTTCGATAAACGCTTGTATAGCTTGCTGGGGGTTCGGGTGCGATCCCATAATAGCTGCTTTAGCGGCGGATACCGTGGGGTCTTCCGTCTGAGCATACCCACCTCTTTCGAGCATTTCTTTACGTGCGCCAGTAGCAGCCTGTGCTAGGCCACCCTCCGCAAAATAACGGAACTCAGTGTCGATGCCTGGGCGATAGTCAGGCCCAGCGCTTCGCCACTTACGAGGGTTTTCCGGGAAGCTTTCTGGGCGGGAGTAATCCTTGTCGCTCAACCCAGGCATTTCGTAGTCGTCAGCTTGCTTTTGCAGGTAATCACCATAAGCGCCAACAGCCAGAACAGACGCGCCGCCCGGAGATGTCGCAATATTACCAAAGTTTTGGCCAAACTCGCTGAGGCTACCAACCCTCTGACCTCGCGGTGTGAAGTCATTAAAAAAGTTGGTTTCAACATCATACACATCAGTGCCGCCACGGCTTCCGGGGTCCATATTCATTGGCTCAGACAATCTGCCAGCGGGCTGGCTGGTGGCCCCGGCGCTAGGGCCGTATATGCTGGTCGGCTCCATTCCTGGGGCGGATGGCGAGGATGGCGAGCTATAACCCATGTATCCCTGGGTTGGGTCTGTTAGGCGACCCGCACCCGGATTGTATCCCATGTACCCCTGGGTTGGGTCTGGTAGGCTGCCTGGGGCAGCAACCGGAGCAGTTGCTGTCCCTGCTTGCGTTGCCGCCTGTCCAGCAGCGTCCATGCCAGCAGTGCCAGATGCTGCAGCGCCAGAGGCTGCAGTGTCAGCAACGGCGGTGGTGGGGGCGTTGGCAACAACGGTCTCTGTGCCGGACAGCATGCTGGTCGGAAGATCACCCTGGGTCCCAAGGAAGTTCCCACCTTCGCTAAGCCCGCTCATAAGACCAGAACCAATGCCAGCAGTGATACCAGCGAGCAGGCCGCTTTCAAGGTCACCTGTAGCAGCCAACTGTGCAGTGCCCGCACCTAATGCCGTTGCAGCAGTTGTTCCGATTGTCGAGCCTAGGGCTGCGCTTCCAGCCATGCCGCCAAGCATCGGGACTAGGAACGCAAAGGCCTCCTTCTGACCCGTCTCAGGGTTCGTGGTGAGGCCTCCTGGCGTTGCCCGCTCCATCATCTCAACTTCGATGGGGTTCATGTGAACTAACTGGGTATCGCCGTAGCGCCCCTTCGATGCTAGGGCTTGTGCAATTCCTTGATATCGTGGCTGGGTCATGTTGGTCACCTACGGGGTTAATACAGTTACAGTTCCTACGGAACCTGTCGCCACAAGAGTGCCCGCGAAAATGTCTCCTGACCGGACAATCTTTAATACGCCATTATCCTCGAAAACTTCGCCTGTGGCTAGTCCTGATCCGTTGCTTGGAAGGTTTGTTAAGTACAATTCTCCTCCCCGCACAGTAAGCGGGAAGTCTAGGCGCTCAACAATTACCTGAATTGTTCTTAGTATTATGTCCATCTGGGTCTTGTCGTACTGGTCTGTGGCCAGAGGTATGACAAGGTCCATTGGTGGTGTTGATCGTGTCATCAGCGCCTCCCATCAGCCCTGATGCGCAGCTTTGGCACCCCAAGACGCCATTTAACGCCAGTTGCATTGCTCTCCCATCTGAATGTTAGGGAGCGCCCTCTCAAGCGTATGTCTGACTTTGTGGTGTATTGCTCAACAGGAGATGTAGCGCTCCTGGTCGAGGTTCCATCGTCGCTGATGCGGGCTCCGCCAGGATACTGCCTTGCGTACACCGTTGCAGTCCCTGCTGGAGAGCTTGCCTCAGACTGAGAGAAATCAACGTCATGGATGATCTGATCACAGAAGGCCAGCTTGTAGCCCTCAGAAAACGGTTCTAGCTCAGCGCTTTCGACGTACCCGTTGATGGCTGACGCCGGAGATGTTGACCCGTCATCACAGCCTTTCTCATGGAAATAAAGATAACCGTCCGTTCCGGCAGCTATCGGATAGTCTTCAAAGAAGCGATCTATCCAAGCGGTCCTCGCCAGCGTTCCGATAGTCCAGCTTTGATCAACGTAATTGTACACAACGTACTTGTTTATTTCGTCTGATGATGCAGATGGGTAGAACCACCAAATTTCGTTGTCTGCTCTATTTTGCCCCACATTGGTCTTTTGACGCTGAGCCCTGTTGAAATCGTCAAACACATAAGACCGGACGGTGCATGGAATTGGCTGCACACGACCTGAATATACGTAAAAGTTGTCGAGACCCATGAAGTAAAGGTTGTTGTCTGCAGCAACTGTAGCAGCCTTTGGCCCCATGATCGTTATATTGGAGGCGATAAGCTTCTGGCCGAATGTGAACGGCGCACCGACAAAGCGCATTGAGTGCATTGTCTTGTCAGTCCAGATGACGATTTCTTGCCTCGTTTGAATGGCTGAGACGAACTCAGAGCCACCATTGATGCGGAAACCACCACCAGTGTCCTCACTGTCAGGCGTCCAATCCCTAACGCTCTCCGCGTCACTCCAGCGAACCCTGAGCACGTCCTGATTGCCAGGGTCGGTCAGGGGGTCGCATGCAAAGCATATTACGTGCCTGTCCTCATCAGAAACCATAATCTGACGGGCTATTGTTGGTGCGCCCTGCGATCCAGCTAAACTGGACATCTCAACAGCCCTTGTGGACGTGCCGCTTGAATAATCCCAGTAATAAATACCGCCGTTGCGAATATTCATTAAAAGGTCTTCGCCAAAGTTATCCTGAGACCAAAGCCTTAAAAGATCGCTGACGACCAAGCTTGTCGAGGCCTCTCCCCATCCTCCCGCGCCGAAGCTGTCAGACCCCCAACCCGTGCCGGAGACAACAACATCCAGGCCAGGATTGATTTGATATGCAGCAACGACTGCAGAGCCACCTCCGGACGTTGAGCCCGCTGAAGCGGTTGTTGTTACGGTGATTTGATAGTTGTTCGCGTCCACGATGGCTGTGATTTCATGCTCAGCATTGATTTCTGAGGCCGGGATGCCATCAATAGGCCCTGTCGCGCCAGATATCGTCACATATGCGCCATCAGTGGCCCCGTGGGATGTGTCTGTAACTGTCAATACAGCAGAACCAGCAGATGTCGTCGCTATAGGGTCCGACCCAAGGGGGTCTGTAGTCTTCCGCAACGGCGTCACATCATACGGGAACTGACCTTGAATAACGTAATATTTCCTGTGCGTTCCGGCAGCAATCTGCTGAGTGCCGTCAATCGCAACCCACGGGAACAAGTCTCGCGTAGTGCCAATCATCTGGGTTGATTTGTTGTATTTCTCCCAGCCACCAATGGTTTCCGGCTGACCCATGCGGAAGCGAACCTTGTCACAATCGTACCATGACTGATCAGGAGACGATCTCGTTCCCTCCTTCATGATCCCAGGTATGAATTTTAGAGGCAACCAAGGCATCAGTCTGCACACTCCAAAATCTGTTTCTTGCTGTAAGCATCCAGCAAGACCAGCTTGCCAAGACACCAACGCACTTCGCGCTTTGTTTCCATCACGCACCCCTTCCTGCTACGGGCACACAAAAGCCCCGTATCTTCACGCCGGGGATGTTGTAGGTTTTGTATGCCATCTCAAGATATTCTTTCAGTGCAACCTCGCAGATTTGCTGATCGGGGAATACCAAGCGTTGAATAACGGCTGATTTGTCTTGAGGGGTTGCAGGATTAGCCACTGACCAAGCCACGATTACGATTGCCATGAATGAGTTCATTTTATCGGCCTGTTTTATCTTCTAACCAGAGGCTAAGAAGTCGATCAACGCTATCTTTGATGTTCTTTGTGCGCTCATCAACGGCTGTGATCTTGTTACTCAACTCATTGACGTGATCTTTTTGTGTTTTGATATCTGTCCACATCCGACGCCTAATCTCAACGTTGTCGAGGATATCAGCCTCAACGGTTGAAAGGCGCTGGTCTGTCTCAGCCTTCCATGTTGCGCCGACAAACACTAAGGTTAAGGTCTGCATAACAAACGCAAATATCATGGCAAGTGGAACTTTCTTATCTAAGTGCCATGATTGGTGGCGACGTTCGTTACCTTGGTGGCTTTCATGTATCATATCTACGGGTGGCTCCCGTTGTGCATTTTATAGAGCCTATCAGCGGCATCGCGTAGATACGTTAATTCTTTCTTAACTTCTGCAATTTCACGCGACTGTTTATCGAGGTTGCTGGGTGATAGTATGTTGCCCAGCACGTTGACCTGATGCTTAAAGACAGCCGACCCGCTTTCTATTGTGTCGAGCCTGTCATTTATTGTGTGCATTTCTGTTTCAATATTCTTGAGGTCTTCAATCACCCGCGCAAGCTGCGATTTCACAACAGCAAAAGCCCCGGCTAATGTTGCGACAAGGCTAATAAATTGAACGAGTTCTCTGGTTCCAAGTTCCATAGTGTTATTTTCCCGAGTTACTCCCAGAACACTTCCACCTCTTACGGCTAAGACGCAACGGGCTATTAGGGTTCTTTGCTGCCTTGGGGTGGTTTTTCATTTGACCAGCCGATCTTGCGCAGTATGCGTCGCCTTTTGCAGTTCCCGGCTTTACCCGTGCGCCACCCCCTTTGGCTTTGCCAGCTTGACCGTAACTGACTTTTTTGCCAGAGGCTGTGATTTTGACTTTGGCTTTACCTTTTGCGGGTTTTGTTGCCATCGTTATTTCTTCTTTGGTTTTGAGTGTGACAAGTTTTTTGACGCCGCAGTATGCTTTGCTCCGGTCATGAGCTTGCTACCTGCCTTGTGGGTTGGACCTTTGTACAGTTTTCCGCTGGCTAAGTAATGAGGTTTATTTTTTGCCATTTCACTTCCTTTTCTTTGCTGTCTTGGCTGCTGCCTTGAATGACTTAGAAGTTGGCGCACCTTTGGATCCGGGCTTGCGCATCCGCTCTGGTGTTTTACCCGCTGCCTTTTGTGCTTTAATGCGTTTACGTTTAGCGTGAATGTTGTCGTACAAACCAGCCATCACCTAGCCCTACCCTGTGTCACTGCGTCAGAGCCGCCTTGAATTGGAATACCGCCTGTCATTGCAAGTGCATAAGCGGCGCTGCCGCCTAGCTGCGATCCGGTGCCGGTGATTTTCAAACCGTTCGACAAGAACAACATGCTGTCTGCGCTGTCATTTCCTACGCCGCCGTTCCCCATGTCCAACTCAGACGTAACCAAATTGTCTGGGTCACGCGATGCTTGCCATGCGTTCTTGTCGTTGTTCGATGTAGCGGCGCAGATCATCACCCATTGCGGTTGGAAATTAGCAGTAATCATCGCATTGTCAGTCGAGGCGTTGCCGGTGTACCCGCCAAAGAACGAGTAGCCATCGACACTGTGGAAACAGACCGCCGTATGCGTGCTGCCGCTGTTGTTCATATCGGTGTTAGCGCCGGGATAGACGAGCGTTGATGTCGGAAGGTCGGACCAGAAGTTTGTATTGGCCGACGCCGTGCGGATATCCGAAAGCCATGTCTCCTTATCGATGCCGATGCTCACATGATACATCTGCGTATAGGCGCTGGTGTCGTCGTTCCAGCCCCATATCATCTCCGGCGCACTGTCTAATCCATGCGCGTAAGTGTCGGTCGTTGCAGGACTTCCAGCGGCGCTGTACTTGACGAGCGATTGCCCCGCCGTGGCATTGGCCGAGACAGAACAGGTAAGCGAGGCGCTGTCCGGTGTGCTTTCTTCGGAACCCTGCAAGCCAAACTTGTAGGCCACAATCGAATAGGTGGCGTCCGAGAAGCCGCTGCCCATTGTGACAGTGCTGCCGCTGATTGAAATGCCGTTAGCCAATGCGGTAACAGCGCCACCGGAAGCAATGTCGTAATAGCTGCCGACGCCTTCCATTGTGTCGAACCAATAGACCGGCGTTGACGCCGTGGTTTCGACGCAGACCATGATGCCGGTGTGGTAAACGTCCGCGTCCCAAC
>Ga0070749_10002030_pt1 | contig 13701 bp, 12 predicted proteins | sample VirMetDEL_Nov_18_FD_75180 | JGI IMG/M metagenome (GOLD analysis project Ga0070749, IMG submission 75180) | Aqueous microbial communities from the Delaware River and Bay under freshwater to marine salinity gradient to study organic matter... | ecosystem: Environmental > Aquatic > Marine >...
GACAAGCTGCAAGCGACGGCAAATGCGCCGGAAGAAGAGGAGAGAGATGCATGAGCAGATATGACGGCTGCGAGCCGATTAGCTGGCGCGGGACGATTGGCGTCCTCTTGGCGCTGTTCGCGTTCTTCGCCTTCATGGGCATCGCCAATGCACAGGAGGCGGACGAACAGGTCGTGTTCATCCCTGCTGTGGAGGACCCAGTGTCGGTCCTCTATGAAATCAGCCCGAACGTCTGGGCGACCAATCCCGCCGTTGCAGAGTATGTTGTTAAACCGCCGACTGAGAAGCAGCTTGCCTGTATCGGTCGCTGGCGGGGCCGGGACATCGGCGCGAACGTGCTGGACGTTGCCACAACCAGTGTCGGTCTGGCGCTTGGCTTCAAGGAAGCCGGGCTCGCGTCCATCGCGGGCAGCAGTGCTTTTGTCGTCATCCCGGTGGTGATCGGCATCAAGGTCATCGGATACATCATCAAGCGGCGTGTCACCAAGGCGCTCTACAACCAGCAGCGTTATGACGAGATTTGCGACCTCTGGCAGACAAGTGCGATCCTGTCGGTTATCCCGCCCGTTGCTAACGCGGTGACGATAGCGAAGTGACATACCCGCAAATTCGCCAGCCCGCGCGCTTCGGGCCAGGGCTGGACGACTTCAGGAAGCAGATAGAGCGGGCAATAGGGGGGCGTGTCGAATCGGGTAGTTCACTTACATTAGGGACGCCTGGTTCGATCACGTCAGATTATACGGTTGCAGCGGGTGACTTCCTTTTACCCGTTGATGCAAGCAGTGCTGCGGTAACGATCACCCTACCCCTAGCCGCACAATCGCTGGGGCGCACACTGATAGTGAAGAAAACAGACAGCAGCGGCAACGCGGTAACGCTGGATGGCAATGGTAGTGAGACAATCGACGGCAGCACTACTGCTGTTGTATCCGTCCAGTATGTCGCACTGATGGTTATGTGTGACGGCACGGAGTGGTGGATTGTATGAGTTATATACCCGCCGCTGATCCTCGCGTGCTTCACGCAGAGCGCGTTGTCTATACAACCTATGCGGACAGCATATCAGTATTTAGCAAGGGTAAAGACCTCAACAAGTTCGGTCGCAACAGGGCTGTGGGGACAAACTGGGAAACGGTCGCAGAGCTACAAGGGACGACTGAGAATGAAACCTATGTTTCGACAAATATAATAGACAGCATCGTCAGTGACAATTCGTCAGACACATCCAAGACTTTTACGATTGAAGGCCATACGATTGACGGCAGCGGAAACCTGACATTTGTTACGCAGAACGCCACGACAAACGCTTCGGATGGCCAGACCGAGGTTACACTGACAACGCCGATTGCCCGCGCCAACCGGATGTATCTCAAGGCCAGCGGGACCTTTAACAGCCCGCAAACCGCTCCGGCGGGGAATGTTTACGTTTATGACAATACTGATGGCATTTCGGCGGGCGTCCCGGTCACGGCAGCGGCCACTAAAATGCTGCTGGTTGCAGGCGAAACACAGAGCGAGAAGGCGGCGACATCCGTTTCGTCGGTCGATTACTGGATTATCACATATTTCCAAGCCGCGATCGGCGATGCGACCGGCCCGACGAACTTTGCGACCGTCCGCATGGAATCGCGCGACGTGGAAAACGGCGGAGCATGGCGACCGCTGGGTAAGGATTACACTCTCTGGCCGGATACCGTTGGCGTCCAGCGCTTTTTCGACCCATGCCTGATTGTCCCGAAAAACCACGACTGGCGGATTCGCGCAAAGGCGGATGGCGGCTCGACTGAGATTTACGCGGAGGCTGGCGGCTGGCTGGCAAGCGTGGTCTAGGAATGGAACTGGCGCAGCTCAAGGAGTTCTCAATCGCCATTCCCTCACAGCGAGTGGCGTTCGATCGCATATCCAAGTGCGCCAGCCAGTCGATCATGCTTGCCTTTATGCAGGCAGTTAAAGCCCGGAACGGCGGGCAAATGGTGTTTGCCAGGGAGTGGATAGAACCTGGCCCTGGCTGGCGTATTGCAACGCTTGTGCGCGATCCAGCCGACAGGCTTTTGTCGGGATATACGAACAGGATTGCGATTGATAGGATGTCGATTGAGCCGATGCCCGGCGTCGAATTGGGAATGCCGCTGCCTGACTTCGTGGACGCGGTTTGCGCGTTGCCGGACAGTGCGCTTGACCTGCATTTCAAGCCGCAGTCACACTTCGCAAGGCGTGACTACACGGCAATATTGAAGTTTGAGAATATCCCCGGATGCTGGGATAAATACAGGGATTCAATACCGAGCGTCGGGCTTCCCCCGCTGCAGCACAGAAACGCGAGCAAGCGCCGGGATGTAATGTCACCGGAACTGAGACGAAAGATTTTCAACCGCTACGCGGCAGACGCCGCGCGCTTTGGATATGAGGCTTGAATGGCTGACACACCTACCACCCGCAACCGCTTCCGCAAGCTGGAATCTGGGCAATATAATAACGCTTGGGCCACGCCTGCTAATGAGGATTGGGGCACAGACCGACTCGACGAGGCGCTTGACGGCGTGGAAGCCTACACGCTGTCTGGCAGCAAGACGCTCACCTCGACCAATTATGAAACCGATGAAGCCAGGATGCGAATCCAGAACATCACTGGCGGGACAGGCGGCACGGTAACGATCCCGGCGGTCGAACACTGGTATATTTTTCGCAACGGTTCGAGCGGCACGGTAACGGTCGATAATGGTTCGAACACGGTGGACGTTGAAGCGGGCGACAACCAGATCGTTTTCACTGACGGGACGAACATCTACAAGTTGAAGGACCTCGACCTTGGCAGCAGCCTGCTGACGACGACCGGGACGCCTTCAACCGGCGGGCACCTTACGACCAAGACCTATGTGGACGCGACGATTACCGCAGCCACGCTGGACGGCACGGTTACGCTCGGCGCGAATGTGGCAACGTTCCTCGCCACACCCTCGAGTGCGAACCTTGCGTCTGCGCTAACCGACGAGACTGGCAGCGGTTCAGCGGTCTTTGCGACCAGCCCGACGCTGGTCACTCCTGTTCTGGGCACGCCATCGAGCGGCACGCTCACAAGCTGCACGGGCCTGCCGATCTCAACCGGCGTTGCCGGGCTCGGGACAGGCGTTGCGACATTCCTTGCCACGCCGTCCAGCGCCAACCTTGCAACCGCAGTGACCGATGAAACCGGGTCCGGCGCGCTTGTGTTTGCCACCAGCCCAACGCTTGTAACGCCTGCCTTGGGAACGCCTGCTAGCGGGACGCTGGACAATTGCACAACCGCGACTGTCTCGCAGGCGGATAACAGCACGAAGCTTGCGAGCACGGCTTACGTTGACACGGCTGTCGCGGCGGTTGCCAGCACGCTTACACTAATTGAAACGCTGGACGTTAGCGCCGGCGGGACAAGCTGGACGAGTTCGCAAATCGCGCAAACATATAAGTTTCTGCACATTGTCATTGACGGGGTAAGCCACAACGGCGCCGGTAGTGAGGGTGTCAACTTCGTAATGTCTGGCGATAACGGTTCCACATGGACTAGTGCTTTCCAGGCAACCGCCACGACTACGGCAGCGGGGACAATCACATCCATGGTTAGCCTCATGGGCTACACGACAGACGTGTTTAGTTTGGATTTGCTAACGTCGGCCAACCCTTCAGACTATGATGTCAATGTCGGCGCCACGCGCGTCGTCCGCATCGACGGCGGTTGCGACAAGGTTCGGTTTTCATTTTCCAGCGGCGGGACTGGAGACGCTGGTTCCATTCGGATTTACGGCGGCTAATCATGCGGGCAGCGTTGCAAATACCTCCGGGCATTGTCTCGGATGACACGACATTTGCGACACCAGGGCGGTGGTCCGACTGCAACAATATGCGCCCATGGCGCGGGAAGCATCAGACCATTGGCGGCTGGAGTGTCGAGACAACCGGCCTGACCGGCGTTTGTCGGAACGTCCTGCCATGGACCGACAACACTGGTTACACCAATATCGCGCTCGGCACGCATAGTAAGCTTTATGCTGTCGTGGCCGGTGCGCTTTATGACATAACGCCATCCAGCGGTTTCACGGCTGGTTCTGAACACGGCGCGGGCGGCCCTGGGTGGGGCGCGGGGACATTCGGCGGCAGCACTTGGGGCGGGCCTTCGTCTACAGACTATTTCCCTCTCACATGGTCCTTGAATACCTGGGGGGAAAACCTGATTGCCAATCCGCGCAACCAGTCAATTTTCCTCTGGGAAAACAACACCGGGACACCGGCAGCGGAGATAACGGCAGCACCGGACAATATCACTTGCTCATTGGTTACACCGTCGCGGCAAGTTCTCGCCTTCGGCTGCAACGAGGAAGTGTCAAACCAATTCAATCCCTTGGCCATTCGCGCCTCCGATACGGAGGACTACACCGACTGGACGACGACCGTTACCAATAGCGTTTCAGAGGATATTCTGGAAGGATCCGGGCGTATCGTTGGCGCAAGGATTGTCGGCGATTATGTCGGCGTCTGGACCGATACGGGGCTGTATATTGGCCAGTATATAGGAGCAGGCGCGCAGCCTTGGCTTTGGCAGAAGGTGGCATCAAACACGGGCCTGATCGGGCCTAACGCGGTTCAGGTGATCAATCAACAGGCGTTTTGGGTTACGCCTGACTTGCAGTTCTATACCTGGACGCCGGGCTCCATGCCGGTCGTCATTCCTTGCCCTATCCGTAACGACTTCAAGGACAACATTGATACTAGCCAGTTCGAAAAGATAGCGGCCACATCAATCACGCAATTTGCCGAGGTTCTTTGGTTCTATCCTGACACGCGGGACGGCGTGGAAAACAGCCGTTATGTCGGCGTTAATACGCTAGATGGCCTTTGGTATCGCGGCACGCTTGCACGCAGTGCGGTTTGCGACAGCGGCCCGACTAAATACCCGCTTTTCGTCGATCCTGACGGCAACGTGTTCTCGCACGAGGTGGGCAATACGGCCAACGGCTCCGCAATAGACTGGCACCTTGAGACATCGGACACCTATATTGAAGAAGCAGGGCGTTACATGCTGGTGCGGGGTATATGGCCTGACTTTGAGGACCAGAAAGGCGCTGTTTCACTTACATTGACGCTCAAGAACTACCCGCAGGATACAACAACATACACCAAGGGCCCCTATACGTTAGGCGCTAACATTTCCAAGAAGGACTTTCTTGCGCAAGGCCGGGTAATCCGCGCGAAGTTCAGCGGGTCCAGTTCTCCTGCGTTCGTGCGGTTCGGCAAGCCGGCATTCGACGTGGTGGCGACAGGAGGGGAATGATGGGCGATCAATATAAAGACTGGCGGGACCGTCTAGCCGACGCCAATGACCCTGCGTTCTGGCCGATCGAGGCAATCGACGCGCTGATTGCACAGGGGCAGGCTCAATTCTGGGCGACCGATAAAGCCGCACTGGTGACGCGGGTTGTGACCTATCCGGGCGGGGCTGTTGCACTGGAGGCCATGGCAGCGAGCGGAGAAAAAGCGGAATTGGTAGAAACCATTGCGCCGGCTGTTGAGGAACAGGCGCGCGAGGCGGGACTAACACACATGAAAGTGCCGGGTCGTCCCGGATGGGGCAGGGCGCTTAAGCAGCATGACTTCCGCCTTCATCAGGAAATTTTAATCAAGGAATTGGCCGATGGGCAGTAAGAAGCAGAAAACCACCAGCACCGAGCAGGCGACCACGACGCCACAAACTCCGGGCTATGCACTGGGTCCAATCACGGATTATTACTCGCAGGTGGGCGACTTCGGCCAAACGAATCCTTATGATTACGTCACCGGGCCGACTGCTTTGCAATCGCAGGTGTTTCAGGACGTTAACCAGCTCGGCAACACAGCCGACGAGATCAACCGCGCGCTGTTGACCACCCAGAATCTACAATACAAGCCGGCACCACTCGCCAGTGCGCCCGGTTCGCTGGATGTTGCGCAGGTTGCGAACGTCGGTGGACCGAATGTGTCGCTTGCAGGACTAGGCACGCTTGGACAGGCCCAGCAGGCCGGTTATCAGGGCTATACAGCGCCTTCGCTGGGGAATGCGGTCGGTGCCAACGTCTATGGCTACAGCGTCACTGGGCAGCCTGACGCGGCATTAGCGTCGTCGCAGGGATACAACGTTGCCAATGCGCCGAATGCTTCGCTTGCGTCCTATCAGGGCTACAACGTTGCCAACACGCCTGAAGCCGCGCTTGCCGCCGCTCAAGGCTACAACGTTGCCAACACACCTGAAGCCGCGCTTGCCGCCGCTCAAGGCTATAACGTTGCTAATCTACCCGACGCGGCGCTAACGAGTGCTGCCACGTTGTCGCCAGCTTCGACATACAATGCTGCGCTTTTAGGTGGTGCCGACACGGCTGAGGCTGCTCTGGCGACAGCCGCGCAAATGAACGCGGCAAACGCGGGCACTGCGCAGACGGTCGATCTTCGCGGCTATGACGTTGCCGATCGACCCGATGCGGTGGGTTATGACGTTTCACAAGTTGGGAACATCAACCTCGACACGGACCTGCGCAACGCGCAGGCGCAATCGCTGCTAACGAACCTCGACAGCTATCTAAACCCGACGACCGAATATCTCGTCGATCGCACGCTTTCCGGATTTGATTCCAACGCGGCGGCGGTGCGAGCTGAACAGCAGAGGCAGGCGGCGCTAACCAACGCTTTCGGTGGGTCGCGCAATGCGATCTTGCAAAGCCAGACCGAAGCGCAGCTTGCCCAGCAGCGAGCGCTGCAGGAAGCGCAATTGCGCAACCAGGCATGGAACACCGCGACGGGCCTTTCAGAAAGCGACACCGCACGGCGTCAGCAGGCGGAGATGTTTAATTCCGACCTCGCAAGGCAGGCTCTGTTTTCGAATGTCGATACAAGTCGGTTCAACGCCGGCAACCTTAACCAGCAGGCGTCGCAATATGCCGGCGCACAGAATAATTTCTTGCTGCAAGACATGCTCGCGCGCAACGCTGCGTCGGAGTTCGGCGCCAACGCTTACAATCAAGGGTCGCTCTTCAACAGTGGAGCGGCCAACCAGTTCGCTTTGGCGAACGCGGGCTTCCAGCAAGAAGCATCACGGACGAACGCGAGCAACTCAACGCAGGCCAGTCTGACGAACGCGCAGCTTGCCACGCAGGCGGCGCTCGCTAATGCTTCCGCGCAAAACCAGTTTTCTGCGTTGAATCAATCGGCTCTCAATGATGCAGGCCAATTCAACGCAACTTCCAACAATCAATTTGCGTTGGAGCAAGGCGCGTTCGATCAACAGGCCAACCTCGCCAACCAGCAGGCGCAGAACGCATTTGGCCTGGCTGGCTTTGACGCTACCAACCAAGCGAACCAGTATCTTGCTAATGCACAAAATCAGGCAAGCATGTTTAATGCAGGCCAGCAAAATACAATGGGCCTGGCCGGCTTTGATGCCACAAACCAAGCGAACCAGTATCTTGCGAATGCACAAAATCAGGCCAACCTCGCCAACCAGCAGGCGCAGAACGCATTTGGCCTGGCTGGCTTTGACGCGCAGAATCAGGCGAACCAATACCTTGCCAACGCGGCGAACCAAAATTCGCAGTTCAATGCCGGCCAGCAAAACACGCTCGGGCTTGCTCAATATGACGCGGCCAACCAGGCAAACGCATTTGCTGCGAACGCCGCGAACCAGACATCGCAATTCAATGCGGGCCAGCAAAACACATTGGGTCTTGCCGGGTTCGACGCAGCCAACCAGGCGAACCAATATCTCGCCGGCGCACAGAACAGCGCCGCGCAGCAGTTGGCGGGCACACAAAACCAGTTTGCCTTGACCAACGCTGATCTCGCGGCCCAGCAAGCGCAGTTCGGCGCGAACGCTTACAACACCGCGCAGCTTGCCAACATGCAATCGGCTAACCAGTATGGCCTGGCGGCGTTCGACGCGCAAAATCAAAACCAGATGTTTAACGCGGGCCAGGTCAACGATGCGTTGTCGCAGCAATATGCGGCGAACGTGGCGAACGCGCAACAGAATGCCTCAGCCATGAACGACGCTAATCGGCAGGTATATGGCACGCAGGCGGACATGAGCCAATTCAACGCGGACCAGATACAGCAGCAGCAGCAAATCGAAGCGGCGCTGGCGCAGCAATATGCAAACATCGCGCTGCAAGGCGAGAGCCAGTTTGCTAATTCACTTGCCACGCAGGCGGACATTGCAAACCAGCAATGGGCTCTGCAAGACCAGCAGACGCAGGCGCTGCCGAATTACCTTCAGACATATGGCGGGCTGCTGAATCCGTCGATGGTCAATGTTGTGTCGCCAACGCAGATCAATACCAGCGGGACGAGCACGACTAAAACGAGCGGCGGGCTTTTGAATAGCCTTATAAGCGCGGGTGCCACGTTGGGCTCGGCAGCAATTGCGAAGTCAGAACGGCGCATCAAGCGCGATATTGTCGAGATAAGCCGCGAGCCTGACGGGCTGGGCGTCTATACGTTCCGCTATAATTGGGACGGCGAGAACGAGGCACCGCGCGTCGGTGTGATGGCGGATGAGGTGGCTGAGATTCGGCCCTGGGCACTAGGTCCGGTGGTCGATGGCGTGCAAACGGTTAATATGGGAGCGCTGTAAGATGAACAGAGGACGCGGCTTTCACAGCAGGGGCTTGCTCGGCAGATCGCCTGTGAGCCTTGCGGAATTGCCTGCGGGCATTCGCAGCTATCCGGGTGATGATGACGAACGCCAACGCAGCATGGAGGAATGGCTAGCCCTGCCTCCCAAGGTGCGCGTGGCAACGCCAAACCCGCTAACCGAGATCGACTTAGGGATGAATGCGAAGGGCCTAAACCCCGCCGCGTCCGATCCAATGGGCAATTGGGGTGGCGATGGCAAAGCCCCCAAGGAGCGCCGTAAAGGCTTCTGGGAGGGCGGTGACAAGTTCAGGGGCCGGGACGCTATCGCGGGGCTGCTTGCGGCTGTGGGCGATGCATTTGCTGCGCAGAACGACCAAGAGGGTTATGGCGTCAAGAGCCTGCTTGGCGGCCGACTGGATGCACGCGAGTATGCGCGCGAGCGTGAGAAGGAGTTGGCGGAGGCGGCTGTGACATCTCAGGATCGGGAGAGAAAGATAAACGATGTCGTCGAGGCAAGTGGAGGTAGGATCAACAGGACCAAGGCAGCAACCATCGTTGATGATAGTGTGTCCGCGTCGTTCTACGATCCGCCCGAACTTAAACCGATGGCCGGACCCGATGGAATGTATGTCTGGGACCCCCAGAATCGCGCGTTCATCCATGGCGGAAACCAAGGGAACGGCGGAAGCGGAGACAGGGACGCCACGCAAGAGGAAATTGAAGAGGCTCGTCGCAGTGGAAGGCTGATAGGAGGTCCGACCGGCTATCGGTCGGGCGGCTTTCGACGCTGACACACTCGACAGCGTGACGGGTTGGGGTGAATCTAGAAACCGGAACTTTGATAGCGGGGGCAGGCCAGTAAGATCGCCGAAGGGCGCTCTTTTCGAAATGCAGGTTATGCCCGAAACGGCGCGCGCGCCCGGCTTTGGACTGAGCCCGGCAAACCCGAATGACCCGGCGGACATGAACCGGCTTGGCCGTCAGTATCGACAAGCGATGCATGGTAGATATGGCGGCGACCTAGCGAAGATGTGGGGCGCATATAATGCCGGGCCAGGCCGAATGGACGGGCTGCTGCGCACGCATGGTGATAACTGGTATCAACATGCGCCACTTGAAACGCGGCAATTTATTTCAAAGAATCTAGAAGAACTGCGCAGGCGAAGAGGTTACTAATGGGCTACAAAGTCAAAGCCGATGGCACTGTATATTGGGATGATGGACAGTCCCAGCAGGGCTATCCAACGCCGGTTATCCCTAAGCGCGTCGATCCTGTGCAGCAAGCCAGGAATCGGGAAGCGCTGGAAGGCGACCAGCTCGGGAATGTTGGCAAAGGTCAACAAAATGCGCTGGGTGCCTATAATGTGCGCGACTACGAGCCGCCACGCGAGAAGGAGGACCGCGCGTCATTTAGTGAATGGGCAAAGAATTACGGCAAGGAGCGCAACGTCCAGAACTACCAGACCACGATGGCCAATTATGCAACGGCGTTGACGACAGCGCCCACCGCTGGTGGCGATCTGTCATTGGTTTACGCCTACGCAAAAGCCATGGACCCGGATAGCGCAGTCCGCGAAGGTGAGGCGGCAGCGGTTGCCAATATCCAGAATATCGTGAATCAAGTTAGCGCAAGATATGGAAACGAACTGAAAAACAACGGGACATTCCTACCGGAGACACGCGAACAGTTGCGGCGTGAAATGCACAGCAAGGCCGTAAACCTCAACAAGCTCTATAACGCCGACCGCAAGCGGTATTCCGAAATTGCCAAGAAGCTCGGCGTCGATGCTAGGACCATAATTGGGGACCATACCGGCAGACAATACGATCAGAATATCCAGGACTATTGGAAGCGCACGAAAACACCCAACCCGTTGAAGGGCACGCCGGGTTACAGGCCAAGCGGCAACGTCAACGTCAACGCGCCGCCCAAACGCCAGCCTAATCAACCTCATTCTATGGTTCGCGGCTTCATGCCACAAAACGCGCCGCGAAAACCGAATGAGGACGAGGACGAAGCGCTGATAAACAAATATCTAGGGAGGCGCTAGGTGGCCAATTACACGCGCGACGAGCTGGTTGAAGCCTTGCGCAAAGCCGACGCCGCAAACGACACAGCAGCAGCAACGGCTATTGCGCGCCGCATCAAGGCGTTGGAAGCGCCGGACTTTTCGGCGAGCACTAAAGGCGCAGTCAACACAGGGCAGGCAGAGCGCGGCGGTGATAGTTCCCGCGTCCCTGGCTGGTTAAGGACGGCAGCAGCCATTGCCGCAGCGCCGGTCGTGCCTAGCATGGCTGTGCCTGCATTGGTTGGCGGGCGCAGCGTGAAAAATGATGTCAAGGGTGCGGCAGAAGGTGCCACCAATCCGCTTTTTAACCAGGTGGGCGCTATCAGCAGTGCTTCTGGCGGTCCTATCCTTGGTCGTTTTGGAGATGCGGCGCTGGCTTATGGCAAACCATGGTTTAAAGAACAGGTCGAACAAATGCCCGGCACTGGTTCGACGGCTGGTCGCATTGTGGGCGCTGGTGTGACTTCGCTGCCATCATCCCTGGCTGTTCCGGGCGCAGGTTATCGCGCCGCGATGGGGCAAGGCGCGGCTGGCGCGGGCATGATGTCGGAAAACCTAAACGATCCATGGGAAGTCATAACCAATGCTGGTATTGGCGGAACCGTTGGCCTTGCTACTAAATTCCTAGGGGACAAGGTCGTCGCGCCCACTGTTAAATTCCTAGGGGACAGGGTCGTCGCGCCCGCATTTCGCCGAGATGGTAAGTTGTTCGTTCCCAAGTCTGGTGCGAATATGCCGTCTGGTGCGAGGGCCGGGGGAATTAATAAACCATCCGCAAGTAAGCTCGCTTCCATATCGCCGCGCAATCTCGCAAAGGCGCAAACTAACATAGACGATGCAGCCGCACTTGGCTTGCCCTATACCCTAGCTGATGCTAATGCAGGAATCAGGACGCGCATTGCAGGGCCAGCATCGCGCATGGCTGGTGATGAGGCGTTTAGCGATGCTTTCGAAATCATGGGGCAGCGCCAAGCTGGCCGCTATAGCCGGGGGATGCAGGCGGCAACGCGAGATTTTGGCCGTCCGGTTGACTTGATCGCCGTCAAGCAGGGCCTCTTGTCCAGCGCAAGCCGCAAGGCGCACCCATTTTACGAAAGAGCATTCGCTGGCGATGCGGGAGGAATGGGTGGGAGGGCTTGGTCCCCTAAAATCCAGTCCATCGTGGAGAGCCCCACTGCGCAGCAGGGCTTAAAGGCGGGGATGCGGTTACAACAAATGGAAGCGCTGGCAGCGGGAGAAACCTTCGACCCGACGAATTACACCATTACTGGTTTCAATGACGCGGGCGAGCCGCTCATGTCGAAGGTTCCCAATCTACGCACGCTTGATGCCATTAAGCGGGGCTGGGATGATATGCTGGAGCGTGCGCCGTTCGTGAATACAGAAACGGGCAGGCTCACGCAGCAAGGACATGCGCTAAACAACTTGCGCAAGGCGTTCCTGAGAGAAATTGACAGCATTAACCCGGACTATAGCGCAGCACGCGCTGCATACGCGGAAGCGATGAAGCCGGTTGATGCGCTTAACCTTGGTATAAAGGCTGCGCAGACCACATCACCAAAGCCAGCCGCACAAGTCTTGCGAGAATACACCAAGCTAGGACCGCGAGAACAAGCCATATTCCGCCGTGCCTATATCACCAAGGAAGCAGAACGAATCGGGCGCTCACGGAATGTTGGCGTCAATCCATTTAAGGAAATACGCGGCGGCCCGGATCGTATCGCCCAGATTGAAGGAATGTTCCCCGACACCGCGCCTCGTTTCACGAGGCAGGCACAGCTCGAAGGTGATATGGACAGGACATTCACGGAAATGTTCGCGCAGTCTGCAACGCAGCCGCGCGCCCAGGCAGACGCTGCATTTGCCGGAACCAAGACCGACATGGCTGCGGACGCAGCATTAAGTATGGCGACTGGCGTGCCTCCGATGCGGATTGCAGGGGGTCTGCTGTCGCGCGCAGCGGATAGGGGAAAAATCAGTTTGTTCGGGCCGCAGCAAATGGCCGATGATGTTTTGCCGGTTATGACGAACACAGGCGGGATAGAAGTTAGCCGCCGGGCTTTGCAAGATGTTATGAAGGATATAGCGGAGCGCGACGCTTACCGTCGCGTTATAGGCGGACTTCTCATAGGGCCTGCTGCTGCTAATGCTGCAATCTCTTTCAAACCGTGATGATTAATTCCATGCATTAACCCAAGTCGAGCGCACGGCGGACGAAAACAGCGAGCACCGCGCTAAAGGCGGCAGCGGCTGCTATTTCGATAGGACTTAATTGCATCTCTACCCCATACGTTAGTTGATATAAAAAAGCAAGGGGCGCCCATGGCCAATGACCAGGTAAACCACGACGCGATCATGGCCGAAGTGCGCCACGTTGGCACATCGCTCACCGATTTTCGCAAAGAGGTCCATGACACCCACGAGAAGATGTGGAAGCGCATGAATGCCAGCGGTGAGGCGTTCTCTGTCATGGCGGAAGCGAACAAGGCTGTTGTCGGCAAAGTGGACGACCACGAACAGCGCATCCGCGCGAATGAAGGCTTCCGCATAATGCACGGCAGTCAACAGACAGGCGAACGCGGCGTCATAGGCGTGCTACGCGACTGGCTGGCTGTCTGTGTGGCGGTGGCCGCTGCGCTGATCGCCTACTGGAAGGCCGGGACATAAAGCGCCCGGCGGGCCTTGTCTTATTTCTAAGCCTCCTGCTAACGTCAAGCACTGCTTTACACCCCTATTTCGCGCTCGCCTTTGTCGCGGGCGTTCTTGTCGCAAGTTCCCCGCCGTTGTTCGGCGTCTCGCGTAGGTGATAAATGGCTAATCCTGGTCTAACAGAAGAAATGCTGCACGAGGCCCTTGATGCCTATGTGGAGCATGACGGCTGCAAGCAAGCCGCTGCTGACAGCCTGGGCATCCATGTAAACACGTTTAAAAACCGGCTTCGAAATGCGCAGGACCAGATAGGCGAAAAGCCCAAGCCGATCGCAACAGACCTCCCCCCCTC
>Ga0070749_10002035_pt1 | contig 13681 bp, 7 predicted proteins | sample VirMetDEL_Nov_18_FD_75180 | JGI IMG/M metagenome (GOLD analysis project Ga0070749, IMG submission 75180) | Aqueous microbial communities from the Delaware River and Bay under freshwater to marine salinity gradient to study organic matter... | ecosystem: Environmental > Aquatic > Marine > Coastal...
CATCTGACGCAGCCGCCTATGGCAACCGCGCCTTGGCCAACCAGAACGCGGTCAACACCGGCGGCCAGTTCAATGCAGCCCAGCAAAATCAGTTTGGTCTCCAGACCGGCCAGCAAACCTTTGCTGCCACCCAAGCCGAAAAAGACCGTGCCCAGCAATTGGCTTTGCAGACCGGCCAGCAAACCTTTGCTGCCAGCCAAAACGCAATCCAGAACGACTTCAACGCTCGCCAGGCCGAGCTGCAACGCCAGGGTCAATCCGAGCTGCAAGCCAAACAGCTTGCCACCACCGAAGCCTTGGCCAAGCTGCAAGAGTCGGGCGTCACCAACCGGTTTGACCAAGAGCTGGCTCTCAAGAGCAGCCAGTTCAACCTGGAGCAGCTCAACATCGACAAGCGACAGCTCATTGAGAACAAAGCAAAACTGGATGCCATCGGTTTGCAGATCGAAGCAAGCCGGGACAACATCCCGACCACGTTTGCTGCCAACATCGCCAACACAACGATGGCAGGCGTGGACTCGATCATTGCAGACGGTTCGCTTAACGCGGCGGCAAAGCAAGGCGCAATCAGCAACTTGGTCACTTACGCCAACAGCCAGATCGCATGGGCGTCCAAGTTCTACGGCACGACCATTCCACCAATCGAAGCGCCAGTCGTTAAATGATCTACCGCAAAGCCACACCAGCAGACGTGCCCGCAATTGTCGAGATCGCGGTCGTGTCCGTGTCCAACGACCCGATCCCGGTAAAGATCGACAAAGAAGGCATGACAGCGGCAGCTAAGCTGTGCTTGAACCCGGCCCACTTCATGTGGGTTGCAGAGGACGAGAACGGCAAGGTCGTTGCTGCATTCGCAGCATGCGTGCAAAAGGGATTTTGGTTTGAGCGCATGCAGTGCTCGGTCCTGCTCTACTACACGCTGGTCAAGGGCGCGGGCCTGCAACTGATCCGCGAGTTTGCCAAGTGGGTCAAGAGCCGACCAGGCATCAAGATGGCGATCTTTTCATTGGAGCCGGGCGTCGATGAGCGCCTGGTAAAGTTTCTCAAACGGCTTGGCTTCTCACGCGAGACGCGCCAGGTCAGTTACATCTTAGGAGTCACGTATGGCTAAAGAAGTCGGTCAAGTATTCGGCGGTATCGGTGATGCAGTCAGCGGTGTTTTGAAGGGTGTCGGCGACGCGGTTACGGGCGCTGTCAAAGGCGTCGGCACTCTTGCCAAACAGATATGGGATTCCGATGTGGGCAAGGCCATCGTTATTGCTGGCGCAATCTACTTTGGAGGTGCGGCCCTGGCAGGGGGCTGGGGCAGTGCCGGTGCCGGGGGGAGTTTTTTCTCAGGCATGGGGACCGGAGTAGCAAGTGCAGCCGATTCCATGGCTGCGGCATGGTCCCAAAGTAGCTGGGGTCCTTTGGCCGAAGCCTGGGGCACTGCCGCCGACGGCGGAGCAAACGCCGCCAGGTTTTTGGCGGGAGACCTGGGTGCCGCCGGGGCAAACGCAGCGGCCATGGACGCCGGGGCCGATGCTGTTGGGACTACGTTCAGCGGCAGTGGCGCGGCTGGCGCACCGCCGCCCACTGTGGCTGCGGCTCCCGGGGCCAGCACGGTTGGTAACTATTCATTGGGCAACGCATCCGTTCCGCAAATCACCCAGGCCGGAGCGTCGTTGCCACCGGTAGACCAGCCCTGGTATTCCAAGGCGATTGACTACATCACCCCTCAAAGCGATCTGGCCAAGTACGGCTTGATCAGCGGCGCTACTCAACTTGCTGGCGGTTTGATTGCAGGCGCTGGCCAAGAACAGGCAGCGCGAGAGCAGCGCGAGTACGAAGCCGAGCAACTGAAAAAAGCCCAAGACTTGCGCAATGCCAACATGGCCGGGGAGCTGTGGGCTCCTGGTCAATACACTGCGCCCGTGGCTGCTACGCAGCCCACTGGTCTGGCCGCACGTTACATGCCTCGGACCGCAATTGGCGCACCTGGTTACGTGCCTGGGTCGCGGTTTGCTCAGATGTATGGCCAACTGCCACCCGGCTACGGCGCAGTTCAATCCGTGATGGGAGGTTAATGTGATCAAGAAACAAATGCCCGGCGGGAATGAGGACAACCCGTACTTTGTCCAGGCGATGAAGTATGCGCTTCAAGTTCTTTATGAACAGGGCGCTGCCAAAGACGTTGCTGAACAAATCCGCGCTGGCCAAGACAAGGTCGATACCATGGCCAACGTCGCATACGAGATCACCACCACGGTCGATGAACGCACAGACGGCAAAGTGCCGCGTGAGCTGATCGCCTTGCTGGCCATGGCGATCCTGAAGGAAGTCATCGACATCGCCAAAGCGGCCAAGGTGGACTCTTCGCCCCTGGATGCAGCCAACGCGTTTAAGATGATGTTGCTGCGCTACCTGGGTGAAAACGGCGTGGAGACATCCAAGCTGCAACAAGCAATGGACCAGGTTGATCCCTCGGTCTTTACCCAAGGAGCTTAACCATGGCTGGATTGATCTGGGCTGGTATCGGCAAAGGCATTGCCGACGCGGGCGCTACAGCGGCCAACATCGGCATCCGTGATTACGAGATGCGCGAAGCTGCGCGCCTGCGAAGCGCCGACAAAGAAGAGGACCGTATCTGGCGCGAAGAGCAAAAAGAGATTGATCGTGAACGCCAGGATGAACGCGACCGCATGTACCGCAAAACCGTTGAGCAGCAGATCGCTGGCAGCAAAGGCACCGGCGGCATGAAGGGTGTCGACCCGGCAGACATCGCGCCAGGCGGCAAACTGGCTCCCGCCTTTGCTGCGGAATTGGGTATGACCGTACCCGAATATGAGCGTCAGTACAACGCAATGAAGACCGGCGACATGTCGGCTTTCAAGAAGGAGCGCGAAGTTGGCACGGTGGCTGATGACACCTACGGTCCCCAGCCAATCACTGAGAAATATTTGCCCGAAGGTTTTGAAAAAGAATTCCAGGCAAAGGCCAAAGCCATAGGCGCGCTGTCCATGATTTACGCGACAGCGGGTGAGGCAAAGAACATTGCAGAAGCTCGTCAGATTGGCCTGGTCACCAACGCCATGGAAGGTGCCCAAGCGGGCGGCGATGTCACAAAAGCAGCCCAGCTTGGCGCAATCAGCAAAGGACACGTACCGTTTGCAGGTGATTCCAACGTGACCCGTAATGTGTTGACAGGCGACACATCAACCACCGCCGTGGGCACCGCGACGATTGGTGAGAAGGGCGCGCTGGCCAAACAAGCTGAAGCAGGTGCAGCGGAAAAAACCGCTCAAGCTAAAGCTGCTGACGCCCTGGCTGCTGAGCGCGCAGCGATGCTTCCAAAAATAAGCGAAGAAATCAAAAAATTAAAAGCCGAAACCGAAAAAATCAGTAAAGAAGCTGGTCAAGTTGGGGTAGACAAAGTTACGCATGAACGGCTTAGCACGATCATCAACTCGGCTAATGCAACAGTGACGTCGCTTGATAACACGGGGCCTGGTAAAACCCCGAAAGAAAAAGCCGATTGGGAACAACAAAAAGCAGACGCTATTGCCTTGCGGCAAAAAGCAATCAGTCTTCAAAACGGGGCTTTGGATTTGCGCTCTGCGCCGCCAGCAGGCTCAAGCTCTACCGGCGCTGGCAAATCCAGCGCACCCCGAAAAGTAACCCAAGCTGAATACAACGCGCTGCCATCCGGTGCTCAGTACATCGACCCAACCGGTCAAATTCGGACGAAAAAATAATGGCCAAAGACTGGTGGGAAGACGACGCTGTTGTTGACTCCAAAGCGGATAACTGGTGGGCAAATGATGAGCCCGTTCGCCGCCGCGATGTAACTCCGTTCAAGGTATCCGCCAGCGATCAGGCCGCGCGCGACCAGGAGTCGCTTGGCATCTTGCAACGCGAGCGCGAGAACGCCCAGCGCCTGGCAGCCGAAGCACAGAAGTCCGGCAACCAGGCTGACGCTGTCCGCTACTCAGGCGACCGGGCTGCGCTTGACCGCGAGATCGCGGCCCGGGCCAAGACTGCTGGCGTAACGGTGCCTGCTCCGGCGGTTGTTGTAACCCCGGCTCCTGCTGCGGTGGTGCCGCCTGCTGCGGCGAAGGGCACGCTGCCTACCCGCCCTGGCCAAAGCCGAAACAAACAGTCCGAGGTCGACTACGTCGACGCCACAGGCACCGTCCATTACAAAGAAGAGCTGCCCGAAAAGCAAAAGAAGACCGCTGAGTACGTGCCCGTGGTCGCTCAATTTGCAAGCGACCAAAAAGCCCCGCCCCTGATTGAGCGCCGGGGCGCGCCGGTCAGCGAAGAACGGTTCCGTGAATTGCAACGAGCCTACGACGCGGCAACGCCTGAACAACGCAAGACCCTGATGCAGCGGCCCGGTTATGAGGGCTCGGTGTTCAAAAGCATCGACGACCAATACCGGGCCATGGAGAAGGCCGCCGTGGACACGCCAGCAGCCCGGCTGCTCGACACCAGGCGCGAAGCCCGGCGCACAAAGCTGGCCGTAGAAAGCGGCATGGACGTCGATGCTGCCGATGCGCTGGCAGCTCAGCAAGCCCGGCGCGGCGTGCCCACGACTCGCCTGGCCCAGGCCAAGGCATCCGACTTCGACTTTGAAACAAAAGAAGAGTTTGCTCGACCCAGCTCGCAGGTAGACGTGCGCCAAAAAGGAGGCATCGTCTATCGCGCAAAAACAAGCAACGCTGATGAATTGGCAGCAGCCGCCAAAGCAATTGGCGGCAAGGTATCAGGCCAGTTTGAATCGGCAGCGTCCGGGGCCTGGCAGATGGTCGGCGATTTAATCAGCGCCACTGGCGATCTGACCGGGTCAAACGCCGTTGACCAGTTTGGTGCCCGGCTGTCCGCCGGAAACGCTCAGCAACAAAAACAAGCCCAGGCCCGCCTGGCCGCTATCGGAGACAACCCAAACGCGGCTTTGAATTTTGTTGAGTCTGGCGTGTCTGGTGCAATCACCAACATCGTGCCTTTTTTTGTGGTTGGCCCAACTGCTGCCATGACCGCCACGGTTGGCCAAGTTGTGGCCGACGAATACGGCGCTGGTAAAGCTGCGGGCCTCAGCGGCCCAGCGGCTTTGGCTAGAAGCACAGCCCTGGGATCGGCTGAATTGGTTGGTGAGTTAGCCAGTTTGCCAAAGCCCATGATGAAGGCTTTCAAAGAATTTGTGAAGGGCGTACCGGATGAAGAAATCATGCCCGCGCTTGCGCGGTATCTGCTGAAAGAAAACGCAGCAGAGCAAGTTACCACCGCTCTTAATTTTGGCACTGACAAGTGGGCACCGTTTGGCATCAAACCCGACTCCACTTTGGAAGACTACCTGAACGCGGTCAAAGACACGTTCTACCAAACGACCGCGCAAACACTGGTTATGGGCGCGGCAGGCCGCGTAATCGCCCCCGCCGTGCGCGCGTACAACACGCCAGAGCGCCAGTTCGCCAACGCGTTCCAGGCTGACGTGGACGCGCGTCAGGCAAACGCTGAGGCAACCGACTACCTGGCCCGGTGGGAGCTGTCAGCCAACAAAGACAAATTCGCTGGCAACGTGGCCAAAATGGAGGGCGCGGTCCAAGCCTATCAGGACCGGGCCTTTGCGCCTTTGGCCGAAGCGATGGCAGCGTCGCGCGCACAAGAGGATCAGCTCCGCGCTCAGCAGGACCAGGCAGACCTTCAGCAAGCCGCCACAGCGGGCGATGCGGCCACGGCTGCGGATAACCTATCCGGCTCACTCGATGAGATGCTGGAGCCCGCTCTGACGGGCGCGGCGGTGTCTCCTGAAGTGCTGCCGCCCGAGCCTGGCCTGACCGGCGTAGAGATGGCCGCCGCAGCCGACCGGGCCGAGCCCGCGCTCACTGGCGCGGCGATGGCTGAAGAAGCATTACCGGTCGAGCCACCGATGTTTGCACCGGAAGCGCCCGTTGGCATCAACCCCGATCTGGAACAGAAGATGGGGTTCGACAAGCTGCGCCTGAACGCGCCGCGCCCGCAAACGATCCAAGGCACACCGGTTGCCAGCCTCAGCGACGACGAGCTTCAAACGATGGCTGGCGACGAGAGCATCGCTCCGATCTCGCGTCGCAGTGCTGCGATTGAGCTGACCGCGCGCCAGGCCGAGCCGGGTGCCTTTGCCCAGCGTGCGGCCCCGCAAACCACCGGCGCGCCCAGTACGGTATCCTATGCTGGTGAAACACTCGACACCAGCAGGACCTCGTTTGGCCTGGGCGACGCCCAAGGGCGGGTGTCTGACGCCCCTGTTACGGGAGCTGGAGCAACTGCCAGAGCCGAGCTTCAAGCCCGCCTGGACCGCGCAGCAGCCATCCACGGGGTGGAAGTCCCGACCCTTGCCGCGCCTACTCCAGAAAACGAAGCAGCCGTAAACGTCATCGCTGACGCCCTGGGCGGCGTCGGCCTGGCTGACAAGGTCGTGCCCTACAGCGACCCCACAGGAGCAGACGGATTCGAGCTTGGCGGCGTGATCGCGGTCAACACCGACACGCAGAAGGGCATCGCGCATTCATCTTTCCATGAGAGCTTCCACGTCGCCGAGCGGATCGCCGCTGCCGACACAGCAGCCGGTCGCACCAACACACCAGCCCAGCAATACGTTGCATCCATCCACGGCCTGTTCGACGAGATGTCGGACGAAGGCAAGCGCGCATACATCACCAACTTTTTAGGCAAGGCCGAGCTGGATTCGATCCAGGACCCGGCTGCGCGCGAGGCCCGCCTCAATGAAATGCTGGCCGAGTCGAAGACCCGTTCAGAGATGACGGCTGACTTCATGGGCAACCGGGCAACCGACAAGCGTTTCCTGGCCAGCTTGGCCAAGGCGGACCCCAAGGGCTTTGGCGATTTTGTAAAGAAGTGGATCGGCATTCTGGACGGAATGATCGCGCGTCTACGGGGCGTGCGTGCCCGGTCCAACCTGGAGTCGGTCAAAGTCGACAGCTACCTCAAAGACTTGAATCGGGCTAAAATGGTTGCGCGTGATGCACTGGTGGCATACCGCAATGGCACGCTTCAACAGCTTGCACCAACCACCACGCCCCCGGCAATGAGCCTGCGGCAAGGAGAACGAAATGCTATCAGCACCGGAAATCAAAACGTACCAGGCGCTCCAGCAGAAACTGGACGAGTCGCTGGTGAAGCTGGGGGCGGTGAGACCCCAAGCTACGGAACAGCCCGCCCAGGCGCAATCTCCGTCATCGGGCGTCACTACTCAACGGCCCCCCGTCAATCGTTAAGCGGAGCGTTTTATGGCCAAGGACTCAAGGGCGCAGAACGTGATCGCCTGGACCGTAGCACTGATCCTCGACTTAAAAACCGCATCTACTTCTATGTTGACCAAGGCGCAGGTGTTCGCCCCGAATCGGGCGTCGGCGGGTATGCACACGAAACCCGGCTGGACAACATCTACGATCCACAGACTCGGATCGTAAAACCCCAGGGCGATTTCAACGCCTTCGAGTCAGCAGTCATCAACGCCGGTTTCGACGGCTACATCGCACCGTTTGGCAACAACCAGGCAGCAGTCGTCCTGCTGGGCCAGAAGCACAAGGCCGTTCCGGTCAAAGCCATAGGCCAACCAGCACCGGCAGCACTTGTCGAAAATGCAGCCCCAAGCGTACTCAAGAAGGGGCTCATGTCGAAAGAGCTGAGCCAAATCGACACGTCCAACATCCCAGGCGCGCGCGTGCGCGCGGGCAACCTGGAAGTACCAGCCGAGCAGCGCGATGCAGCCAACGCTGAGCTGGAGCGGATCGGTAGCGATGTGCGCTTTGCCAAAAAAGAAAAGGTCACCCCGGCGCGAGTGATGTTTGAAGTTGCGCCAGACCCCAACGACGTCGATCTGAAAGCCCGCTGGGACGCTGTGCCGTTTGAACGTAAATCGGAAATCAGCCAACGCGTTGCCAAGCAAATCATGCCCCAGGTGTTTAAGCTGGGCGGGGTACGCGCCAGACTCACCACGCAGCTCGGCGGTTATCTTGAAGACACCAGCCCGTCTTTTGCGGCTATCGTGCCCAGCACGGCGTCAGCTCAACAGCTCATGGAAATGGCGCGCATTGGCGGCTTTGGCTTGACCCAAGACAGCATGATGGTGCTGGATTCCAAACCTTTTGAGGGCTCATCCCCAACCGGCTTGATCACAATCACGTTGCCGGAAAACATGAAAGGCCAAGAAGCTGTTCATTCGGTTTACCAGGCCGCGCGCCAGGTTTCCCCGGAAGACATTACCGGCCACACAACTGTTGGCCAGGAAATGGTTTTGGCTGTGCCGTCTGATAAGATGGCCGACCTCACTTCAAAAATCGTGGGCGTGTTAAACGCGCGCCCCGAAAATTTCAACATTGATTCAGCAAACGGCCACATGGCCTTTGTGCCCAAAGAGGAGTACGACTATGGTAGTGAAACAAGGAAATCAACCCCCGAGTTTTCTGCAAAACGGGCAGAAGCTAATCGCATCCGCGAAGAAGCCAGCGCCGCGCTCGAACGCGAAATCGCAACCTACGAAGGCACCGGCGGGCGCAAAATAGACACAGGCGTTTACCGCAACGTCGCTGATTCTTTTGGGCTGTCCCAGGCTGAATACGAAGCCAGTGCCCTGCCCCTCATGTTGGGCGGCGTAAAAGACAAAACTTTCCGCGCCCCCAATATCGGCGAAATTCCCGAGATCGTGCAGTGGCTGGATCAGCGCCGGGCCGATACCGGTTTGCCCAAGCTGGACATCAACAAACCCGAAGACCGCACCACCCTGGCCAAGTTGATGGCCGCCGAAGCAGTGGCCGCGATTCGCAGTGCGGGTAACGCGGTTGAGTGGTACGACGAGACCGTGGCTAAAACCTTGCGCATCATGGCGGTCAAGTATCCAGAGCTGGACACAGACCCAAATGCACGAAACGCGTTCTTAATTGCCGTAGCCATATCGTCTCAAACAATGGACGTTGAGGCCAACCTGAAATACGCTTCCGAGCAATACGAACAGTTCCGCACAACAGGCAAATTTCCAGAGGTTGGCAAAGGCAAGTCAGCCCCTGCCATGGCCAAGAATTTTGCTTTGGCCAACGACGTAATGGCTGATATGGGGCCGGACTTATTGCTTCGCTTTTTGCAAACCGAGTTCACCAAGCGTGAGCTGGAAACTATTGGCTTTCCTATTGGCGGCGAGTCAATGGACGAAAAGGTGCTTGGCTCTGCCATCTTCGGCCCCAAGATTGGGTTTGGTTTCTACAGCAACCTTTCGGGCAACTTTGAACCAATCACCATGGACATGTGGTTCATGCGCACCGTGGGCCGTTTGGCAGGCACCCTGCCTGCGTTTGACCCGGTCCTATTTCCCAAGCAAGTGGCCAAGCTGCGCGCGGCGCTGGCCGAGACTGGCGATGCGGGGCGTGGGGTGTACGCCGATCAGTTTGACCCGGCTCTTGTCAAAGCCGCGATGGAAACAGACGAAGGCGCAATCGCCCTGGCCCGCCGAGTGAGTAGCCTGCACAACCGCCAGTTCATCAAGGAGCGGGCGGCGTTTGATTCAGGCACCCGGATTAAGACTTCCCTGGTCGGGGCCTCTGGCGCAATCCTCAAATCGGCTGACAAGCCTACGGATTCCCCTTCCAGCGGCGGAGAGCGCCAGCGCCTACGTGACGTAACTCGGCAGATGGTGGCTATGGTTGAGAAGCAGACGGGCAAGCGCGTGCCACCGGCAGCATTGCAGGCCCTGATCTGGTATCCTGAACAAGAGTTGTATAAAAAATTGGGCGCTGGCCTTCGCGTAACTAGCCAAGATTACGCGGGTGCGGCAGAATCACTACTCACGGAAGAAGGTTTTGATGGAAAACAATTACGCACAGCAGCCAAATCTGGACCAGGACCAGCACGACAAGTGGCTGGAAAGCCGGTCGCGCGAGCAAATCAGCCGGTTGGCCAGCCGAGCAAGTCAACTGGCTCGCTCCAAGGAGCAGAGCGGGAAACTTTCGTCGCCACCCGCACTCCCCTTGAAACAATCTTTGAAGGATTGAACAAGCGCGGCCTGGCCAAGACCCGGGCCGAGGCTGCCATCGAATCGCGCCCGGACGGCGCGCAAATAAAATACGTCCACGAAAACTTCCTCGACATCCTGTCCGAGCTGGACGACTCCGGCCTGGTTGAGATCAACTGCAAATAAGGACCCGCCATGCTACCCAAAATGATCATCTCCGCCGACTGCAAAAAGATGCTTGACGAGGCGGTCCATTCCGAGCTGTACGCATCCAACCTGTACAAGCACATCGCCAATCAGCTCCAGCGCCTGGGTTACTTTGGCGCGTCGAAGTTCTTTCTCAACGAAAGCGCAGACGAGCTGAAGCATTACCAGCTCCACGTTGAATTCCAGAACGATGTCGGCACCGTGGCCAAGGTGCCCATGATCGAAGCGATGAACGAAACCATCGAGACGTTCAGCGACGCAATCGAAACCGGATACGAGACCGAGCTGGAGCTGCTGAACAACTACCAGGACTGGTATCGCCAGGCTTCAGACGATCCAATCGTGCAGCAATTCCTGCTTCAGTTTTTGGAAATTCAGCGCCGCAGTGTGGGCGAATACGGCGACCTGCTGGCACGCATTCAGCTTGTCGATCAAGACAAGGCTGGCATGCTCCTGATTGACCAAGAATTGGGCGGCTAAACCATGGCCGATTGCACGTACAAGTTCACCGACGCGGGTGGCAAAGAGCGTGTCATAAAAGGCCAGGCCGCGTTCAAAGCGTACCTGGCCAGCGGTGGCCTACAGCACCTGATGCCAAGCGTGGCATTCAGCCGCGTCCAATCATTGACGCCGGAGGAAGTGCTCAAGCCTGAAACCATCGCCGCAGCCGAAGCCGCAATTGCCAAATACAAAAAGGGTGAGCCGCCTGACCCGTTAACAGCCAAAGAGCGCGCGCACGGCGAAAAGTTGCTGAAGCCTTTGTTCGACGCAGCCAACCGGAACAAGGACGCGTTCGACGAAACGCTGGACCGAATCGCTGAAGGCATGAACAGCTATGCCAAAAAGCCAGCGGTCAAAAAGCCGTACCGGGCAGTGACCAAATTGGCCATGGAAAATGCATGGGACACGGCTGGCATGAAAGACTTGTTGCGCGGCACCATTGTGGTGGCTACGCCGGAAGACGCGCAGCAAGTGATCAACGAGATCGGCAAACTCTATAAATTTGATCGGATCAAAAACCGACTGTCAATAGACCTGACCAACGACAAGGGCGAAACGGTAGAAGGCAAGCCGTTGTCTACTGGATACCAGGACGTGTTGACCAACGTCGTGCTACCCGACGGCACTGTTGCCGAGATTCAGATCAGCACGCCAGCCATGCTGGCGGCTAAGAACCTTGGCCATGAGATTTACGCGTTTGAGCGCGAAATGGAAGAAGGCCCAATCAAGACCAAGATGGTCGATATTCAGAAGCAGATTTACGCCGAAGGCGCAAACTTTGGCGGGCGGCAAACGCGTCAAACACACGCTTGAATTCAGCTCTGTCGACCGGGTCACCTTTTTCGCGCACGTCAGAAGGGTTGCGCGGCGAGGGTGCCGGTACCCAAGCAGTGGCTGAACGCCAGTCGGGCGAGACGGTCACTGGCACTTCGTTCCAGTCAAAGAACATGGTGCCGGGAGCTAAGGAATCAAAATCGAATTTCATTGGAACCTCCGGCTTGATTATACCTGAAAGCATTGGTATCAACGTCAACCAGGACGGAAAAAACCAGTACGCTGACAAGATCGTTGACGGAGAAAAGACACTCGAAACTAGGACGTCGGACTCGCTCCGCCCATACGTCGGCAAGCGGGTCGCCATTGTGCGTACCGGGGACGGCCCGGCCAAGGCCATCGGCGCGGTGACGATTGGCGAGCCCATCAAGGTGACGACGCAAAAGCAGTTCGACCAATACCGCGACCAGACCTTGATCCCCAAGGATTCCAAGTTCGATATTGCACCTGGCCAAACCAAGTACCTGTACCCCTTGGAGAACCCGGTCCGGTACTCCGACGAAAGAGACGTCGGCCAGGGGATTGTTGCGCGCAAGGTGATGCTGCCTAGCCGAGCTGGCCAAAAGAATGCAGCGGCCAGCCGGGTGGAGGGTGAGAGCGCGGATCGGTTCAAGCGAACAGAACAGCTCCAGCAGGCCGTGGCAGACCTGCAAGCAGGCAAGATCACCAGGACGGAATACAACCGCATGGTGGACGAATTGCGGCCAGTGCAGCCCTATGCTGCGGTGCCTGCCATTACGACGCCCAAAGACGCCCGATACGCCCTGGAACACGGTCGCGGCCAAAGCCCCGAGAAAGCGGCCAAGTACGGCTTGCCGTCCATGACACTGAAGATGGGTGACTGGGCTCAGCTTCGCCTGGACATCCCTTCATACCAGGAGCACGACGCCTGGGTGGTCAGCGTCCATACGCCGAAGTCAACCAACCGGGAAGTGCAGTCGGCATACGACGCTGGCCCGGTGGTGGGATATGAGTCGGTGGCCGCTCTCAAGGACGTGACCTTTGGCATGAACCAGAAGGCCGCAGCCAAGATCGCTACGGGGTCCGCCAAGGGCACGATTGCCACCATGCTGGGTAAGTGGTCACCCATCAGCAAGGCGGACGCCAAGGCCCGCGCTGAGGCCGCCATGAACGATCCAGCCTGGACCCAGGTCGGCATGGACCCGTTCCGCCACAGCTACTTCTACGACCGCGACACCATGCGCCCCGTGCTCAGCGCGGACGAAGTGATCCAGGTCGGCCCCCTGGTCCTGGCCAAGAACGTCAAGTTCGGCCAGGACACAGACGTCACCGGCGCGCCGATTGTGTTCAGCTCCAAGCAAACTGAAACGCCTGAATTCAAACGCTGGTTTGGCGGCAGCAAAGTGGCCGACGCCAATGGCAAGCCGAAGGTGGTGTACCGGGGGGCTTATGACCCCGAAAAAGACGGAACTTTCTTTAGTTCAAAACCTGAAACAGCCAACGCTTACGCCGCCAAAGAAGGCGGTTTTGTTGAGCCCGTTTACATGCGATTACTTAATCCGCTGGAAGTTGACGCCAAGGGCGGAACGCAAATGTCGATGCCTTACAACGGCATGAACGTGGGCATGACTTACCTGCTGAAAGCCGCAAGAAAAGAAGGTCACGATGGCGTCATTGTGCGCAACGTCGCAGACATCGTGGAAGACAACGGAACAACTGACTATTACGTTTCTTTGGGCAAAAAAGCTCAGATCAAATCGGCCATCGGTAACACCGGTGAGTTTGGCGAAACGAACGACGTCCGCTTTGCTCAGCGCCAGCCGGTAGGCAAAGAGACCGAGGGCTGGCTGCTCAGCCGCGATGAGCTGGGCCGCTTCCGCTTTGGCGCAGGTGCCAAGGCTTACCGTGCTGCGGCAAACGTGGCAAGCAACGTGCTCGACCTGGTCGGCCTCAAGCCTGTCAGCCCGGAGCTGTCGCGCGCGATGCGCAAGATGCGAATGGAGATCGACAAGGCTCAGAACCTGACTGTCGAGGTGGCCAAGAACATGAAGGACCTGCCGGAGCAGGAGCGCCAGATGGTCAGCGACGTGATCGAAGGCGAGCTGAAGCGCGGTGCCAAGCCGCCCCAGCGTGTGCTGGAGATCGCGGCCACCATGCAGTCGATCATGTCCGAGCAGTCGGCAGAGCTGGTCC
>Ga0070749_10002036_pt1 | contig 13681 bp, 26 predicted proteins | sample VirMetDEL_Nov_18_FD_75180 | JGI IMG/M metagenome (GOLD analysis project Ga0070749, IMG submission 75180) | Aqueous microbial communities from the Delaware River and Bay under freshwater to marine salinity gradient to study organic matter... | ecosystem: Environmental > Aquatic > Marine >...
ATCACCACGAAGTGATCACTAACCCAGCGCATGTAGGCACTAATCTCGTGAATGGTCATCTCACCTAGCGCCTTACCTGTAGCGAACTGCATGATACGCATCTTGATGGACGCTGTGTTGTTCTCAGCGCTGTATATGATCCACCTCCAATCGTGATTGATCGCAGCACCTACCATCAGGTAGATCATGAAGGTGGTCTTACCGATAGAGCTGTGCCCGCTGATCATAGTGTACTCCCTCTTGTATCTGAAGTTGCGATCCAACAGCGTGTTGCCTGTAGTCAGGCCAAGCTCAAACTCTCCACGCTTGAAGCTCAGTATCCACTCGAGGTCATCCTTATCGCTAGACATGAAGGACATGTCACCGTCGTTAAGGAGCAGCTCTCTTCGAGCTGCGTCCTCTGCCTGTACTGTCTCTCCAATAGGCGCTCTCTTACCCTGCTCGATACCATCGTACACCGTCTTCATGGCTCGGTCGAGGCTGTCGATATCCTTGCGGGAAATCTCCCTCTCCAGGACACGCAGGGCTTCCTCCTCCTCTACCCTACCTGCTGCGATGTATCCACCCATCAAGATAGATGCCTTGAGCAAGGCGGTATGCTTCTCTCCATCCTGAGCCTTCCTGATCATGCATGCAGCCAGGTATAGCTTCGAGTAATCTGTGTCTGTACCTATGCTAGCTACCTGCTCGGTGGTCTTTTCAAAAGCCATGCCCCCAAACTTCTCGGAGCTTCCGTTCTGCACGAGCTCTGGGTCGTATGATTCAAAGCACGCACGGCTCTCGTTGATGCCGCTGGGATCTACCTCCAGCCCGTACTGACTATCGAAGTATTCGCAGAGGGCACGGAAGTGTTCACGATGTTTGTCGGGATTGGTTACACGCACCAGGGCCTTGAGTCCATCGCCCGATGGTGACACCCAGCATGCATGTACGTATTTGTCTGTAGCTAGTACCTTCTTAGATTCAGGTACGTTGATGTGATCAAAGTCTAGGACGATAAAGCCGCTGTGCTGGCGCAGGTCTTCGTCCTTGCGGCTAGCGAACTTACCACTGAAGAGAACGATGGGCAGCTTGATCTTCTGATCACGGTCGCCGTTACGTATGTCATTGATACGCTCCAGCTGCTGCCCAGACTTGATTCTCTCCAGGGCCTTGTCTAATGATATGTAGTTGGGTTTCTCAGTCTCGTATACGGACTTGTAAATCGTAATCATTGCAGCTGTCCTCCATCAAGTATATTGATCCTGGTTCTGATCCGATCACGCTCTCGCATCAGCCTATCTATTTCATCTGTAAGCTCGTCGGCTTCCAGTCTCAAGGTCATCAATTCGTTTTGTAGTGTATTCCTTGTGGTGAGCACGTCACTCCTGCCGCCCCTGCCCATACGCTTGTTGGTGGTACTCAGCAGGTCTAGGCTATGCTTATCGACTAGCTGCTCTGCTATGATGTAGCAATTCCTGTAGAGTGGTGAACTTCGCCAATACATAGTGTGACTCTTCCTGGCGTGATACGTTGTGGTGCGATGCTTGCCCCACTGAGCTGCCACCTCATTGTCCTGGCATACCCTCATCATGTTATTCATGAGGGCTGCTCTCATCTCCACGAACTCCCGCTTACGGGTGTCCTCATCATCCATCTGCACCAGCTCTAGGTACTCTTCCTTGATCTTGTAGATCAGCTTCTCACGGGTATCGGTATGCTCTGTCATGGTCGGTATTGTGTGAATGATCCATCTCTGTATCCAATCTGCACCAATCCAGCATCGAATACTTGGAGGACAAATGGGGTGTGTGGACCAACCTCAGATGAGACTATCCTGTAATCAGTGTAGGTGTATCCTGTTTCTTGATCGGTGTTTCGTGCGATGACTTCAACGATCTCAAACATAAAGATGGCACCCTCGTCAAACTCCACGATAACCTCTTTGCCATAGAGCAAGACCTGCCCACTGTTGTCGAAGCAAGATCTGTTGTTCGCCTTGTCGTACCGACAGGCTTCACTGAACAAGAACATAGCATCCTGAGACATCATCGATAGGGATGCCATCAGCATGACGCTGGTGATAAATTTTTTCATAGTGCTACTGTAATAAAAACCCCCGCAGGTTCCCACCCACGGGGGCATTCCTAATCACCCAGAATCCCAACATCGGGATTACTGATATGCAACCACTTTTAGGCGGGTCACTTTAGCCTTGGTACTCCCGACTGGATTCGAACCAGTGGCCGTCTGCTTAGAAGGCAGATGCTCTATCCGGCTGAGCTACGGGAGCAAGTGAGGGAGGTGGAACGACATTGCTACCCCCCTCGGATGTTTAAATAAGGTGTGGGGATACCGTTGTACTCCCCACTCCTAGAACCAAAAATCTGAAGTAGTCTACGTTAACCAGAGTCGGTTATTGATAAAACTTCGTGCCGATGAAGGGACTCGAACCCCCACGCTGTGAAGCACTAGATCCTAAGTCTAGCGTGTCTACCAATTTCACCACATCGGCAAGGCATTTAACCTCGTTGCTTCCCTTTACCTATCAGGGATTTAATTTGCTCTTCATACCACAGAGCCTTCTCAATATCCTGTTGTGCAGGCTGCCCAGGTTTCAACCCTGCTCTCATGCGGTATTTGAATGCGTTTAATTCGCAGAACGCAAGGTACTTCTCAGCACCGTACAACGCAATCATCTGTTGCCACACCTCCGTACCAAACTTCTTGTAGTGGTCCGGGTTGATTTGATCATAGCTCATATTAGCTCCGTTTTATCTACGGTAAAGGTACTACCATCAAACTCCGTCAACCTCTCTGCGTATTCCAACGCTTCCATCTCATCGTGACAAGCTAGAACAACGTATCTCTTTCCCCCTACTATGTGAGTCACCACGTAGATGGTGTCTCGGCGCAGGAACTTGCGCCACCATGATCTTATCTGTTTCATCTCTCTATTGGTTTGATGTGTAAAGTTTTGTACCCCCACCAAGAATCGAACTTGGATCGACGGTTTAGGAAACCGCTGTTCTATCCGTTGAACTACAGGGGCAGGAGGGTGGGGTGCTAAACACCCCATCCCGATCTAGAACGGTAGGTCATCTTCCTCCGTAGAAGCAGCAGCCTCTTGCTGCTCCATCTTTTCTGCGACAACGATGTTGCCATCGGTCCAGACCACACGGCCATTGCCGGTGTAGTTGCGAGGGGTCTTCTTCTCACGTTCCTCCTTGTCCTGGTGGTCTGCCAGTGACACGTTGTGACCGTACTTGCCGGTCTCATCGTTAATGTAGCAGTCAAAGTTGTAATACGTGCTGCCGTCCTTGCCTTTGTACAGGCGATCCTTGTTGAGTTTGCTCAAGTTGATTGAGCCACTGATGATTGCTCCCATAGCTTTAAGTTTGGGGATTTGAAAAATGAGACACGACTTGTGCGTACATGTCCCGGAAAGACTTTATGTACCAGCGATTGTTAGATGTCAACCACATCGCAAAGAGTGGGTCACGATCAATCCCGGTCTTGTTGGCTACCTGCTGGTAGCTCATGTCGGTTTCTTTTACCAGGTACCGAACGGCTAGCAAGCTAGCTGTGTGTGTGTCCGCCCCGGTCAGGTCTGCTACTTCTTTTATCATATTACTTCAGTGTGATAGTATTCGTCATGCGGGATACCTTCTTCTAGGTATTCCTTAATTCGTTGCACGGCTTTGTCGAACTTCTTCTTGCCGAACTCTAGCGTCTCTTCGCTAGCATAGTACAGGCCGACTGCAAATGGGTACGCTTTCTCCTGGGCCACCCATCGGAAGTCTTTGATGCCGGTCACCTCGCTGTACATGTACGCTTGGATGTCGTAACCGAAGTCACGGACCGACCACTTGAACTTGTCCAGCTTCTGGGTTGTCTTGCTGTCGGTGATATAACCATCGCCCAGGACATCAAGGAATCCACGCACCGGAACCTCGCCGATGAAATCGTTGAACTCGTATTGCTTGTCGCCCTGGAGAGCGATCTCATGCACGCCCGTCACCTTCAATCGGACGATCATCTCCTCAGCTTTCTTGACATCCTCTTTCGAGACAAGGTGCCTCCCATCGTTGATGCCTTCTAGCCATTCAGCATAAGCCTTGGTGCGCTTGGGTGCTTTGCCACCGATCTCTTTGCAGATCTCATCATCATCGAGGATGACGAACTGAGTATCGAAATCTTCAGGGGTCAGCAGCATGCAATCGTAGAGCTTGCCGAACGAAAGGGCGGGGGTCTCAAACTTCAGCTGGTCACGCATCTTCATCTCGAAGAGCTTCATGTCCTGGAGCGCTAGTTTGATAGAGGAGTACGAGAGGTATCCCTTCCCGTACTCCTGGCTGATCTTCAGTGCTAATTCCATTAGCTAAGGGTCTTAGCTAGGCTAGCGATCTGCTCCAGCTGCTTGCGCTGATCGGAAGTAAACTCATCAGCGTACTTGTTGAGGACAGCTTTCGCTGCGGCAACTTGGTCCTTAGATGCACCGATGTGCTCAAGGGACTTCTCAAACAGATCGATTGGCGCTGCCTTCTTAGCCGCAGGCTTCTTGGCTGCTGGCTTCTTAGCTGCAGGCTTTGGTTCTGCCTTGCCGTGGGTGTTGGTTGCATCGCTGTCCTTGTTGTCGTCGATGCAGAACAAACCGTTGAGCGCATACTTACGAGCGTAGCTTGATGCCGCACCTGTGACCTGGGATGCATCCATGCCCTTCTTGCTAGCCTCCTCTCGAGCGAAGGCTACAGTGACCACCTCCTGCTCACCGTTGGTGAGTCGGGCTGTGGCTTTGACATAGATGCGGTCCCCGATCAACTCCATCTCATCCGACAGCGTCAAGATGAGACCATTCTTTGCGGTCAGAGGTTTCACAGCCTCAAGGATATCCTCGGCGCTGCGGTAATTGTACTTGCCAAACGTATTGCGTTGGCCCTTGGGAGCTTTGAGCTCTGCTTGGATCTTGCTCAATGTCTTTACGATGCTCATAGATTCTCGTAGTTAAAGATTAAACGATTCTTGTCGAACTTGTAGAAGTTGTACACGTCCTCGATGTTGCGGTAGCAATCGAGCGTGCTACGTGTTTTCTTGACTTCTTCGGGGAACTTGTTGATCTGCTGCATCAAACGCTTCGGATCGAATGCTTTCTGAGTCCTCATCAGGTTGCTCAGGCAGAGGAGGAAGCGGCCACTCTTGATGATAGGGGTCAGTGTCTCAACGTGTTTCAGTTGATCCAAGACATGGAGGCACCACTTCGGGTCCTCTCGGAACCTCCATCCGCCGCTCCTGATTGATGCGTTGTTGCCAAGCCTTGAGTCCACACCCATGTGGCCTTGAGCAAGACTTTGTAAACTCCTCAAGGAGATCTGCATACCATTGTCCTCGACCTGCTTAATCAGGTCGGACAACTTCTGATAGTTGGGATTGCCTTGGACGGCGAAGTGTTTGACGTGATCCTTCTGAGTCCATTGTGAACCGTAGGTGTTCATGACTAGGACTTGCTGCGGATCGAAGAGTCCATCGCTTACAACGTATGGAACTTCAATGCCGAGAGTCTGAGCTGCAGACAGACGATGCTGCCCGTCGATTACTACTCCCTGAATATCGATGGTGATAGGCTGGATAATCTTCCCATACCTCTTTACGCCCTCGATGATGAGGTCAACCTTAGACTTCTTGACGTCTCGGTTTCGGATGTCCAGCTTGAACATACCGTAGTTAGTGGTGTACTTGACACCGTTGCTGAATTCCTGCATAGTGAATTGAATTATTGTGGATTGAATCCGTGAACAAATCTAGGACTTATTCACTCTGTTTGCAAAACGAGTTATGAACATTGGTCAGTTCAAACACATCTTGCGCTGGTCTTGCTCGCCCTGGATGTAGAATGCTCGCTCATCTAGATCGTCGTAGCACTCTACTGCAAACTCATAGATTGTCTTCATGAACGATCCGTCAAATGGTGACGTCACGAAGTATCCAAAGAGGGTGAATCCGTGGGTGTAGGTAATGGTCAGACTGCTGCCACCTCCCATGAAGTACGATAAACCACTCATACCTTTGCGTTCTTTTTGATCGAGTCGATGTGTGCATCGATCAGGTTAGTTACTTCCTGCAGCACCGTGTCTAGTGACGTGGTGAGAGGGGACATTCCTTCACGTCCTTTGTGAAAGTATTCACTGCGGTCGTGGATTCCACGCTTCAGTTCCTCAAGAACTTGAAGCGCAGCACAGGGGCTGCCGTTTACTATAGGCAGCTCGTCGGTGAGTCGGATCTCAATGCCGACCGTTAAAGACTTGCTCATGTTAGCGATTTAATTCGTTCAACAAATGTTCCAACTTGATTTCGATCTCCTCGTACACGCTGATGTAGGTGTCTTGGGCCTTATCTGTCAAGATAAGTGTGCCGTGTGCGTCCTCTACCCATGGTGAGGGATGAATGATCTCAGTCAACTGAGTGGCTAGGTCATCCACAAATTCCATGAACAGGGAATTGCTAGTGATTGGCTCTTGGGGAGCAGGCTTACCCAGATCCCATCCGATGGCATCTGCGAACTCTTCCATTGACCCGAATGATCCGGGGCTGAGCGGGATGTTATCCCGCAGGTCTTTAGTGCGTCCCATTGTGGTTACGTATTTAGGATTAATTGAACTAGTTGCTTACACGCCCGCATCTCGCTGTCGATAGCGGGGTCAAAGAAATACTTGGTGTGCTGTCCGTCTTGATGTACTCGCACAACCATGCCGTGGAAGGGCCCGTACATAAGTAGTGCTGTCGCACTAGAGCCCCCGATGCGGACGCTGTGTCCGTCTAGGGCTTTGCAGATTGCTTGCTTTGCTTTATTCATCAGACTCTTGGTTTACTTTTTCGTAGACAATGTCGCAGTTAAACTTGGCGAAGTAGGGGCCTTTCTTGCAAGCGGGGTAGGCTTCAAAGAATTTGACGTGACCCACAGGTCTGCGCTCGATGATCAGGTTGTTGTCATGGCGCTTGCCGTTCTCGATGTAGATTACTTTGTACGCCATATCAATCCTCGTAAAAGAATCCTTGGTCGAGACAATCATCGGGCGCCTTACCATCATAGTAGTCACCGCACTGAGACAAGCTGGGTGAGATGTACTCCTTGTCACTGAAGGCCAGTTCGATCCCAGCGTTTCGGTCACCGACACCTCCGTTCATCTCATCAAGCAGGACATAGTAGTCCTTGCCCCCGAAGACTCCGTAGCCTTCGTAGTTCTGTTCCTTGTAGCAGTTGCCTCTGTCATCGGTCATGATGACGGTGAAGGTCTTTCGGCGAGAGTACCGGTTTGCGATACTGCGATCGGTGTCTTGTGTTTTCCAACTGAAGAATCCCATAGTGATAGTTTTAGGGGGTTATCGATGTACTTCTCGGATTGAACCGTTCGGAAAGAGATCCGGCAGGTTGTCGATGTCGATGTCGCAACTGAAGGTTGTCAGGTAGGTGATGTGGACATAGCCACACAACTGCTTGCGGTCACAGGTGGTCACCATCAGCTGACCTTGACACAAATTCTCATCGTCCTGGAACTCGAGGTCACCGTAGAACATACCGTCCGGCCCGACCACTAGGTCATCAACGATGCGGAGCATGATCGGCGGCTGATAGTTACGTTCAAGCACGAGGTGTGTTGGTGTGAAGTGTGCGGAGTTGATGTGATCGATGGGCTGTCCGCTAGGGCCCCACCCCTTCAACTCCTCGGTTGGGTGGGTGCGTCCGTGCGAGAGGAGTAGTTTCATGACTTGTATTCGTTGTAATTCATAATGGCCTCCACCGTGTATCGGTGTACCTCATCAATGCCCCAACAGCAGGTCAGCGCATCGTCAATGTCATCTATGATGTGCTGTGCTTCTTGATCAACCCAATCAGCATCAATGCTTTTCAGCTTGGTGATGACAGGCATCAGGGCATCCCAAAAGAGGTGGTATCTCTCAGCGTACAATGGATCGCAGCCCATAAACTCTGCAATGAGGTCGTTTGCTTCAAATGGTTTCATGACTGATCGAATTTGAAGAATTCAGGGAATGACTCTTCGAGCCGTGCTTTGTTATCAGGCGAGGCTTTGCACCATGCCCGAAGCATGGCGGTGTGAAATGAACCGTGATTCATCTTCAGTTGGTTGTTAACCCAATCGAACTTGTTCATGACTCAGGGGGTTTCAGGGTTTGGGTAATTTTCCTTGATAAATTCAACGGCGTGCTTGCCTTCTTTACTCAGACCTTCAGTACCTCTCTCACCGTCAGGCTTGAGCCAATTTCCATCATAATCGTGCAGGTGTTGCAGGGCATCGATTTGCTCCACGCTAAAGTGTGCGTACTCAGGCTTGAGGGCAGCCCACCTTTGTACGCTGCTCCATATACCACCCTCCATGTCAATAAATTGAGTGCGTGACTCGTCGCACAGACGTGCCGCTGCACATCGTTCACCGTTCGGCCCTGCGTACACGCAAGGGCCGTTGTATACGGCTCTCGAACGGGGGTTGTTGGTGTAGTATTCTACGGTTTCATCGACCAACTCAGAGAAGGTCATCGGGGTGGTTTGCTTTGCTTTGCTCACGATTCAGGGGTTTTTGAGCGACACTCGTCGCAAGTTTCTATTAGTTCAGTACCATCATCGATGGTAGGGTGGCAGTAAAACGAAAGAACAGACTTCACTGCTGTCACAATTAGGCCGGAGCCGTCACAGGTTTCGCACTTCATGACTCAGGGGTTTCAGGGTTTGGGTTTAGGAGTTTTCGAGCCATTCCTCAAAGGTCATAAGGGGTTGGCCTGTGCGTTCGTCGTTGCCGTTACCGTCATTGAACAGGTAGCGGTATTGGTCGTATCGGCTTTTCAGGGTGCTGGGTGTGCGGTAGGTGATGACTTCAGTCTTCATGACTCAGGGGTTTGCTTGTTAGACTTCTCCAATTCTTGCAGCGCATCGATCACCGCCTCCGTGAGACGGACAGCGTTCTCACCGTACAGGTCTACCTCGGCATCACCGTAAGCGCTCTTGACTTCGATCACGTTGTTGTCATGGAGGACCATATCCACCTCGGGTTGCTTGAGGGTGATATCATCCACATAAAAGCTGCTAAGTTCAACGGCGTACCGCACGGCCTTGAATGCCTCGGGGCTGCTCAGGTTCAGCCCGTCCTTGGCCTCGGCTTTCTGTTCGGTGGCCTTGATGTAGGCGTCCTGCATAAGCGACAACTCAATTTTCGCAGCTGCGATGAGTTCGCTGTTGCCGAATACTCGCCCGAGGAAGGAGAGCAGGTCAGAGATTGCACCCTTGTCGACGATAGTCTTGAAGGTGTCTTGCTGTTGAGGGGTTTGGGGTGTAGTTTCCATGCTACTAGGGGTTTTAGAGATTGATTGGACAGATCCGGATTTCGGTGTGGACTTCGTTCACTTCGATGTAGTCTACTTCGATGTTGTACAAGCCTTCATTCAGCACGGTGTCGTGTACTTCTACTACGACTTGGTCATCGTCGTTCAAGCCTTCAAGGGCTTTGATCAGTTCCGCTTTGGTCATGATTCAGGGGGTTTTAGGATTCAATACTATAACGGGGAGAGGGGGCGCTTATTGCGCCTCCCCCAAGATAAATTCGACTGCTTTCTGAGCGTGCGTGCTTGCACCGATCACCCACTTGGGATTGTTGGACAGCTTGGTGATCCATCCGTTGATGTAGGCTTGGCTGTTGGCTTGGTTGCATTGCACACCCATGATGCCGGACAGGAACTGCGCTCCGATCTCAGCCACCAGTTCCTCCTTACTATAGTCCTTGCTGCCGAAGGCAGCCACATCGGACAGGCGGTTGAGGATGTCCTTGTGCCCGGTGCTGTGGATCAGTTCGTGGAACAGCGTGTGGTAGTAGTAGTCCGCACCCTTGAAGGTGTCGGGCTTGGGCATCTGCACCTTGTGCATGACCGGTGAATAGTAGGCACGATCACCTCCGTGATCTAGTGCCGGACGCTTGTCCTTGGGGTACAGATCCCGGTACACTGACTCCGCCATCTCTAGCGGGTTGAACTCGCTTGGCTCGACCGGGGCCTGCGGTTTGCGTCGTGGCTCGACGTTGTCACATTGCCCGATGTTGAACACCGTGTGCAAGCGTGGTGAGAATATCTTCTTGACATCCCCAAGTGACAGCCGTGCTTTCTTGACAGCCTCGGCGTTGCGGTAGAACTTGCCGTTCTCATCGACGAAGCAGATGTTCCAATACACTACCTGTGTACCCTTACTGCCCTTGCGTACCTGGCCGCCGATCTTCTCGGCTTGCTTGTACGTCAGCCACTCGTTGTGTTGGTAGCCGTTGGCCTCCATCTCACAGCTGAGCCAAAAGACATTGAAGCCCTTGTAGGCTCGGCCTGTGGTGTTGTTGATCGGGAGGATGCTCTGCAGGTCTCCCGTCCCTGCGTTCCAAGGTTTGAACCAATTGAGGCCCTTGGTCTTGAGCCCGTCGATCACCCGCTCGGTGATGACTTTGTAGATGTCCTGCTTTGCTTTCGCCATGTCAGTCTTCTTTGAAATGAATACCTACTTCCTTGTGGCCCTCTTGCATCTTACGGTGCAGGAAGGATTGGAGATGTCCTTCGTCGTTGAAGGTCATCATGTCGGTGAACCAATAAGTCCCCGTGCTAGACTTGAAGTCTATTGCGCACTCGATGAGTGATTCGAGACGTTGGCGGAAGTAGTCCGCTTTGCGTGTGTTGCCTTGGGCCTCGCACTCTGCGAGACGTTGGCGGAAGTACTCCTTCTTGGGGAGTCTGTCTTTGGTTGGTCGTGCCATTGACGTTGGGGTTTAGTGTATGATCAATCCGATCTTGTTGGACTCGTTGAACCAACGAGTTGCCATAAGGTCGTTCTTGCTTGCGTCGATGTAGCCCGCATCAAGTAGTTGCTGCTTGCTTTCGAATATCCGGCTGTGTCGGTCAGCATCCGTATCGATGAGATGATCCACCGTGCTGCCCTCGCTGAAGATGATGTCCATGTTGGCCGGGATGGCTTTGCCTTTCCACAGCGGGATGGACTTGGTGTAGCTGTAGAAGTTCACGTCCGGCAGCGCTGCTGCGATGGCTAGCCATTTGTCGATGTATGCAGGGCTGTAGTAGTCTCCGCTGTCATGCACCCGGAGGAATTGTACCTTCCGGCGCTTGATCTCGGCCACCATGACCGTCACGAAATCGTCCTGCTTGGTGGCTTTGTACCTTCGGACGAAGGCAGGCTTGACGTTGCTCCATGTGTACGCACCCTTGCGTGCGTAGCAGAACTTGGCGCACTCGCCTGCGAATGGGCAGGTCCGCTTGCCGGTGTCCGGGTCATTGAATGCCGGGATGCCGAAGTTGAAGACTCGCACGCCCATTTCCTTGGACGTCTTCTTGAGTTTTCCGTTCTGGGTGAGTAGATCGCTCATGGCTCAGGGTTTAGCCGAGGATGCGACGGCGCATCTCTTTGATTAGTACTCCGTTCAGGAAGACGCCGATAATCTCGTGGCGCCCTTCGATGCGTAGGATTTGTGTAGTCCGCATAGCTACTTTGTATTTGATTTAGTCGATAGGGCCGGAATCGAACCGGCATTGTGCAGCATTCACCTGCTACACACGCACCTAGCTAGCTCTCACTACCTATCGATGTGTTTGTTTGTTTGTTGGTCGGCGTCCCATTGCTCCGCCTTTGGGGTCTAGCGCCCCGTACCTTCACGGCCTCCATCTATGGTGATGGTGCCGAACCTTTGCTCTGGAGTTGTTGCCGCCCTTCCGGTTGGCATCCCTTTACCGCTTACTGTGTGGTCAGCCCATGTATTTATTAGCGCATGGAATCGCATTCACTTGTAGGGTTTAGTGACCCTGCTACCTTGTATGCCAACTTTCCGATTCCCGAGGCGCTTTGTGCGCTGAAGGTAGGTCCGCATATGCATCGCCGGTTGGTAGCCGTCCTGACGGGCGCTTGATTATACAGGGCGCTGCCGCTCCTGTGTTACCGGTGAGACCGCTGTCTCTGTGGCCGTACATATATAAGACGCTGCACCTACTAGTATTATTGCGCTGATATGGCAGGTGTAGTGGTTTTGACAGCAAGCGTATGTGGTTTGCGATTATCCGTACCAGTTTTGGCAGTATGCGTAACCCGGTGGGGTTAGTGTGTGGTGTGGTGTGTGGTTGGTGGGGGGATTGTCCGAGTCTTCCGGGGCACTCTGCCGGGCGCTCCGTCTGTCGGCCCTACGTGTTATGCGTGCATACTAAATAGGCAGAAGGTATGCGTGCATACTAAAACGTCAAAAGTTATGCGTGCATACCAATTGCTGAGCGGGGCTGGGTTGTGAGATCCGTTTCGGTCTGGCCGGCCAACCGGCATGCGTCACATATAATCCCCACCCCAAACATGGCGCAGAAATTTTTCAGGGCGGCCCCCGTTTGCGTCCCAGCGGGTGAATCTGTACCTTCAGTCGGTTTTCATAAAAAGGGACAGCGTGATTGTCTGTCCACCTGCCCTATATTCTGGGCGGCAAGCACTTGACTTTGTCAGAAAAAAGTAGTAACTTTGCCAAGTCCCTGACAACGGGAGAGCCCTCTGCTAAGGCAGGGGCTCGGGACTGAGGACGGACGGGACTCCGAGTTCCGCAGTCACAAATAACCCAGTAGTAATCAGGGCTGGCTATATCTTCAATTCAGATGAGTAAATTCACAAAGTTCCTAGAGCGGGCGATGACCTCCGCCAAGCCTGAGAAAGAGTCTGGTCTAGTAGTGGCTCTCACCAAAGAGGGTCATTATATTTGTCAGTCCGTCGGCCACGTCGATAACATCGTCCAGTCTATACTGTATGGTGCCACCGTGGATGCACACATGAATATTATCGTTCAGGCAATCGCCGCTAAATACAATTCACATGAGCTACGAGACCAATCAGAAGATCAGGGAGAAGATCGACAAGCTGCTACATCAGAACGCAGCGTATCAAGCACAGGAGGTGTGCATGACCAACAGCAAGACCAGGAAGCAGGAGATCAATAGATACTGCCGGGTGAACTTCCTAGCACCGATCAAAGAACTCGACCCAGCATTTTACGACAGCATCAAAGACGCAGGGTGATGGCAGTAATGGAATTCATCAAGGATAACGAGTGTCTGATCGCTGACGGTCTGGACGATGCTATTATAGGTATCAGTGCCGGGATCAATCCGCAAGGCATGTGCGTGGTCTATGACTACGATAAGTGCGTGGAGATATTCGTCAAAGAGGGCATGTCTGACATGGAGGCCATCGAGTGGATGGAGTTCAATGTGGTCAATGCATACGTCGGAGAGAACACCCCAGTGTTCGTTCACACTCAGTTCTATGGGTGACCCGATATGGTTCTGCGATGTCATCCTCAGAGATGCCAAAGCGAAGAAGGACTACAAGATCAGAGACACCCTGGTCTCAGGGAACCACAAGGACAGAATCTGGAACTATCCGCTGTACAGACAGAGGTTAGTGCGTGAGGCGTTCACCACCCCCGCCCGATACAAGAAAGCGATGGAGAACAGAAACCTGTTCATCAAGCACATCAACTACAAGGTCCAGCTCGGGTACAGTAACATCGACCGTGGACTCACTGTCTGAATCGCCTATTAGTACGTTCCTTATATTTGCTACGTGTCAAAACGCACCCAACCATATAAGTACGGCATCCCTAAGAAGTACTCAGATAAGTCTCAG
>Ga0070749_10002039_pt1 | contig 13662 bp, 15 predicted proteins | sample VirMetDEL_Nov_18_FD_75180 | JGI IMG/M metagenome (GOLD analysis project Ga0070749, IMG submission 75180) | Aqueous microbial communities from the Delaware River and Bay under freshwater to marine salinity gradient to study organic matter... | ecosystem: Environmental > Aquatic > Marine >...
AATATATCCTGGGTGGATACAATCAAAGTTTCCAGCTACAAATCCTATTTTCATGAAAAAATTTAATATGTTTTAATATTATCGTCTAATGAAGATAATTTATTATATAACTCTTGTAAAACTATTCCTTTTCTTTTACTAGAACCTCCAGAATTTTCTTCTCGTCTAATTTGTTGAAGAATTCTTTGTTTTTCTTCTTCTACTGAAGGTGGTATTCCTTCATGTATTGGTTCTGTTGGGGTGATTATTGGTTCGGGTTCAATAGGTTTTGGTTCACCATAAATGTTAAATTTTAATCTGTTTTGATTAAAAGCTTGATTAGTTGCAATTACTAATGTAATAGCTAAAGGATCAAATACAAAAATTAATAAAAATATAAACCAATTAGCTACTGTTTTTACATTAGCCCCAGTAATTTCACTTACATATTGTACAGCACCTAATTCATTATTTTCATTTGCTTTAGATTCCATATCTAAAATTTTAATATCTAAAGCTGTAATTGAATCATTTAAAGCATCTATTTTAAGGGATAATTTATCTTTATTAGTTTGAGCAGTTGTTAACTGTACTTCAAATGATTTTCTATTTGCATTATTTGCTCTGGTAATTAATTGCCCAGTTTGTCTATCTACTGTTTGAGTGGTTGTATTTGTAGATAAAGCATTACGTAATTGAGAAATGTCTTTATCTAATGTTGTTTTTTCTTTTTCAAGATCAATTTTAATTTCTTCAAATCTTTGTTTTTTAACTTCTATATTTTGAATTTGTTTTCCTCCAATTTCTAATTTAGCAATATTTTCTTGAAATCCTGTACTTAATAAACCATAAATTCCAATAGAAGTAATAATAGATAATATTATTAAAGCTATAGTTAAATATATTTTTAAAAGTGTATATGTTTTTTTCCAAGTATTATGTAGATAAGTTGCAATAGCAATTTTAGATATTTCTAAAAATGAACCCATAACAATTACAGGTAAAGCTACGCCAACAAATACAACAGATAATCCAATTACACTATAATATGCTGCTGTTGTTGATAGTCCAATAGCGCAAAATAATAAAAACCAGGGTAAAAATTTTTGTTGCATACGGGGAATGTAAAAAGGCCCCATATAGGGGCCAAATTATTTTTAAAAAAATTAATTACTTGGTTTTATCAACTACTGACCAGATAGCACCAGCTAATGTAATTGTACTACCTGAGATAGTAGTCCAAGTACCTTCATCAAGAATTCCTTTCATGATTAAAATACCACCTACGAAAGTTAAGACGTGACGAGCGATTCCTAAGATTTGTTCTTTTGTCATTTTATTTTATTTTTATTGGTTACAAACTTAATAACATGTCTATCAACTCCTGTTGAGGAAACATGTCTGATTTATCTTTTCTGGTATTTGTGTGGGTCCACATACCTTTTACTTTTCCGTAATAAGCATTAGAATTAAATTCAAATCCTGCTGCTCCTTTACTTTTAATCTCCTGTACTAAGCCTTTTCTTACATCAATATTATCTCTGTCAGCTATGTAAAGGATGAATGATTTAAGTGTACTAATTTGTTTATCAGAATATCTGTGATAAAATTTTGAACCTCTAAATGGTTGTTTAAGTTCTACTATTTGTAAAGGATTTGCTTTTTGTTTTGTATAAGTTAAACCATTTTTTATTGGTCCAAAATTACAAACTTCAATACCAACTGAGTGGGAATGCATATATTGGGATCCATTATCTCCTAAATGCCAAGCGTATGCTCCTTCGGGAAAACATTGAACTAATGTTCCATCGTAAATATCATTTCCGTCAAATACAGATTGGCCTCCCATTACAAATTCTGTTCCTATTCTACCTCGAGTATCATTATTCCACATTTTTATTACTGAATATGGGTTATTGCCCCCAGCAGTATGGTGGAGAAATAAATATTCTTTTTTAGTTGGTCCCAACAAATATTCATCTTTATCCATGTATTTTTGGTCTATGATTAATTCAGAAGTTTGGGTAATTGTTTCTGATAGGTCGGAAGTTATACCTAACCCCATAGCATTCCAGGTTTTTTCACCTACAATACCATCAACAACTAATTTGTTGGATTTTTGAAATTCTTTAACAGCTTTTTCAGTTTTTGGCCCAAAATCACCGTCTATAACAATCTTAAGAAACTCTTGAAGAGTTTTTACGGCTTCGCCTTTGCTTCCTAGTTTTAATATCATCTTCTTTAAAAAAATTAGTTAAAAATTTGCCTATTACTCCTGTAATTAAAGCTGTTAAAGCAACCCATTGCATGTTTTCATGCATAGCAAAACCTGTTATTGTAACACTTACTGCTAATAAAGCATCACCTAATTTTCTCCATTTGATAGGAGTTGGTTTGTAATAATTCTTTAACATTTTATTATACATATGTTTAACCTTCACAAGCAACACAATTATCATCTCTTGAAATTGTATCTCCACGCAAAATCGATTCAGATCGCATGTAATATAATGTTTTAATACCTTCTTTCCAAGCTAATTTATGTACGTCACTGATGTATTTTGGTGAATCAGAAGGATCAAAGGTTAAATTAAGTGAAATTGCTTGATCAACATATTTTTGTCTAATACCATTTTGACGAACAATTTCATATGGATTAATTTCTTTAAATGTTAAGAAAATTTCTTTTTCTTCATCCGTTAAAATATAATCAGGTAATCCTAAAACTGATCCTTTATCTTTTGCAATTTGTTCCCAAACACTATCAATATTATATCCTTTAGATTCAAGTAATTTTTCTAATGTTGGATTACGTTTAATGAATGTACCTTTAGCTGTTTTTAAATTAAATACATTTGCTGGGATTGGTTCAATTGAAGGAGAAACACCCCCTGAAATATGAGCATTTGAAACAGTAGGTGCTATAGCTAAATGATGTGTATGTCGTAAACCAGTGCCTTTACACCATTCAGGTTCACCATATTCTTTTGCTTGATCACGAGATGCTTTTAATGCTTCTTTTTCGATAAAATCAAACATAATTCTTGTATAAGAACTTGCTTGTAATCCAGCAAATGAAAGTCCTTTTTCTTGTAAAAATGTATGCCATCCTAAAACACCAATACCAATTGCTCTACCTTTAGATGCTGAGCGGTATGTATTTTCCATGAAACGAATATTTTTTGAACGATCAATAAATTCTTGCAATACACCTTCTAAAAACCAACAAGTCAATTCAGGTAAAGTCATTCCATTTTCAAATTTATATTCACTCCATTCATCCCAACGTGCTAAATTTAATGAAGATAAACAACAAATAAATGAATGTAGTTCATCTGTGTATAATGAAATTTCAGAACAAATATTTGTCATTGAAACATGTAAGTTATTCTTTTTATATGCTTCAGGATTTGCATTATTTACATTATCCTCAAACATAATATAAGGTTCACCAGTTTCAAGTCGTGTTTTTAAAATTTCGCCCCACAATTTTAATGCTTTAGGGTCTTTATTTTCAACACGATTCATAAACTCATCATCAACTACAACACATTGATGCATATTTAAACATTGACGATTAACATCTCCTTTTGGTCGTCGAATCATTAAAAATTCTTCAATATCTGGGTGATTGATATTAAGGTTAACTGATGCTGCTCCTCGTCTAACTGAACCTTGATTAGTTGCTAAAATAGTTGAATCATAAATTTTAATCCATGGAACTACACCTTCGCTTACTCCATTATCTTTAATTAATTTACCACGCCCTCTAATACGAGATACACCAATACCAACACCTCCACCTTGAGATGATAATCTCATTAATTCTGAATTAGCTAATGCTATTCCTTCAATTGAGTCATCTGTATCAATTCCAAAACATGAAATAGGCATTCCACGCTCAGTTCCCATATTTGATAGTACAGGTGATGCTAGACATAACCAATTTTTAGTTATTGCTTCTAAAAAGAATGGGTATAAATCTTTACGTTTTAAACGCCTTGACGCTGCTCTAGACACTCGTTTAAATGCTCCAAAAACATCCTCATCAGGTAATAAATAACCTTTTGAAATCATTGATAATGAAATTTCATTCATCCACTCAGGGTAATGTTTACCCTTAATCCAATTTGTTGTATCTACTTGTATGCTCATAATTTATAAATCTGTCCAGTCAGCTGTTGATTTTGAATAATCTGTTACTCGATTTGCGAAAAAATCTTGGTGTGTTTTTCCACTTGTTAAATGTCCAAACCATTCCATTTGTTTTAAAAGACTAGGATCAATATCATTGTATATAACTGAGTATCCTAGTTCTGTTAATTTTTGGTTTGCTCTTTCTTTAATAAAGTTTTTTAATTGGTCTTTAGTTAAACCTTCAATATCACCCATTTCAAATGCTTTATCAATAAAATCAAATTCTAATTTTACAGATAAATCACAGGCTTCATAAATTGCTTGTGTTAATTGTGGTGTGTCTAATTCTGGTTTTTCTGATAAAAGGGTTCTATAGATCCAACACCCTGCTTTTGAGTGTAATGATTCATCACGTACAGACCATTCTACAATTTGACCTGTACCTTTCATTAAATTGCGTAATTGAAATGACATTAATACTGCAAATGAACTAAATAAATTTACACCCTCAGTAAATGCTGAAAATATAGCTAATGAAAGTGCTCTATCATATAAAGTATCTCCAGGTTGTTCAACTAAACGATCAATTTTAGCTTTTGCTTCTTCATCTTCCATGAATGCTTCAAAATCGTCTAAACCAAGTTCTTCATTTAAACGAGCATACGCTTCAGCATGAATTGATTCAAAATCAGCAAACGCACAAGCCATTGCTTTAATTTCGTGTTTTGGAAACCAATTAACAACTTTAGTTGACCAATAATCATTTACATATGTTTCTGTTTGAGCAAATGATTTTAATATATTCCCAATTAAATTCTTTTCACTTTCAGTAAGTTTAAGTTTCCAATCATTTAAATCAGATGATAATGGTACTTCATCAGCTAACCAATGTGCTCTATGCTGGTCTTTATAAAATTCAAATGCTGTTTGGTACTCAAAAGGTTTGTAATGGGGGCGTAATTCAGTTATCATGCGTTTAGTTCAAAAAATTTATTTGCTAACATTTTTCTATCAAGATCTTCATAATCTTCATTCGACATCTTCTTTGGAGCATCTGTTTCTTCATCATAATGATTTCCAATTTCAATTTGGCCTGTAGATGTGTTTACTTTTACTTGAAAAGTAAGTCCATCCATTCCATATCGATTTTTCATAATATGAAGTCTTCCTGTTCCGTTAACTTTATCTTCTTTTTTTCTTGATAATGATATTGAAAGGTCAGTTATCATCATTTTATCATAACTTCCCGCAGCTTTATCACCTTCAATAACATCATCTTTGGCTCCCGCACGATTTACTTGTGAAACTGACCAAATTGGTATATTTAATTCTCGAGCTAATCCTTTGGTGCTCGTATAAATATCATCTATCTCTCCCTTACGGTCAACATTTCTTTTCCTTGTTGAAAGAAGATCAATATAATCTATAATAATAAGATCAGGTTGAATTCCTAAATCTTTTACTTTATTTATATGAGCTTCTATTGTAGAAATTGTTGTTTTACCCATTGGAAATTCACGTATAATTAATTCACCTGGTATGTCTGAGGTTGTTTTTTCTACGTTTTCTTTATGTTTTTCTAATTGATCAACAGGTACACCTGTAAAGAAAGCATCATATCGTCTTCCAGTATATGATTCACTTAATTCTAAAGTATAATGAATAACATTATACCCCATTTTAACAGCAAAACCACCTAAAGCAACTAACGTCCAAGATTTACCTCCACCAGGATTACCAAAAATTAAACCTAAATCTCCATTACCTAAACCACCTTGAATTAATTCATTTATTTCAGGCCAAGGAGTAGGAACAATTAATCTATGATCTTCACGGTACCTTGATTCAGTGTCTTTTTTATATTCATGACCAATATTTTTATCAGCACCAGCTTTCATTGCTGATTCAATCATATATTTGATTGATTCATAATCTCCAGCTTTTAATAAATCAACACTATTTAATAATGCTTTTTTTAATTGTTGATTTTTACAAAATGTAGAAAATTCTTCTTGTACATATTGTAAATCATCTAAATCAGCTTTATATGCTTCACGTAATTGTTCTTTAACGGATACTTTAAGTACCTCATTATCTAATTTTTTCATTTCAACTTTTAAAATATCCATTGAAATGGTTGTGTGATATTTTTCGTAATATTTTAAAATTTCATTTATAACCCACTTATGCGCAGGGTTTGAAAAATACTCATCGCTAAGAACATCATTTATGTTTTGTAAAAATTCTTTATGGGTTAATAAAGAAGATATAACTTTCATTTGAAATGCTGGTCCGTACTCATCAATAGAATGTAGTGTCATTGAAATAACTTTTATTTAAAAAATATAAAAAACTTTTATTTAGCGGCCAATAGATCTTTAAAAACATCTTTAATCCAGATGTCTATATTTCTTATCATACCGTCTAATTGATCTTCATGATACATTTCAAGAAATGTCTCAGGTAAAAAATATAAAGGCAGACCTTCTACGAGTTTATCTATTTTCATTTTATCCATGTCTGTTAACATAGGATTAGATAAATCCATAACTTTATATTTATTTTCTAGTCCTTCTACATCGTGTAGAATCCGAGCATATACAATATGTTCTTTTAACCTTGCTTCTGCTATATCTAAAATATCATCAAAAGATACTTCATATTTAGTTAGTTCAGGAAATAATTTAAATAATTTTTTAGGCCCTAAACCTTTTATTCCTGAAATACTATCTGAATTATCACCCATTAGTAATTTATAGATTAGGAAATTATTAGGGTGAATTCCAAATGTATTTTTTACTGTATCTGTAGTGTAGTATTCTCTTTCTATAGGGCGATATACTATAACTTGTTCAGAAATTAATTGAAGATAGTCTTTATCACTAGATACTATAAATACTCTATCTTCAGGTTGTTTAGGTAAAGTACTACTTAAATAAGCTATTACATCATCTGCTTCTACTTTACTAATAGAAATAGTTTTAACTGGAAGAGTTTTTAAATATTGAATGATTCTGGTGATTTGTTCAACTTTAGATTCATCTTCTTCTTCAATATTATCAAATAATTCATGTTTAGTAATTCTAGTAGAATTTCTATTTGATTTATATTCAGGAATAAGATTTTTTCTATTTGTAGATGAACCAGCTCCATCAAATACTACATAAACTTGTGTTGGTTGGATATGTTTAATTAATGAACCTAAAGATCGAAAAAATCCTCCTAAACCCCCTATATGAACTCCGTTTGAATTAACTGTGTTTATAGCACTAAAATTACGAAAAAATAAGTTGAGTCCATCTATTAATAAATAACGTTCATGTTGTGGTGTTTCTTCTCCGTCTTCTTTTATATTATCTAGGAGGTTTAAAAGGTCTTTTTTCATTTATTAATCTTCATTTTCAAATAAATCTGGTGTAGGTGCTTTTTCATCCCATTCGCTATTATCTTCTTGTACAGTGTAATTACCCTGTCCTAAAATATCAGCCCATTCATGTGAATGCGCATCTTTATATTTTTTAATAGCATTTGGATCATCTTTAATAAACCCATGTACTGTAGAAACAATAGTACCCATTGTAGTAATTCCATTGATGTGGTTTTTATCACAAGCAATTTTTGTACGTAATGCAAATTCTACTTTCTTTTTGTCTTTAACAGCGTTAAGTTTAGAAGTACCAGCATTTGTAACATTACCAAAAGTTAAACATAAAGACACGTCATAATAAAATGTATCTCCACCTTTATTTGTCATTCTAGGTTGTGACATTGGAGTTAAAGCTGGGGCTACGCCTACTTTGTTTACAACAAATAAAGTATTTGTATATTTTGAACTTTCTTTACGAGACATTACAATTTGTTGGTTAATAAAATTACCAAATTGAGTTGCAATAGCTCCCGCGTTCCACATCGGATTGTTTTTACCTTGTTCAATAGACATTTGACATGGAATTGAACCTACTGAATCCCAGAGAAATAATAAATCATAAGGTAAATTACCTTTTTTCTGTTCAGTTAATAAATCAATAATAAACTCAGCAATATCTTCAATTGAATTTAAAGTACTTCTATCTCGATAAATAAAGAACCCAGTTTGATCAATAATTTCTCCTGTTTCTTCATCAACTACATCTTCAATTTCAAATCCCATTGTTTTCCAGTGATTCCAATCATGTTTCATTTCTGTAATGATTAATACAGGTAATATTCCCATTTTTTGAGCATTAACTGCTACTTCAATAGTCATAGTTGATTTACCAGTATTACTTTTACCTCGAACCATTGAATTATGTCCTACAGGAATACCTGGGATAGATAATGCTTCTTGTAAAGCAGGTGAAAAAGGTATCCATCTTTGTTCTTTAAATTTAACATTAGATGCTAAACCTTTATTAGCTTTAAATTTATCAAGATTAAAAGATGATTTTAGTTCTTTCTCCGCCGCTTCAGAGAGCGATTTTCGTTTAGCCATAACTTTATATTAATTAAAATGGTGCGTCTTCGTCATCTTCTTCAAACAAATCATCAAATTGATCTGCTTTAGATTTCTTAGCTGCTGGTTTAGTTGATAAACTATAATTTGATTTAGGTTCTTCAATAACCTCATCTTCTTCAACAACAGCTTCAACACCATTTTCATCTTCTTCTTCAGGATTTAACCATTCTTGAAGTGCTTGTTTAATAGTATCAAACGGTAGTGGTTTGTACATATCAAGAGGATTCTCTTGTTCTTCTAACCATGTTTCAATTAACTTAGAGTCTTTAGATAACTCAGAAGTTTTCATTGAAGGTGCGATAGTTGTTTTATTATATTTTGTACCTGTAGCTTCAGGTCCTACTGTGGTTAATTTAATATCTCTACCAGACAAAACATCTGTAAAATCTCCTACTTCTTCATCAGCAGCCATTTGTAAAAATGCTTCGTAAATTTCTTTACCAAATTCCCACAATTGAACACCTTCTGCTTCTTCACCACGTACAATTACCGGAGCAAAAATACGAGTTTTTGGATCTAATTTTTTAGCTAATCTCCAATTTTCTTTATCATTTGTACCACGTAATTGTTTAGCAAATTCAGCAATTGGGTCTTTTTCACTCCAGTTCATAGGAGAAGCAATTACTTTTTTACTACCAATACCGTAATAAAATTTCATTTCAGTAAATGGAAATTCTTTGTTGTGTTTAAACGGCACAACACGAACCGTTTGTTTGCCAACCGTTGGTTTAAAACGCTTAACATTTGAATTGTTGCTAGAACTTCCATTAGAAGTTTTTTGCATCGATTCAAGTTTCTTTTTGATTGCATCAAGATTCATAAATATAACTATTTTATTGTTTATAACTTTAATATAATAACCTATTTAAATAAGGCCAAACTATAATTCAATAATTTTAAAAATCTTTGTATTTAATTGTTTAATCTCATTATGTTGAGTTAACAAAATACAATTTCTATAGTGTTGCCAATTTACTGGGAAGTTCGTATCAACTACTCCACTGTTTAATTTTTTAATCAACTCATTTAAAGCATTGATTGTATAAAGAGTATTTGATTCTTTTTTTCTATGAACTAGAATTGTTTGATCAGGAATATCATTTACGTTACCTTGATCTACATTATATGTAACTACATATTCGTTATTACTTTTAATATGTAATACAAACATTTTATTGTACATGATAACATACTTTTTTGATAAGTCCCCTACCAATGTTTCAAGATCTTCTAAAGAAGTAAAAGTACAAAACAGTCTATTGTTCATTAATAAGTTGTCGAATGTAGAGTCGTAGTCGTATCTGTTATACGTATGGTAAGGTTGTTCAAGAGTGTTATACATAACTTATTTTATATTATCGTAATTAGTACCTTTTTTAATTTTAACTTGTAATTTATATTTATTAAATATCCCTAATATTTGAAGCATTACATCAGGTTCATTTTTATCATAATCAAATAAGAATGAATCATAAACATATAACACGAGTTTAGTATTTTTCCCTCGTAATATTTTAAAGATATCATATAGTATATTAATATTATTTGAAGTCTCCAAGTTTTGTAACACATAATTTAAAAGCTTTTGTGGATTCATATTTTCCAGTTTTGCTCTCATAAATTCATATCCTGAAATAGGGCAAATAATTTTTCCTCCATATTGAAATTCATCCCATAATTTATCTGTGTATGCTTTTACTTGTCGAAAAAAGTCCAAGGTCTCGTATTCTTTCCAAATTCCTCCATAGATTTGTTTAAACGTAATCTCTTTTGCTTTGGCATAGTCAACTTTATACATTTGAGCAAAAGATTGATGCACATCACTATCACCAAAATCATAACCACAGATACTAGCAAGAAGGGTAGGATGGTAAGCAGAAATATCCATTTCAATAAACTTATCATTGCGTGGGATAAAACATTTTCGTTCTCCATTTTCTTTATTTAATGTTGAAAAATTTATTCCTCCAAATGTATTAGATGGTCTTGTAGTTAATGTATTTAAATTATATTGAGTGTATATAAACTCGTTTGGTTCTTTATCAAAGTATTCTTCAAATAATGTTTGGTCTATTTTTATCCCCGTTCGTTCGAGTTGATTAAACACCAAATCTGCTTTTCGGTAGAATAAATTTATTTTTATATTATTAAAATTAGCAAAGTTTTGTTCACATACCTCATAATGTTTTACAATCGGTACTATTGTATTTAAATCTTGTAAATTAGGGTATTTGTTATAAATATATGTGTGAGCTGTTGTTAATTGTGGTATATACGTATGTGGGGAGGGTGATGGTTGGTAACAATGTTTAAGGGCAAAATAATGTAAAAATTCCTTTCTATCTCTTACATAAATTTTTTTTATATTGTTTAAAACATTTTGTACTTGCTCTATTGTAGAATTTATTGTTTCACTATGATTAATTGGAATGATGTATCCTTTTGTATCTCTTTTTGGTCTAATATAAACAGCACATATATCATTTTCAACTGGGTGTAAATTATGTGAGGTAGGGATTATTTCAATGTAAGCTTCTTCATGGTTTGAATCTGCAAGTAAGTCAATATGTTTGGGATCTTCTATAAGCCAGTACATATTGTAAAAGTATAGAAAATATTTTAGCTTTCCAAATAATATTTTAAATATTGGTCTTTAAGATATTGAGAAAAACCATACCATTTTTGTTGGGTTTCAATTAAATTAACTAATCCTTTATTAGCTTTAGCTGTTGATTCTTTATTTCCAGTTATATACCATAATGTAGAAAGAGGTGAATAAAGATCCCAAGCTATATCTTTAGATCTAGCGGATAAAAGATCATATGTTTTTTTATCAATTTCTAAATACTTGTATTCATTATTTTTTTTACAAAAATATCTTGTAAATACTCCTAAATTATAGTTTTGTTGGGTAGGTATTGTAGGGTTATAAGGCGGTATTAATCTAGGTTTAGGAACATTAATTCCTGGGATTGTATTGTATTGGTTTGTAATATCATTAAGGTTAGGTTCTATAGTATTATAATCAATAATGATTTGAGTATTTGATAAAGGATCACTTATAATACTTTCTAAAGCATATAAATTTTGGCGAGGTCCGTCTGTTGGGGTTTTACCTGTATATGTTCTTCCATTAGAAAGTTTATGATAATATCCTATATATGGATTTTGAGGAGTAGAATAATTTGGAGGAATTAAAGAATATTCTCCACCAGAAGTGTATAAATTAGTTTTTATTTGAGATTTAGGATAATAAGGCATGTGTTTTATTTTAAATATTGGGCTTTTACTTTATATACATAAACTTTATATACTTTATTATCACCAGGATATACAAAGAATGTTCCATAATTAGTTTTTCCTGAGGTTGACCATCCGCTATTTCCAGTTGCATTTTTTCGACCTCTTCCATTTATTCCTTTTTGCCAAATATCTCCGGTATAAGTTTGAGTGTGCATATATGAAGTTCCTGAGCAGCACGGGGCATAGTAATTTACTACATCACCATAGTTCCAACTACGTGATTTAATAGGGCCTGATGGGGATTTTAATTGGGCTCCAGTAAATTCTCCTATATAATACTCATCAAATAACCCTAAATTCTTTAAGCCTTGTCTGTGTCCATTTTGATCAGCATTTCCTCCTGAACTTGCTAAAGAGTGTACTATAGCAGTAGATTGATTATTTTCTATATGTTGTTTTACTTTATAAACTATATTATAAGAATATTGACCACATTGGCCTGGTATTTCAGGGTTGTTATTAAATATCATTTGTGATTGATCTAATACAGCTTTTTTAAGTAATGGGGTGTTTGATACAGAAGGATGATTATTAAGTCCAGTTATATCTCCTCCGGCACCTCCACCTCCACCTCCATTTCCTCCTCCATTTCCATTATTAGTAAAAACAGGAAGATTAGTTTCTCCATTAGAATTAGAAGATATAGCCGCTGCTAATCCTATTATTGTAGTTACATATTGAAATATACTACCAGTAGGTCCATTATATGGTGCTATAAGTGCCATTAATATAGTATTAATTGTATTTAGAGTGTTGGTTAACGCTAGTTAAGGCTGTTCTATAAACATCTGCAGCACCATCAACAATATCACAATCGTTTCTTGTTCCATTTATATATTCAGGAGTACTTCTCGCTCCATACCCATTCCAATCTCTAAACCATCTCCAACCATATTGGGCGGGGTTAGAATCTTGAGCGAACATGTTTCGGTCGATTATTTTACTAATTAAAGGAACTAATCCTGATTTTATATTAGAGAAGCTATAGTAATATTTTTTTCTTCCTGTTCCTCCTTCTGTAGCTTGAACTTTTCCATTAACATCTGATGATGTAAATACTTTAAATCCTGAAGATTCTACTCCTGTAAGGTTGTTATTAAATCCTTGTATTTTACCACCCCTACCTTGCTCTTTAATAGCTGTTGCTAATGCTGCTGTTAATATTAATTTTTTAATATTCTTAGGTTGACTAGGAATCATTTTATCTATCATAGCTTCAGCAGCTACAATATATTGTTGATAAGTAACAATAGTTCTAATAAAAGGTACTACTCGTTGGGTTCTTAGGTTTATTGTAATTGTTGGTGATTGTTCAATTGGAGCTATAACTTGTTGAGGGCCATTTCGCCATTTTTTTGATCTAGGATAAACTGTATCTACATTGGAAGAATTCGCATTTCCACAGTTAACACCACTAATAGCTCCGCTAACAGCTCCACTTCCTACACCACCTCCACTACCTCCACCGCCTCCATTTGCATTATTAAGAAGGTTCATAAAACTAAGCTCATCATCTGATTGAGGAGATGAAGCTGCTGCTTTTCCTATTATATCTGTAACATCTGAAAAGAGCTTATTATATGGTTCATTTATAGCCATTATGCTTCGTTTTGAGCGATTACAACAGTTTCTATATTAGTATCCCAGTTACCATCTTTAACAGAATGATTAACTCCTTTTATAATAAATTTTAACGAATCAGGATAATCCGCTGGTAGAAATCGGGTATCAACATTTAACGCGTTGTA
>Ga0070749_10002043_pt1 | contig 13648 bp, 28 predicted proteins | sample VirMetDEL_Nov_18_FD_75180 | JGI IMG/M metagenome (GOLD analysis project Ga0070749, IMG submission 75180) | Aqueous microbial communities from the Delaware River and Bay under freshwater to marine salinity gradient to study organic matter... | ecosystem: Environmental > Aquatic > Marine >...
GGTAGGTGTAGGCACAAGGTCTAACACTACAACTATTACCGCTGGCGACACAAGCCAAAAGTTCAGACTAAGTAAGGTCGCTATGAAGCCTAACCTTGGAGCAGTCCTATGATGAAAGCAGACGAAACACAGATCCTTTTTGGTTCTATTGACGACATAGACGGCTGGACTATTCCACTTGTTATCTCTTGGGAAGAAGCCGTAGCACTTATTGAGGCTTACGATCCAAGCAACCAATACTCACCAGATGCAGCAACAAGTAGAGAGATAGCCCGTGTCTTCCTTGATGCTCTGAAAAAGGCTATGGAGGGGTAGACTATGGAACTTGAAGTCATCGTAGGTTTACTATCTGGACCTGCTGCTGGTGTTGGAGTTTCAGTTTACTTTCTTCATAAGTTTATGCAACATCAGAAAGATGTAACTGAAAGACTGGTACACGAAATGAAAGAAGACCGTCGTATGTTTCAAGATACTATTACAAAGTTAGACACAAGGCTAACTTACATTGAAACCCTTATTGAGCATTTTTGCAAGGAGAAAAGATAATGCTACAGAAAATAAAAGACTTCGTTGAGAAGCACAAGATCTCTGTTGGTGTTGCTGGAACTGCTGTTGTTCTTGCTACTGCCTATGGTTCTTGTTCCTATGATCTAGTAGAAGGTGATGTTGGATACGAACCACCAGCCAAAGAGGAGGCTAGTGAGTAATGCCCGGTTATCCAAAGAAGCCTGTAAAGAAGCCTACCAAGTCTTCTAAGCCAGATAAAAAGAAGAAGAGTGGAGTTATGCTCCCAAAGAAAAAGAGCCGTGAGGAAGTCCCTAGAAGGAGAAAGCGGTAATGCCTAAAGATGCCTGCTATAAAAAGGTAAAGAGAACTTACAAAGTCTTTCCTTCAGCAAGGGCATCACAGGCTATTGCTAAATGTCGTAAGGGTAAAGGCAAAGTCCGTAAAGGAAAGAAAGGTGCTTCACTCAAACGATGGGAAAAAGAAAAGTGGAAAGATACCAAGACTGGTAAGGCTTGTGGTGCTGGTGGTAAAACAGAATACTGCCGTCCCACTAAGCGAGTAAGTAAGAAGACACCAAAGACAGCAAGTCAAGTTAGTTCAGCAACCAAGCGAGCACAGTACAAAAGAAAGCAGCAAGGTAAGCGAGCCAAGACTTTACGAAAGAAGTAGAAAAAAGAAGACCCCCAAGGTGGAGGATAGTACCTTGGGGGGAGCGACTAAGGGCACGGTTGTTGATGAGGCAACTAGCAGGTTTGCCCTGTGCTCTATGTATTATGGTTTTGTCAACTAACAACAAGACACAAGTGTTACTCAACTACATCATAATACATTCTTATCTCATTTCTACTTTGGTAAATAATATTTCCACCCGGTCCTAGTATCTTGTAGAGTGGCTCTGGATACTTTGTTATTATATTATAAGGCTTGTGTGGTATCAAGTCTTTTTCTGTTGCTGGACCTAAATAAATATAAACTCTGTTGGGTCTTTGCTTTGGGTGGATAACCTGTCCTATTGTGAGTTCCACTCTATGGCTTCCTCCTTTGTCTTATGTATCTGCTGTATCGGAAACCAAGACAACTCACCAAGAACAAACACTTGTCTCTCATGCTGGTCACTAACCTCTGGGTCATACATTAGTGCTAGTTCTACCCAGCGGTTGTTCTGAAGATCACAAAGACTAACCCAGCAAAGATCTCCAACAGCATATTCTTCCTGTAACTTCTTGTTAGTTCTCTGGCTCTGTTCCTTCATCTGCTTCTTCCAGATCTCTTGCTGTGCCTGTAGTTGTTCTTGGGTCATAGCAGGTTCGTCTTCAAACAACTTAGCAAATGCTTCATCAATAGTCATAGTTCTTCCTCCTCAGTAACAAACCAGAAAGGCTGGGTGTAACCATCATCTTCAAAGCACCAAGCCAACCTGATATAACCATCATAACCCATCAGTCTGTAACAGTCAACTTCTTTTTTATCATAACAGAACTGACCATCAACTTCCTTACCTTCCCACTCCCATTCTGCTGTGATAGGAAACTTACCAATAACTGGTAAGCAACCTTCTGAAGTCTTCATAAGTTTATCATTAAGCATCTCTGCTTCGTAGTCTCTGTATCTCCAGAGTGTGTGAATAAAGTCTAACATTTGTATCCTCCTTTGTTAGTAACCATCATCATTGTGAAGAGCCATCACTCCCTTCACCTTTATAACTTAACCACCTGTAACTAGTCTGTCAAGAAGAAAACGGAAGAAAAGAATAAAATAAATATTTATTTTTCTGAAGGTGTTTTTTTTCTATGCTTACTAGTTATAAATGTGTTATGCTGATAGAGTAACTTTCAGAACCTTCTTATTAATATTCTTTATTATAATATACTATAAAAGAAAATAAATAAAAGAAAAAGAAAGTTGCTTGACAGAACACAACCATCACATTATATTACAAACATAACCATCACAATGAAAGCATCATCACCTTTCAACTTACTAAGACAGAACAGAAGGAGAATACAAAGAATGTCATATTCAACTATCTTGTATAGTTTAGATAACATGATATCTCAGTTAGATAAAATGGAAAGTTTAGTTTCAGAGATAGAAAGTTTATTTGATAGTGATAACTCTACCAGTATAAAAGTTTTAGATCTTAGAACTGAACTGAAAGATATCAAAACACAACTAGCAGGATCATTAGCACATGATAAAAACAGATATGGATATGATAGTAATGAGAGCGAAACTTAGATACCTGTTAGATAACTATCAGTTGTACTACAGTAGAAATGTAGGTGACTACACTCTCATTCATAATGATGACTGGACAGAACAACACGAAGAATGGAAGCAGGCTAAACTTGCTACAGACAAACTAAATGAAAGGTGGAAAAGAAACCAGTTCCAGAGAGAAGAATATAAAAAGAAACAGAGAACGAAGAAAGCCACAGTATCCAACAGAGATAAGAAACTGAAAGTCCCTTTAGTCTGTGAACACTGTGGCTATACTTACACTTCAGTTTATACTGGTGCTTTCCAACAACACCACGGAGATAAATGTAGGTTCAAGAAAACATAACATGAAGGCTGATGCTTGGGTCAAGTTGTTTCAACTTAGCCTCCAGTTCTTCAACCATACCTTCAATGTCGTAAACCTTGTTACCTTCTTCATCTTCGTAGTAATAAATGTTCTGCTCAATAGTCATTACTCACCTCCTTCATAGTCAATGTAGTTAATGTTAATGTAACCAAGCCCACCAATAGATACCTCAAAGGTGTGACCGTCTACAACGATAGTCTGCTCACAACCATCCCAGTCACTATCAGACTTGAAGTTATCAAAGTCACGACAGTCAAACTCATGGTCTTCATCAAACTGAGAGAAAGGGATCTTGTCAGAGGTAAAGCCAAGACTTACACCACTAAAGCATCCGTCCTCAAAGTTACCATCACCACAGTCATCGTACTCAAGAAACTCTGCAAGGATAGGGTGCTTCTTCATTAGAGCAACAGCCTCGTCCTCACTAAGTTCCTTTGGATATTCTGCATAACAAGCATACCACTCAGTGCAGTAAACCATACTGTTTGCATCAGCACCATCAAGATCAATATTGTAGTCACCCATCACTCACCTCCTTCATAGTTAATAGTTGCTTCGCAACAAGCCCAGTCCTTAATATCATTCACAAGATCATAGGCAGAGTGCCACTCCCAGCAGTCCAAAGAACAGCCGTTCTCTACTTCTTCTGGGTCAGCATTCTCCAGCCAGAACTCTACCAACGGGTTACGAAGAACCTGATAGATAAAGTCTCCTTCATCCCGAGACTGAATAATAAAAGTCTCTTCACAGTTAGGGTCATCAATAGTAATACTAAACATTAGTTACCTCCAGTTAGTTCTTCAAGTTCATCTTCGTCAGGGTCAAACTCGTCAATGGCAATAGCCAAAGCCTGAGACTTATCAACACCCTGCTCAACAAGAAAGTCGATCATATGTGTTGGTCCACAGTGACCTTCAAGTTCAGCCGTGTAGTAATACATCTCAAGAAAGTCCCAGCCGTTAATATCACACTTCATCAGTTACCTCCTTCACAGTTAAAGTAATAAGCACTCATCCACTCGTTCTCTGGGTGCTTGAAAGAATAAAAATACTTAGCCCTATCCATACACATAGTGTGTGCTTTATCCTTACTATTCACATGATAAACACAAACACGGGGGATGTCTTCTGTTGCCATCTTGACCATTAGAAGAACCGCCCAGCCAAGATAGCCAGTAGTTTCAACATGCTCTCTGTAAAGTTCTTGTGCCAAAGCCAGAGCATGGATCTTATCGCTGTCGTTCATCAGTTACCTCCAGTAAAGTTGACCAGTTGTGGATAGGTCTGGTAATAGTCCAGCCCATCATCTATGTCCTTGAGGATCTCAAGGAAAAGTTTTTTGGGATACTTCTTGATCCCATCATTAGGTTTTCTGTTAGAATGAAAAGTAATGAACTCTCCATCGTCCTCAAGAACCAAAAGGATAACCCTGCCATAGCCTTCCACCCATTGGGAAAACATCTTGCCGACCATCCGTACCTCCTTCGTACATTAGTAATATAACCGTCTGGTTCAGGTCCGCCACCAGCCGTGACAACTGGTGACACAACCCTTACATCAGGTCCACTCAGCCAGCAGGTTACCAAGACCAAGAGCCATGATCTGGTTAGCCCTGTCCATGTTCCAGATGTTATCAACCGACATTAGAAGAAGACGATCTCCTTCCTTTCGCACCTTCTTCTGAATGTCCCGAGGGAACTTAGAATAGATCCTCTTGTTCTTACAAGTAACAAGACCAATGGCATCCAGACAATATCCCAGTTCCTTGAAGCCAAGATCCTTGTACCACTTACGAAGCACAGCAGTAGGAACAGGGGAAGTCGGATGCTGCTTAGGGTTCAGGACGATCTGACCAACCGTTCCGTAGCAGTTATGAATAATAGCAACACCATGAATAAGCAGGGTCTTAGCAAGTCCCTGACCACGGAAGCGAGGGTGAACAAAGAAACCAACAAGGGCAATAGTGTCGCCATGTCCCCTGTAAGCAAACCGCATTACACCACCAACAGTAGAAACATCCTTGCTATCCTTCAGGGCATCGTCCTTATCTACAGAGTAGGGGTGAACATTGTAAGCAAGAAGTGGGTTGAAGTTGTTGAGCACATCTTCCTTTCGGTGAAGTTCAATGATACGAATATCGTTGTCCTCATCCTCAGCCCAGCACACCCAGACACACTCACCGATGCCGGGGATAGTAATGGTCCTGTCCATCATGTTGATGCCGTCAACATTGGGCTGCTTGATCTTGTTGTAGTTGATAACGGTCATGGGGTTCTCCGTTGGGGTTGAGTGGAGCGGGGTGTGTTCCCCTCTCACACCTATAATATAACCGGTCCAGACCAGCCGTCCACCACCACGGGGCAGTGGTGACATCTGGTGACAACCATTACCAATAGGTAGGTACTTCTCTATCTTCCTCAATGTCTTCCATTTCTACGATAGAGTTAAAGCCACCATCAGTCTGAGGGTTATCAAGTAGTACACCTTCACACTCCTTACCCTGATGAATATAGTTAACCCACCAGACCATTCGTTCTTCATCCCATTCTGTGTCCCAGATAAAGATAGGACCATCGTTCTCCGTCAACCACATACACCCTGCTTCTCTGTTGATAACCATGCTACCTCCTTGCCGGTCACACACAATGTAGCCCGTTCAAAAGTGTAAGCAACCTGTGTAAAAAAAAGTTATAAACAAGTGGTGTTTTTATTTTATAATACTATTTATAGTTATGGCAAAACAAAGACGAAGTAAACACGACCCTACTAGAACAAGTAAGCAGGTCGCGAGAACAAAGAAAAAGAATAACAATGACTGGAGACATATCCCTTTCATACCAGAAATGATAGACCAGATACATAACTATTCACCAGAGGATGATATGATAGCAGCAATAGACGGAGAACTAATGGATGAACCTTACTCCTTTGATGCACATGAAGTAATAAGTGAGAACCTATCAGGTATACATAAGACTGTGTTTGAACTGAGAATAATAGATGAACTAACCTTCCAACAAATAGGTGACCATCTAGGTTCTAGCAGACAATGGGCACACGAAGTATACCGTCAAGCATTGGAGATCATAAAGAAGAAAGTAAATAAAGATGGTACTCTAAAGACTACCAGTAGAATAGAAATGAACATGACTATGAGGAAGAAGTAATGGCTTACAAAGGTGGAAGAAACTATGTCCCAAAGGCTGAGAGAGAAATAAAAAAAGCCAGTAAGGAAAGGGACATTGTAGAAATATCATGGATACTATTAGGTCATTGTCTTGAGGACATTAGTAAAGGTAAAGAAGCCCGTTATGGTAGAACCTTATTCTCTTTCTTACTACAAAGACTTATTGATGTAGAACTAAAGCATAAGAAGATGACTACTAAGTCTTCAGCCAAGTTAGATGTTCTACAAGACTGGTTGAAAGAAGCCCATGTTCTTCCTTCTGGAGAAGAATAACCTTTGTCTTATCCACATATAACTTTCCTTGTTTGTGCTGTGACTTTCACTTACGATGCTGTCGCATCGTTCTTTACCAGCAAAGCGGAGATATAAATGTCCAAGAAGTTGTTGAAGATACTTGATGATCCTTTCCTGTTTATCAGTCGTTTGAAGATCAAAGATAAGAAAGGAAGGATAGTTTCCCTCAAGCCTACTGATGAACAAATGGAGATAATGAGGGGCATCTTCCATAGTGATAAGAACCTTGTTGTACTAAAGCCAAGACAGATAGGTTCGTCCACTATCTTTGTTGCATGTCTCTTCTATCTATGGTATACTTCCAAGTCCCCTATTACTATAGCATTCCTTTCCCACAAGTTAGCAAGTTCCAAGCATCTTCTATCTATGTTCTCTACTATGTTCTATAACTTGCCTGAACCTTTGCGGCGAGAGATAGAAATAGAAAACACTACTCAGTTAAAGTTAGCAGATACAGGAGCAGAGGTTATATGTGTTAGTAGTGAGAGTAAGGGAGGACTTAGATCATTCTCAGCACAATACATTCTTCTATCAGAATATTCCTTTGCACAAAATGCTGAAGAACTAAAGGCTACTGCTGTTGCATCCCTTAATGGTGGTAGACTGTTTCAGGAAAGTACAGCAGGCACATATGGAGATAGTCACCATAATGATGTGCTTCGTGCTATGAAGGAAGAAGGTAATATGAAGTTACTATTCTTTCCATGGTCAGGCATCCGAGAATACAAGAAAAAATGTCCAAGCACTACTGACCCTCTTACCTTTTTTACAGAGGAGGAACAGGGCATAGCGGACGAGCATGGACTATCATGGGAACAAGTCTATTGGAGAAGAGAGAAGATAGAACTACTGGGTTACTATAAGTTCATAAGAGAGTATCCCCTTTCAATAGAAGAAGCATATGGCAATAGAGATAGTGCTTACTTTACACCAGACTGTTTTATCAATGTAAGTGCAATAGACATAGACCACCAAGATGATACCTTTGTTATACTAGATGATAGTAGTGAACAAGACAGATATGCTATAGGTGTGGATGTTGCATCTGGTGTAGGGAAAGATAGTTCAGTTATCTGTGTAATGAGTAAGACCACCTATCAGCCAGTAGCACTATGGAGTAGTAACCAAGTACCCATACACGAACTAGCAGAAAGGTTAGAGCACATAGCATGGGAGTATGGTGGAGCAAAGATACTAATAGAAGAGAACGGCATAGGGTTATCCCTACTAACAGAGATGGTCAATAGGGGATACCATAACCTGTGGAAGAACCCAAAGAATAACAAGTGGTGGAACACCAACTGGAAAACTAAATGGGTACTAATGGAAGACTGGAAGGAAGCATGTAGGCAAGGTGTGTGTAGAGACATAGACAGGTTTACAGTACAGGAGATGCGAGGTTTCTATCTAAATGATAGGGGCAACATAGACTACCCTGAGAACCTACCCACACACGGAGATAGAGTAATAGCACATGCCCTAGCATTTCAATGTCTCAAGTCTGTAACCCTACCCCATAGACTATTCTTACCAGACTGGGTAAGACACGATAGAGCAACGAGAATAGGAAAGAAGTATGCCTTCCATAATAAGAAGAGATATTAAACTTGACATAAAGAACAATAATGTAGGAGACCGATAATGGCAAGAACAGAGCAAGAAACTATATCACTTATCCAGCATGTACTAGCAGAACACAAGCAGCACTGGTCAGATAAGCATGGGGATATGAGGCGACTAAGACAAGCCTACCTTACCCGTTTCTTTGAAGATGTAGAGAATGAACCTACCAACCTAAGAGTAGAGACATCTGATGCTTATTCTTTTATTGAGGGCTACATTGCAAGTCTATTTGAAAAGTCACCAGCAGTAGAAGTAGACAGCCTCAAGACTGAACCTGATAATGTAATGGTTACTCGTCAGGTTATTAATAGTTGGCTTGCTGATAACCGTAAAGCCCTAGAGAACGGTAGCCGTCTTGCTCTTATCTACCCTATGTCTTTCTACAAGTTAGCACCAGTAAAGTCTGCTGACCCCTTAGCCCGTGTTCGTATTAGAGCACTAGAACCTTGGCAGGTTATCCTAGACAGAGATGCTGACCTATGGGAAGAGCAGAGATATGTTGCACATCATTATTACCTACCAGTTTCAGAAGCAAAAGAGATCTATGGTGCAAAGCAGTACCAAGTTGTAAGTAAGCCTTCTTACTTCCATGATGCTATGGATGGCTGGGAGGACGAAGGAGGATCATTACCAGATGAATACAAGTACATTGAGGTCGTTGAGTTTTACGATCTTACTTTTGATAAGTTATATATTTTTAGTCCTAACTGGAAGAACGGTGGACTATTGGAGAAGAGAACCATACCCCTTAGAACCTACGACGACAACCCACTTGTTCCTATTGCCGCTCTCTACTACTCTAGAGTGCCAGACAAACCAATGGACGGATACTCTACACTATCCCGTGTATACGACCAGATCTTTGAAAAGAACATTATTAGAACCTTCTGGGCTAATGCTATTAGGCGGGACAGCAGACAGTATCTAGTTAGAGAAGGAATAATGGATGAAGAGGCTTTGGCTAAGGTTACCGCAGGTGTGGATGGTGCTATTATTCCTGTTGATACTGATGACCTTGCTGGTGTCATGCGGGAAGTTCCAGTTACAAACTTATCCACGAACTTTGATCGTTACCTTAACATGGTAGAAAGCGATATTCAACGAGGTTCTATTATTGCTCCGTTTACTAAGGGGGAGGCTACCAGAGCAACTGCTACAGAGGTAACAGCCCTAGCACAATACACCGCTAGTGAGATAGGTCGCATGGCTAGAGAACGAGACGAAGCCATTGAAACCATTGCTGATATCTTTATTCGTATGATGGTCTTTACCCTAGAAGATGACGAGAAGCCTGTTATTATGGTAAAGAAAGAACCTCGCTTCGTAAGGTCAGAAACTCTTGACCATGACTTCCGTTACTTTGCCTTAGACCAAGCAGCAACATCACTTAGTAATGATCTAAAGAAGAGACAGTTGCTTGAACTCTTACCAGTTCTTGGACAACTTGGTGTTGACCCCAACAAGATCCGTGAAGAAGTTATTCGCATGTTTGATCTACCTGAAACTTTTTTGGAGGTAGAGAAGCCTGAAGAAGCATCTGTTCCTAAGAGATCTGGGGCAGAAGCCCTACAAGAGCAGCCAACTACTGATGCTCAAGCCTTGGCACAAGAACTTGTAGCACAAGCACCTACTATCCCCCTACCAGTACCGGAGTAAAATGAATGCCTATCTATGTTTATAAATGTATCTGTTGCGGACAGAAAGAAGATATTATCAAGCCTATCAGCCGTATGGATGCTGAAGAAATATGCGGCGAGTGTAACCTCGTTATGAAAAGACAAATAACTACACCAGCCAAGACAGCCTCTCTATGGGGTGTTGACTGGAGAGATGGGTTATCTGGTAATGGCTATTACTCTCGGGCTCTTGGTCGTTCTGTTAGTTCTAAGCGAGTAGAGGAAAAAGAAATGAAAGCCAAAGGCTTTATCCCTGAAAGCGAACTAGGTGCTCATTACATTGACGACAGACTAGAGAAAGAGAAACAAGAGAAAGACGAACAAGATGCTGTAAACAAAACTTACAAAGAAAACTTAACCAAGTTTAACGGTGACAAGATCAAAGCAGTCACTGAAACTTTCCCAGCCCACGAAATGCTAAAACAAGAATAAGGAGACATTACTATGGCGAAGAAAATGGAAATGGATATGCTTGATATGGAAGGCATGTCACCAGAAAAAATGGAAGGCGAAGCAGCCCTTATGGTTGCTGTCCAAGGTGTAGAAGATGCTGAACAGGAATACTACAGCGAAGCAGCACCTATGGGAGACTTTTCCAAGTCTGCCCTAAACTCACTAGTAGCGGCACACAACCGACTACTACCCATGTTTGGTATTGAGGAAGAATATCCCCAGTTTGCCAAAGATGAAACTCAGTTCCCTGAAGAGTTTGTAAAGCAACTAATGATGGTACAGGCTGCTGTCGGAGATGCTGTAGCAGGAGATATCGTAGATGCCGAAATGGAGTTTGAACTAGGCGATGCCGTAAGAGACGACCGTGATGTATCTATGCTTGCTGGTAAACTAAAAATGCTAGCCAACTCCAGAGACTTTCGCCAGTTCCTTAAGGAAGGAGTTGGAGAAGAAGAGGATGAAGGAATGGCTGAAATGGGAGAGATGGAAACTGAAGAGACTGAAGGAGAAATGTCTGAAGAAGAAATGGACGAACTAATGATGGCAAGAATGTAATGCCTATCAAAAAAGTCAAGGGCGGCTATAAAATAAAAAATGTAGCGGGCAAGTCTAAAACAAAAGAAGCCGCCAAGAAAAGACTTGCCGCTATCAAAATAAACCAAAACAAAAGGAAGAAAACAAAATGAGTGAAGAAGTAACTGAGACTGTCGCAGACACCACCGAAGTTGCAGAGACCATAGTAGAAGATGTACCAGCCGAAGTTGTTGATACATTTGACATTGATGCTCTCATTGCAGCAGAGTTTGGTGACGACCCTGTAATGAGTGGAGAACATAAGATAGGTGTGCCCTATCAGGAAGTTCTCAAACATATCCCAGAGAACGGTAGAAAGGTTATCCAGAACCTTCGGTCGTCTTACTCCCGTAAAACACAGGAGTTAGCAGACCTTCGTAGGGAACTTGAAGCCGAACGAGAAAACTTAGTTCGTCAGCAAGCAATGCTAACCAATAGCGACTGGGCTAAACAAGTTGCTCAAAAGGCAGCAGACACTACCGAGAACGACATTTGGGATACTAATGGTAGACAGGCTGAAATAGAACGGCAGGCTGCTATCATGATGCAGAAGACCCTAGCACCTCTTCAGCAAGAACTAGCACAAAAGCAGAGACAACTTGAACTAGATCGTTTTAAAACTGCTAACCCAGATCTAAAGGAATATCGTATAGATATTGCTAAGATGCTTATTGAACGACCTGAACTAAAGTTGGAAGATGCTTACACTCTAGTAAAGGCTAGAAAGGTTGCTGCCCAGAAGGAAGAAGTTGCCGCTGAAAAGAAGGCTCGTCGTGCCGAAAGCCGTGAGGGACTTTACAAAACCTCTAATGGTAAGAGAGTAAACTCCCGTGGTATGAAGAACCCGCAGTTCAAAGATGCTTGGTCTGCTTATCAGTACCACCGTTCTCTGCAACAGAAAGGATCATAAAGATGGCTAAGAAGAAAGCAACAGCATGTAACAAACCCCGCCGTATCAAGAAGGGCGAGGCTGGTTATGGTAAGAAGAAGAAGGTAGTTACCGCTTGCTCTAAGGGCAAGAAAAAAACTATCCGCTACGGAGATGCCAAAATGAAAATACGAAAAAGCGAGCCCGGTAGAAGAAAGTCTTTCCGAGCCCGCCATAAGTGTGATAAACCAGAAGGTAAGAATAAACTTACTGCTCGTTACTGGTCTTGTAAGGAATGGTAGTTAGATAGCCTGCTTTCTTATCGCCCTTTTTAAACCAAACATAATAAGCCGTCCCTTCTTTGTTTAGTCGTTGGGATGGCTTATTTTCTTTTACATAATGTGCCAATAGGGAGCAGTCATAAATATGAAAGGCTTCCTCTCTTTCTGAGTAGACTACATACCAGTCTATGTCTTTATGGTGTGCTCTCCAGTCTGCTATCTTACCAGCACCAATAGTGTAGGTTTCAGCACAGAACTTATCCCAGCCACCTTCAGGACCACCAGCGGCTAACTTTATCTCCGCTGTCTTGGGCTTACCATTTACTATCATATTGAAGTCCCAAGGTTGTTGCCACCAAACGGTTTCCATTATTTTACTTACTACACTACAGTTGGTACAGGTTTTATACCAACAGGCTTCAGCAACCTTGCCTTCTGCCAACTTATCTTCAAAGAACTTTCTATCAAACTGCATCTCATGATACCTCCAATAATAAGAGTAGCCGTCAACCGAATACTCTGTGAGAATGCAGTAAATAGGTAGCCCAAAAAAATAACCTGAAAAAAAGTGAAAATACTTGACAGGTTATTAATAGGTAGGAAAGTGTTTCCTTTCGTGCTGAACCTAACATGGTTACCGACGATGAAAAACACAAAGCGACCTCTCGTAAGAGAACACTCGTCCAATGTTATTTATTTTCAATAAACCATAAAGTTCATATAAGGAGACAAGAACAATGGCTATTTCCAATGATCTGCTCTCTTCCACCCTCTACTCTATTAGAGATCAGGAAGTTGACCAGTTGTACCGTAAGACAGCCTTCCTAGCCTGTGCCCAGCAGTTTGGCGGCATTGACTATGAAGATGGAGGTATCAAGATCCAGAGACCTCTAAGTGTAGTTGACCACTCAACTATCACCTCACTACCCACTGGCTACGAGCCAGTTTCCCTCGCAGTTAGCGATGTACTTCGTCCTGCCATTTACGAATGGTCAGACTTCGTAGCACCTATCGTTATCACCAAGAAGGAAGAACTTGAGAACCAGTCCGAAAAGGCTGTAGTCAAGATCGTAGAAGCAAGAATGAAAAATGTTATGTCTATGCTTCGTCGTGAGATCAACCGCCAGATCCTCGCTGGTAGTTCTACCGTTCTCACCACCCTCAACACCCTAAACGGTGAAGCATCAACCACAGGCTTCATGGAGGCTGGTGCTGCCGCACCTGCTACCCAGACCAACACTGTTGGTGGTCTTGCTAAGAACACCCTCAATGTTCCCGGTTGGTTCAATGCCTTCCTTCAGGGTACTGCCGCAACCGTCGTAGACGACCTTACCTCTGTCTATCAGGATGCCCAGCAGTTCTCACCATTTGGTGACATCTCTTGTATCATTGCTAACCCAGCAACTTTCGCTGCTTACAAGTCAGCACTATTTGCTAACGAGCGATACATTGACGGTGAAACCCTAGATGGTGGTCGTCTTCGTCTCGCCTTCGCTGGTGCTGTAATGGAGCAGGACAACGAGATGCCCGCCAATGCTGGTGCTGCTACTCGCTTCTCCGCTCTACTACTAAACTTTGATGGTGTCAAGATGATCATGCA
>Ga0070749_10002048_pt1 | contig 13622 bp, 16 predicted proteins | sample VirMetDEL_Nov_18_FD_75180 | JGI IMG/M metagenome (GOLD analysis project Ga0070749, IMG submission 75180) | Aqueous microbial communities from the Delaware River and Bay under freshwater to marine salinity gradient to study organic matter... | ecosystem: Environmental > Aquatic > Marine >...
ACCAACTAATTATGTTCCTACACTTTATAATTCAAATACAATATCAGTAGGAACTTTTTTATTAAATACAACAATACCAGGACAAGGTGAAATATATTTATTTTATGATACCGGTTCTACAATAATTCCAGACTAACAAATATGCCATATACTCCCGTTTATTCACAAGGTGTTAAATTTATTAAAATTGCTCGTGTAGATAAGCAAGGTAAGGATAATACTTTATCTTTGCAAGAATTAAATAGTATTAGAATTGATTACAGTGATACTAATATTATAGAATATCCTATTACTTCAATTTCAAAATATGATGATTATTTCTTATTTGGAGTAGCAACAACTAATATTACTTCATCAACAGATAATTATATATTAGATTATAAATTTAAAGCAGGATGGACAGGAAGCCTTACTGATGCTGTAACAATATTATCATCCTATAATTTATCAGGTTCAGTAAATTATGATAACTTAGATTATTTTAATACTTCATCAGGTGAATATGTTTTAGGTAATCAACCTAATATTCCTATAACTATAGTGTCATCAGCGTCTGTATTTGCAACAACATCACAATTAGGACAACTTCTTATTTTTTCAAATTTATATGGAACTGTAGCTCAAAGTACATTTTTTAACCCTAATAATACTACTGTAATAGTATCAGCATCATATACTACAGTTCCAACATCTGGAGAATCATTTTATCTTGCAATGACTACAACAGGTCCTATAAATGCTACAGCTAGTTTTTTTGTCACACAATCAATAAATCCTACTGTATCATCTTCAGATCTAGTTGTTTTACAACCATATATTGATGAAAATTTCTATATTAGCGAATATAATGTATTAGCAGGAAACGCTGTTATACCTCGTTATAGTGCACTCTATATGGATGTAGATTACACTACCAATACTATCCAAGCAGTAAATCAAAAACAAATTATATCAGGCTCAGCTACTAGAGCAGCAGTACAAGATTCAAATTACTCAACTGCTGCTTATATTAATCCAAGATATATTGGTAAAGAATTATCTTCAGCTAAATTTAATGAATGGACAAACGGTGATATATCTTATGGTAAAACACCAAATGTAAGTAATCCTGAAGTAAATTTTGTTTCATTTAAAAGTTTAAATGGCACATCACCTCATTGGGGAAACTATAATGTTGATATGACTCAAGTTAACGTAGAGTATATTATAGGTAATGATAATACCATAACAAAACCAATTAATGACTCAGAAGGAATAAATTTTGGAACAGTTAACCAGACATTTGAAGAAAATAGATCAGCCTCACTTTTTTTAAATAATGTTGAAGTATCAGGTTCTAGTTTAGCTACATTAAATGGTCAGTGGCCTGTTTTTAAAAGTGGATATAGAATTGAACCTATTATTTATACACAAACAGCAAGTTATAATAGTAGTGGTAGTGTAATAGGATTTGGATATACTGGTAGTATAACATTTGTTCAAGGAGAACAAGATGGAAATGATACTGTTAATGATTATAGATTATTCGCTGTAGGTGATTTTCAATCTATTAGTCCGGGTGATACTTTTCCTAAAGTTATAGAATTTATAACTCCTCAAATATTAGGAGAATCAGCTAGTTTTGATTCATCCACTACTTTTTCTTATCAACCTATAGGTACTCCCGCTAATGTGTCTGGATCTGGATATATATTAGGTTTTGAAATATCTTTATACGCGGTGAATCCTGATTATTTTTTTGGTAACGCTATTGTTACTTATCAACTTCAAAAAAATGGTATAGGAATAGCTAATATTCAAATAAATCATTGGTCTGATATAGGTGGTGTTCTTAAATATATAGATAAAAATGTTACAACATCTGATGTATATCGAGTAGTAGCATTAAATATAGCTCAAGCTAACCCAGCGGCTCCACAGTTTGCAACACAAGTAAATTTAAATAATTACTGGGGAACAGGAAATACACCATTTACATTTTGGAAAGTATCACAATTTCCTAGCCCAGGTACTGGAGTATGTAATGAATTTTGGGAAAGATCAGGATCCGCTAATAATATACTATTAGCTAAAACAGGTTCAGATTCATTAACTGGTTTAAATAATTACTACGGACAAAAACAAAAAAGTATAGAAAAAAGTGGATTTAATTTAATTAATACTGATTTTGAACCTCAACCTAATGATGAAATTAGATTTGAAGGTCTTGAATCTTTATCTTTTCAAATTAGTGAAGTTACACAATCTGGATTACAATTACAACTTAACTTATATGAAGATATACCAGCTAATGTTAATTTAAACTACTTCTTATTAAGACGATATGTTAAAGATCCATCAAGTATTATAATTGATACTAATTTTCCTTTACCTGATAGAAGTGGTAGTTCTAATAATACCGGTAATGGTATCTTAAAACCACAATATGTTACAGCTGAAGTAAATACAATAATTCAAAATACACTAACTCAAAATTTAATATAAACTTAAATTTATATATATTTATAACAAAAATAAATAATAACCAATGGGATATTTAAATAATACTATAGTAACAGTTGACGCAATATTAACAACAACAGGTCGTCAGTTACTAGCTCAAAACGACGGAACGTTTAGAATCACACAATTTGCTTTAGCTGATGATGAAATTGATTATACTTTATATAATCCAAATAATCCATCAGGTTCTGCTTACTACGGTCAAGCAATTGAGAACATGCCTTTATTAGAGGCATTTGCTGAAACTACTCAAACTATGAAATATAAGTTAGTAACTTTACCTCGTGGTACAGCTAGATTACCTATATTATCAGTACCTCCTTCAATTAATTTAAAACAAGGCGCTTCACAAGCAATTTCTCCTCAAACATTAAATTATTTAGGAGCTAATACAGTTGAACCATCAGGATATACATTTACAATTTCTGATGTTAGATTAATGAGTACATTTGAAGGTGTAGGTGTTAATACACCAGCTGTGACAGCATTAAATGTAGCTAATTCAACTACAACATTAGGTACAACAGTATCTCAAACAGTAGTAGGAACAGTACTTAATTTAAGAGCTACAACAGTAAATACATTGTTCCAAACTTATAACCAATTACAAGCTACATTAACAATAGTAGGTAGAGATAGTGGTGCAAGACAAACAATCCCAGTAACAGTAACAAAAACATCTTAATATATAACATATGTCTTTAATAGATTAGACCCTTCAGATTTTGTAGTAAGTTCAGACTCAATAACAGCAACGTTATGGACTGGAGCTTTACCTACATTAACTACATTTTTTACTTCATCAGTTCAAGAAGCTGGTTCAAGTGGAGATTATTATTTAAATGTTTTCCAATCTAATCCTCAAACATCATCTACAGCGTCAATTCAATTCGCTATAGCTTATGGTAACGCAGCAGGAAGTGGAAGTGCTTTATACAATCCAGCAGTAAATGGATTATCACCTACATCAACTATTTATGGTCAATATCAAAATATAGTTTTAGGAGATGAAAATACAGATTTTGTATTTGGTGCATTTACATCTTCACAATTTTGGGCTATATCATTTGAAAGAGCAAGATACAAACAATCATTATTTCCTGGTTCTTTAACTATAGAATTATCAGGTAGTTTAGGAGTTATCTCATTAACAGATAATAGTAACTATGTAGCGTCTCAAACATTTAATGAAGCTGGTAGAGTATTCCAATTAATTTCAGGTTCAGCAGGAGTTAAAACAACTTCAGCATCAACTACAACTGATGGTTTTAGTTTAAACTCAGGTTCATATGGTTGGTTATTACCAGATATTGGAACTATTTTATTAAACCCGGCTGCTTTAAGTGGTTCAATAGCCGCAGGTGGTATTGGATTAAATTATAGTGTAGTATCAAACGCCGATGGAGATAATAATGGTAAATTATATAGAGCTATAAGTGGTTCAACAGCAGCTACATTTACAATTAATTCTCAAGAAACAATTACTTCAGATTATATATTTGTAAGACCTAGAAGTGCTGAATTTAACTACTCAGAAAATCCATCATTTATTTCAGGTTCAACAGGTGAAGTATTATATCCTTCATTTATTAATAACCCACAAACGTACATTACAACAGTAGGTTTATATAATGATACTAACGAATTATTAGCGGTAGCAAAATTATCTAGACCATTATTAAAAGATTTTACAAAAGAAGCTCTTATTAGAGTAAAATTAGATTTCTAATGAATGGGCGCTTACAAACAATTTTTAGCATCTGATATCGTAGTTACTCCCTTCGAAGTGAATAAAGCATTCTACTTCGAGGGAGCAGCCGCATTAACTGCTTCTGGTGTTGGAATTGATAGATTTTTAGGTACAAATATAACAGGTACCTTTGATCCAACTACATCTCCCACAACAGGACAGGTATCAACTCAGTATCAAAGTTTAATATATAATTCAATTAAAGAATTATATTATACTAACTACTTAAGTTCAAGTTATGGAGATAATGTAGCTACAGCTAGTCTAATTCCTGGAGCTGACGCCGCAGGAGATAGATATGTAGGTATTACTCAAACTCCTAATTATTTTAATTACTTACAAAGTACATTAACTTATCAAAGATATTTCCCTACAGGATCAGGAGATATTATAGGTGTTATATCTATCCCATCACGTTTATTTGGAGATTATATTCAACCAAAATCATTTATCTATAATACACCTAGTGGTAGTTTAACAGATGATGGAGAAGGAAATATAATAGACGAAAACTCAGAAATTGTAGGTAATATATTCTATTATCAAGGACTTATAACTATTACAACTTCTAATCCTGTAGGTTATGGATTTGTAACTTATGGTAATACACTTTATGGTGGTCAAGAAGGAGATAATGTTTCAATTTTAGAATATGTCACTGGTAGTAATATAACATGTTCATTCTCTAGTTCATATAAAATATATGAAACACAATACAAATGTACTATCAGAGAAAATGAATTTAATTTCTCCCAAAATCCAAGTTTATCTTCAGGTAGTACAATGATATCAAGTTCAGTAGGTACATTCTATACTCCAGGACAATATTTAACAGACAACGTAACAGGTTCTTATTTTTCACCTTATGTAACAACAGTAGGTTTATATGATGAATATCAAAATTTATTAGCGGTAGGAAAATTATCACAGCCCCTACCTGTATCGCCTACTACAGATACAACAATATTAATTAATTTAGACAGATAATGTTAACATTACCAACTTGGGTTTACAATAGTAAACCCATCACTCATATCAACGATTTTCCTAAAGATACATTTGGATTTATTTATATTGTTAAAAACAATGATACTAATAAATCTTATATAGGTAAAAAAGTATTATACCATAATAAAAAAGTAAAATTAGGTAAAAAAGAAGTAGCCGAACTAACTGGTGTTGGTCGTAAACCAACTACTAAGATAGTAACTAAAGAATCAGATTGGGAATCATATTATGGTTCTAATAAAGAAGTAATGCAATTAATTAAGGAAGGTAAACAAGATTTATTTACCCGTACTATAATTAAATTAGCTTCTAATAAAAAATTACTAACTTATTACGAAACACAAGCCTTATTTACCTATAAAGTACTAGAACACCCAGAATCATTCTATAATGATAATATATTAGGTAAGTTCTTTACTAAGGATTTCACATTATAGTTTGGCTTTTTAACCTATCCTTCGTATAATATGAGGTATGGTAAATCAACTACTTGTAAATTTAGTAAATTCGGTTTTAGGCATTAGTAAATCTACATCAAAAGGCAATTATGCATATCATTGTCCCTTTTGTAATCACCATAAACCTAAATTAGAAATTAATTTTACTGAATCAGATAAAGGTGAAAATCCATGGCATTGTTGGAGTTGTAATAAAAAAGGTAAATCATTAGTTAATCTATTTAAAGCAATACAAGCCGATCCTGATAAGCTAGCAGAACTAAAACCATTAGTTAAATACACATCAGGCGAAAAAATAGTACAAACTACAACTATTTTAAAATTACCTCAAGAATTTAAACCATTAGTTAATATACCTGATAGTGATATCATAGGTAAACATGCTTTAAATTATATTAAAAAACGAGGTATAACAGAAGACGATATATTAAAATATAATATAGGTTATTGTGAAGGTGGTAAATTTAATAAAATGATTATTTTACCATCATATGACGCCACAGGTAAATTAAATTATTTTACTGCTCGTAATTTCGATAAAACGTCAAGCCTTAAATATAAAAATCCAGATGTATCACGCAACGTTATACCATTCGAACTATTTATAAACTGGGATACACCGATTATACTGTGCGAAGGAATGTTTGACGCCATTGCTATTAAACGAAATGCTATACCGTTATTAGGCAAGAATATACAGTCTACGTTGATGTTAAAACTAGTAGCATCATCTGTTAAGAAAATTTACGTAGCGTTAGACAGAGACGCATTAAGAGAAGCCTTACAATTTTGTGAACAATTAATAAATGAAGGTAAAGAAGTATATTTAGTAGATTTAGATGGTAAAGATCCAAGTGAATTAGGATTTAGACATTTTACTGAATTGATACAGAACACCTATCCCCTAACTTTCTCAGGTTTACTTGAGAAAAAACTATATCTATTATGATAAATAAAAACATCAAGCATTCTTACAACAGAATTCTAGAAATTTCTGAAGATCACAAACAAATTACATTACCCGATTCCAGATATTATAGACGTAATACTAATTACTACCCATCAGTAACATATGTTTTAAGTATGTATCCAAAAGGTAAATTTTTTGAAGACTGGTTAAAAAAAGTAGGTTACGCTTCAGAGTATATTGTTAAAAAAGCCGCTGAAGAAGGTACACAAACACACGAAATGATTGAAGAGTACTTAGAAGGTAAAGAAATGAATTTCCTTAGTCCTGCTGGTTACCCACAATATAATCCTGATGTATGGCAAATGTTTTTACGCTTTGTTGATTTTTGGGAAACTTATAATCCTAAATTAATTGAATCTGAAGTACATTTATTTTCAGATGAATTAAGAGTAGCGGGTACTTGCGATATGTTATGCGAGATTGATGAAAAATTATGGTTAATTGACTTTAAAACATCTAACCACGTTCAGACTACTTACGAGTTACAAACCGCAGTTTATGGCCAATGCTATAAAGAATGTTATGGCAAGGAAGTTGATAACTATGGTATTTTATGGTTAAAATCAACTAAACGTAAACCAGCTAAAGACAAAATGCAAGGTAAAGGTTGGGAAATGGTATTACCAACTCGTACACAAGAAGAAAATCTAGATATATTCAGAACTGTACGCCGTTTATTTGATCTTGAACATCCTAACGATGCTCCTGTATTTACTGAATTTAAGACTACAGTAAAAAGAGAACTGTAATATTTATATCAAACGTATATTTATGATTTCTCTAGTTCAATTATTAACAGAAGCATCATCTGCACCTAAAGCTATATTTTTAGCTGGTCCTGCTGGTTCTGGTAAGTCATATATATCTAAACAATTGATACCTTCTTCATTTAACGTCATTAATATTGATGATTCTTATGAAGAATTATTAAAGAAATCAGGTTTAGGTATGTCTCAAAAAGATTTTGGTCCCGAAGAATTATCACAGGCGGCTAAATTAATGGGACAAGCTCAAAAAATTACTAGAGAAAAATATGATGAGTTAACTAAAGATCTAAAAGATGTAGTAGTTGACGGTACAGGAGGTGCAAGTAAACCATTACTTAAGAAAAAAGCAGAACTTGAAGCATTAGGGTACGATACATTAATGTTGGCATTATATGTTTCGCCTATTACTTCATTAGAGCGCAATTTACAACGTGATAGAAACTTGTTACCATCTATTGTAGTAAGAACATGGCGTGATTATACTAAAAATATAGACACATATAAAGAAGCATTTGGTGATAATTTTATATTAGTTAATAACGATCCTAAAGACGCTGAAACTGATTATAATCCTGAAGAAATTAAAAAACGTTTCTTTGATACTACTAAATCAGTAGGTAAACCTAAAACACCAGAGGAAATAGCTAAATCAGCTAGAGAAAAAGAACAATTAAACCAAGATATAAAAGATTTACTTTCTGTAGATCGTAGTTTTGATACACTAGATCAAGCAAAACAAAAAATAAACCAATTCATATAACATGAAAAAATTAATTGACCTTTTAAGAGAAAATTTGGAAGAAGAAACAATGGAAGTAAAAGAAGCCATTACTAAAGACTATGATGTAGTTGACGAAGTAGGTAAATTCTTTGTTGTTACTAAACCAGACACTAAATCAACTAAAGAAGATATTTTATTTGATGCTGACGCATTTAAATTCGCTGACAAAATTAAAGGCGGATTAAAATTCGAAAACGTATTAGGTATGTTTAAAAATAAATCAGATGCTAATAGAACAGCAACTGAAGCTTTAAAAGCTCGTGATACTCAAATCGACGAATTAAAAACATCAATGGATGAGTTTAGAACATCTAAAAAAGATATTGATGATAAAAAAGCTAAAGCTAAAGACTTAATTAATAGATTAAAACAATAATTAATGAGTTCATTAGGTAAATTTTTAGCTGATTCTCTTTTAGAAGTAGAAGAACAAAAGAAAACAGTGGCTATTTATGGAGGTGGTTTTAAACCGCCTCACAAGGGTCATTTTGAAGTTGTTGAAAAAGCATTAGAAAAATACCCACAAATAGATGAGTTCATCATTTATGTTGGTTCTGGAACAAGAGACGGAATTGCTCAAGCTGAATCACTTTTAGTTTGGGATATCTATAAAAAATACTTACCTTTAAAAGTAAAAGTAGAACCAACTAATTCACCAATTACAGCTATCTATGATTATATTAAAAATCATCAAGACGAAAATGTAATATGGGTTATTGGAGCTAGAGAAGGTAAAGATGATGATTTTGTAGATATGGCTTCAAGAACAAAAGGTGTAGGCAAGTATGAAAATGTTGAGTTAGCTCCTATAGTCACTCAATTAGATACAAGTGGAACTGACGCTCGTCAAGCATTAAAAAAAGGACAAGAAGCATTTTTACCTTTTATTCCTGAAAAAGTAAAAGAAAAAACAGAAGTATTTAATACTTTATCTACAGTAATAGCAGAAGGATTAAAATCTTATTCTAATGACTTAGAAAAATATATTCCTGAATTAACTAAATATATGGTTAATCAAGGTATGAATATTAAACCATTACCTGCTGTTAAATTCATTACAAATGATAAGAAAAATGCTGAAAACATATTTGGTAAAACAGCATATTATAACCCAGAAGAAAAATCAATTACTTTATTTACTATGAATAGACATCCTAAAGATGTTTTACGTTCATTTGCTCATGAAATGATACATCATGAACAAAATTTAGATGGTAGATTAAATAATATTGGTACAACAAATACAAACGAGGACGGAGATTTACCTGAAATTGAAAGAGAAGCTTACGAAAAAGGTAATATGATGTTTAGAAATTGGGAAGACAGTATCAAAGAAGGTTCATTAGTATCTTCAACTCCTGCTCCTACTCCTAAAGGACAATTTCTTCAAAATTCAGACGTAAAAATAAAAAATGTATAAATTAACAGACTTATATAAACAATTAAAAGAAGAAGAAGAATCAACTCAATCACCATACAAAATATACTGTGATATGGATGGTGTATTAACTGATTTTGACGCTCGTTTTAGATACTTTGGCAATATGGATCCTCGTGCTTACGAAAGTAAGTATGGTAAAGAAAAATTTTGGGATTTAATTGACGGACAAGTAGGAGTAAGATTTTGGGTTGGAATGGATTGGATGCCTGAAGGACAAAAACTATGGGATTATATTAAACCACATAACCCAACTTTATTATCAGCTCCATCACGTCAAAACGAATCACGTTTAGGTAAACGTTTGTGGGTTAAAAACCATATACCTGGAACTAAATTAGTATTAGCTAATGCAACAGCTAAACAAAATTATTCAGGTAAAAACAAAATTTTGATTGACGATAGAGAAGATAATATTGAACAATGGAAATCAAAAGGAGGAATAGGTATTTTATTTAAATCAACTGATCAAGTAATAGACGAATTAAAACAATATGGCTTATAAATATAAATTAAGAGAAGAAGAGGGAGCAGAAGTTTCACCTTCAAATCGTGAACAAGTAAATTACGATGTTGTAGTTACTCCTAAAGGCGTTTCTGTAGAAGATACAGTTAAAGCTTTAGAGACATTAGATAACTATGGAATGTATGTTTCTAACATGCGTAATAAAGCATCAATCCAAAAAGCATTAGAAGATCACTTTGGTCCTGTTATTCCTGCTAAACGCAAGAAAATGGAAAAAGACCAAGGTTTTCCTTTTCCTGTTAAAACTAAAACAGCGATTGATGATTTTGTTAAGTCACTTACTTCTAGACCTACATTATTAAAATATAAAGTTAAAGACGATACTATTGTTTTCCCTAAATCAGGAAATCCAGCTAAAGACTTGACTAAAAAAATTATTGATGTAGTGATGAAAAGTGCTAAAATTGACTACTCAGTAGTTGATAAAGAGTCAGTTGATGAATCAGTAAATAAATTAGATCAAGAAGCAAAAATATATTTTATGCAACAAGTTAAATTAGGTAAAATTAAAGAATTACCTAAAGATCCTAAAGCTGAATATATGAAAATCAAAATGACTAAAAAAGAATTAAAAGAAGTCATTAGAGAACAAATAAAAAATCTAATAAAGTAATAAATGTCAGAATCAGTTTTAAAAAAGGACTTTAAAGAAAAAGATGTACAACGTCTTCGTAATTTAGTTCAAGGTAAATATGGTGAAAAAACTAGTACTAGTGTTGGTTACACCAAACAACAAGAGTTTCATGATGAAGGAGATGTATGGGAAGAAGATGGTCGTAAATGGACCATTAAAAATGGTATAAAACAAAATGTTACAAAATTGGATAAAGCAAAAGCTCAAATCCATTTACCATTATTTTGCCCTGAATGCTCTAAAGTAATGAAACATCGTTATGATAAACAATTTTATATTCAATACAACAGATGCTTCGATTGCCAGATAGAATTTGAAGGTACAATAAAAGCAAAAGGATTATGGATTGAATATGAAAAAAATATATTAAATTCTGATATTGATAGTATAATTAAGGATTTCAATATTTGGATTGATGAAAAAATAGATACCAAAATGGAATCTTATATTACAGAGGCAGGAGATGTAGAATCATGGAATGGTTCAGATAAAGCACAATTATTAAAAAATAAAGAACAAACAATAGAATATTTACAGAGTTTAAAAAAGTAATGGATATATTAACAGCAGTAATAGTTGCGTTCATAACAGCAGTAGTTGGGCCCGTAGTAATGACTTGGGTCAAAACTAAATTAGAGAGAAAAAAGCAAGATCCATTAGCTGAAGCTATTGAACATAATGCTTTAATTGATCATCAAGTTGATAGTCTATTTGATCAATTAAGTTGTGATCGTATATGGATATCACAATTTCATAATGGTGGACATTTATACCCTACAGGTAAATCATTACAAAAATTCTCAATACTATATGAACGTGTAGGAGAAGATGTATCTTCTGTTAAAGAAACATACCAAAATATTCCTACTTCATTATTTAGTAAAGCATTTTCTACATTATATAGAGAAGGTGAGATTACATTACCCTATTATGATGCTGATAAAGCTCAAAATTTATTTCCAGTAGATAAAACATGTGGTACTAAATCCTTTTACGCGATTACTATAAAAGATTTAAATGATCAATTTATAGGTGTGTTAGTTATTGATTATGTTAAACAAAATCATACATTAACGCTGGAAGAATGGATATTTATAAGACAGAAGGTAGGTGCTATAGGTACACTACTAAGTAATTACTTAAAAACTAAAAAATAATGAGTACTTTTAATACATATAAATACTTTAACAACCGTCGTTTAGTTGAAAACAATGAGATGATGGAAGAAGATATATTAAATCCTGTAATCAAATTTGATGTTAGTGAAAAACTACACAAAATATTACAAGATAATCCAGACTTACTAGACACTAGTACATCACAATTTCACTATAGAATTAATGATTTATTAAGTAAATAATATGGACGCAATTCAAAAAGAAGCTGAAAGAAAATTAGAAATTATCAAAGATAAAATTGATACTTACAATACACCTACAGTAAAATATTTCTTAAAACTTTACGCTAATGGTAAAACAGTGGATGAATTAGATCCAATGACTGATTTTGTTATTATTAATAAAATATTCAATACACCTAGATTAAAAGAACGTATTGATAATATATTAAATGAATTATTAACTGAAAAACTTTGCCCTAAAGGCGAAGCATATCGTCAACGTAGAATGGCAGCCGGTGAAAAATCATCAGCTTATTTATCAGGTCGAGCGGTTAAGGTATGTAAAGGATTAATGTCTGGTAAAAAATCTAAAACTAATGAATCTAAACTTAATGAAGGACAAAAAGCAATTCAAAAGTTAGATAGTTTATTAAATAAAATAAAACAAGATTTTAATATAGATAATGACAAATTTTGATCAAATAAAACTTTTAGTATCTAAAATTGATTTACTTTTATCAAAAATAAAAGATATAAAACCAAATCTTTATAGAGAATATACATTAATTCTTGATGATTCTGTAAATCATTTTATTAATTTAGGAGCTAAATATATTGAACAAAATCAACAAGAATATAAATTATTTTTAAAAAAATTAAAAGATATAATTAATATACTTAATTTTATAGTCACAAAAGAAAATATTAAAGAATCACTACGTGACTGGTTTAAAAAAGAAAAATGGGTCCGTATAGATACACAAGGTAATATTGCAGGTGACTGTGGTACAATGCCTAAAGGCAAAGCAACACAACGTTGCTTACCATTAGCTAAAGCTAAGCGCTTAACTAAAGCTGAACGTGCTGCAACAACTCGCAAAAAAATCGAGGGAGATAAAAAAGGCAAACAATTTGTACCTAATACAGAAAAAGCAAAAGTTAAGTTTAACAAATAACACATATTTATAATATATAACTATATAAAACATGAAACCAACATTAAATGAACAATTAACTCGCATGCAAAAATTAGCGGGTATCATCTCGGAAAACCAAACAAACGAAGGATATGATGAATTCAAAAGAGCAGATAAAGGCTCTAAAGATATAACTGCTAAAGATAAAGGCGAAGAAGAAGTTTATGGTGCCGGCGTTGAAAAAGGTGAAGAAATTGAAAAGAAAAAAATGACAAAAGAGCAGTTAAAAGCACAAATCAAAGAAATGATTTTAGCTGAATTAACTGAAGATGATGACGTTGATATCAATAACCCAGGTGATTTAAACAACATGTATGATCCTTTAGCTGAAGCAGAAGAAGAAGAAGATGAAGATTATGAAGATTTAGATCTAGATGTAGAATTTCAAAAAGCTCCAAATGAAGCTTCATATAATGATGTACTTGATATTATGAAATCTTATGAAGATGAAAGTATATTAAATGATTTTAAA
>Ga0070749_10002054_pt1 | contig 13609 bp, 19 predicted proteins | sample VirMetDEL_Nov_18_FD_75180 | JGI IMG/M metagenome (GOLD analysis project Ga0070749, IMG submission 75180) | Aqueous microbial communities from the Delaware River and Bay under freshwater to marine salinity gradient to study organic matter... | ecosystem: Environmental > Aquatic > Marine >...
CGTTGGTAGCAACAATCCAGATGCGTTTCCTTCGATGTGGTGCACCGACATCGTCTGCACCCAGCACTCCCCATCGCGCATTAAACCCCATTTCGGCCAGGTCTCCGAGAACTCGATGAAGCCCCCTAGAAGTGAGCATTGGTGAGTTCTCCACGAATGCGTATCGTGGTTGTACTTCGCGAATGATGCGTGCCATTTCTCCCCAGAGTCCGCTTCGCTCTCCGTCGATTCCGGCTCCTTTTCCAGCACAACTGATGTCCTGACAGGGAAAGCCCCCAGAAACGACGTCAACACGTCCTCGCCACGGTCGCCCGTCGAAGGTTCGCACGTCGTCCCAGATTGGGAATGGTTCGAGGATTCCATCGTCTTGTCGCTGCATAAGGACTCGTCGGCAGTAGTCGTCGATTTCGACTGCACAGATGGTTCGCCATCCGAGCAGTTTTCCTCCGAGTATTCCGCCACCACCGCCTGCGAATAATGCCAGCTCATTCACGTTGCCTCCTTCACGAACTGACCGTCGACCATCTTGCCTTTGCGGTCCTTGATTTGGTTCCAGGCGTGCGCCCGTGCTTCTTCCATGTCCACGCCATGACGACTTGAAAGCAACTCCAGACACTTGCGAGCTGTTCGCAGGTAGTACGCATCCAGCAATTCGCGGCCATGGCAAATCGACATCATGAGCGTGCCAAATGTCGGAGCCGATGATGTGCCGTCGCGTGTATCATCAAGGCACAATGCGATAGCCAGGACCAATGTCACGTCGATGTCACCAAAAGCGTCGAGGATTTCTTCACCGTCGAGTGCATCAATCGCCTGCCACAATTCGCCGATCTCTTCAAGCGTCTTTCCAAGCTGAGCACCGACAGTTGAACCGTTGGGAAGAATGCCGCGATCAGTTCCCCACTGAATCACATTGGCGTCAAATGTTTGCTTATCCAACTTTGCTCTCCTCTCGCAAAGGCCGGTCATACCAGAGACGAAACGCTTGCTCTGGTGTAAATCGTTTTCGAATTCCAATTGGTATTCGGTAGTAGTCCTCTTCTTCTGAATTTGGAGCACTCCCCCTGTGTGGCGAATTATGCGATGGCCTGACACAGCGTCTAGCGATGGCGTTGGTTGAGACTTTCATCAGCGCGTACCTTCGAACAGTTCAATCAAAGTGTTTCAATCTGGCGACTGAGCGTTTAGCAAACCCAGCCGCCAGTGACAGGCAACACACCTGTTTCAGAGTGAGTACTTACCGGCAACAATCAGCGGTTCATGGTCAAAACATGGGGCCTCATGCCCCTCGCAATCCATGCGTGCGTCGTCCTGACTGCTTCCATGCTCTGGCTGCTCGGCAACCAGCAATTCCGTGCGTGCAATATTGACGTTTTCTGGTGCAGCGATTCCGATTCGAATTGATCCACCACGAATCTGGACGACCTCAATTTTAATGTCGTCTCCAACCATAATTGATTCGCCTTCCTTGCGTGTAAGTATCAGCATCTGTTAGCTCCTTGCTTATTGTTCGCCGCTCTCGATCTCGCCGAGGTAGACGTAGATTGAATGCCAAGTGATGCGGGTTTCAGTGCCAACCTTGCGTAACTCTAAGTCACCGTTGCGAATTAGGTTTTCAAGACCACGCTGAGACAGGTTGAGGTATCTGCGTGCCTCAATTTTTTTTGCCAGTCCTGTTTTTAGATCGGTGCTCATTTCCATCTTTGGTTGTGTGATGCTGGTTAGTCTTCAGTGATGCTCAGCGATGCTCAGCGATGCAACAAGACAAACAATACCGTTTTATTCGGCATTAGCAAGTGCGATCTTCAGTTTTTTTGTATTTTCGGTCTGTGTGCCGCTGGTCGCTCGCTTAGTGTGCGTCAACGCGTTATGCAACTCCGCTTCTAACAACACCATACAGGTATGGCGTGTCGATGCAGATCAGATCGGTTGCAAAAGCCCGCGGCCTGAGTGCTGCACTGTCCCAAGTGACCGTCTCGACAATAGAGCCGTCGGAGTTGTCGTGAGCTGTGGAAATCGTCTCTGAAGTGAAGACGCTGTGCTTAACCTGCGTCACGGTTCGTTGATCATCGGCATGAATTGACAAGATGCCTTGGTCGCTGGCAGTTCCGTCATTATACGGCCCCTCCACATCCCATATTTGCGAACCGTTCGACCAGTACGCCAACCTCGGCGGAATGTATGCGGGAGCCCCAAACGGCTTGCTGCCCTCTTTGTAAATCACAAAATCGGTGCCGTTCACCCACATTAAAGATTTTCGCGTGTCCTGCTCATAACTCGACAAGCCTGGAATGGAGTACTCACGCAGGCCAGTCACATCGAAGCTAATGAACAGGTTACCAACAGGGTCGAGATGGGCGTTTCCTGCCTTGTCTCGTTCATTGGAATTCACAACGAACGATCCGTTGAGACTACCTCCAGGATTTTGATATGTCTCTGCAAAATCCTGCTCCCAGACAACACCAGACGAGTTAATCAGTCTGGCCGTTGTCGCGATGAAACCTCCACCACCATCTGACTCTTCCTCAAACATGAACACGCCGTTTGACGTTTGCACGCTGTCCGCGACATTGCCGTATGGCCCCAAAGTTTCAACAAGGTTGAGGCTTGAATCGTAGGCGTAGAACGTCACTGTTCCAGTGGATGCCGATCGCGTGTAGAGGTATTGCGAACACTGATTGACTGGCTCAACAACGCTTTGCGTGAACGATTGCGTTCGCGTCACCTCAGTTCCATCGTCCAGGAACGACATTGAGTTGATATTCGATAAGTCGTCATGTTGGAAGAATGACCAACCATTTAACAAGATTGCTGTGTCAATCTGATTAGAGGTTGCGTTGAGGTAACCAAATACATCGAACGCTGTCAGTGCTGCCCCTGTTTGCGTGTCGAGAATCCAGTATCTCAGACTCGATCCGTCACCGCACAACACTCGTTGCTTGTCGACTGAATAGCAAATCTGAATTCCGTACGTGACACTGGAGCCGCGCGACCAGAATGGCACTAGTGTCTCTTGCGTGGCAGCCCAATAACGCACATTGTCACTTGTTCGTGCGTATGTTGGACAACAGCAGCATTTTTCGTTTCCAGCCATCACCCGGCCCGGCTAAATTTGTCCATTGTAACAGAACCAGTCAGCGAGGAGACGTCGATTGTCGGGAAGTTGTCCTTGATGTCGTCGTCAAGCGGTGATGTCCAGTCGATGTAAATTGCCACGTTCGGAAAAGGACCGCCCGAGCAGACAAAACTTGCGACGGTCAATTCAGTGTGCGTGGCGAGTTCCGTTTCGAATGCTGCCAGGCTTGTGTTGTAGTCAAACGTGAGTGTTTCCAGGCTGCCGTTGACAGTCAAATCCATGTCCCAAGTGCCCGCACTTGGGTCGATAGGAATGAATCGCCAGATTTCTTGGCAGGTACAATCACCGCTGCCAGTCAGCCGCTTGCGTTTCTTTCTTGGCAGTACGTATTGCGGTTTCTTCTCGTACGCTTTAACGGTCGCGTCGATGCGTTCGGCTTCCTGCGTCGTGAAGATAACGCCCACTGGATCGGCCATCGCTTAGCCTCGCACATCACATTGAATCTCGGTATTGTTGATCTGAGCTGTCACGCCAGATCCCGTTGCACCGTCCGTGATGGCAACTGTCATGCGGATGTCCAGCCAGTCACCAGGACTGAGACCAGCACCGTTGATCGTGAACGTCTTATTCGCTGCGGTGGCAGAGTTGATTGTGGTGGCGGCAGTCGTGCAAAGATCAGATCCAATTCCACCGGCCTTGTCAGCCTCGTACACCTCTACATCGATAGTGGCTGTGGTATCGCTGACAGTCGCCATTTCTACGTTGACGACAAATTGAATTGTCTGGTTGTTTTGGTACTCCAGCGGCACCATAAACGATTGCCGTGCATACTGAGTGACTGTTGTTGAGGCACCATCTGACGAAACTATTGTTGGAGGTGCCGTCGCAAATGTTCCCACTGAGAAACCGAGATCGTCAGCAGTCGCTGACGCTGGCAGCAATGCACCAGAATCGTGAACCTGCCAGCCACGCAAGTCGAGAGGGAAGGACTTAGCACTCTCCAGTGCCATCTTGGAACGTGGCAATGCGAAAGTTGATTGCAGATCATTTTCGCTGATCTGCGATTGTGTGGTTTCAAGTGTAACGCCGGTAATTCTCATGACGATTCCTAAATGGATGCTGTGAAGAAGAAAGGAAGGTTGGACCAGTCTGAGGTGGCGAAATCTGTGAACGTCAGCATGACAGGGTCATTGCCTTGCGCGAGTGCCGCACCTTCGCCGTCTAATAATTGCTCTGTCGGTGCATCCTGGTCTTCGTCGCTGATATTCTTGACCGTGAACCGCTTGCGATTGCCGCCGCTCAGATAGTAAAAGCCCTGATCAATGCGTGGCAGGTTCCACTTGTAAGTCGTATTCGTGGTGATGTGGATTTGACCCGATGCCGTGTAATACTGGTATCCGTTTTCTTCCTTGAGGTCCGACACACTGAAGCCCTTGAACAAGCCATACTCCGCCTCGATTGTCAAAGTGCTGACACCATCCGTGACGCTCACCGCACCGCTGTTGGTTGTGTTGTTGTACAGAAACCAACTTGCATCCCACGTGGCAACATGCTTCTGAACCGGAATCACGATTCGTGAGTCCTCAAATGGTTGCGGTTCAAGTGGATCGCCTGCTGAGTTAACGTAAGCTTTGCCGTCCAGATCCTCGTCACGATAAACTTGAAACTCTTGTGAGTCAGCGCCCATCTTGACGCGTCGATCGATTGGATTTGGGAACTGCTCCCGCTCACGCTCATCGTTGCTGATGGGACGTGTGGACCAGTTGACATAAGCAGTCCAGTGCAACGCTGTGCGAGCATCAACGCGGACGTTGCGACGTGTATAGAACGGATTGGATGGGTGAGCTGTTCCAAACGTCCCCACTTCTGCTTCAATGGCTGCACGGACAGCAAAAAAGGCGTCATCGCGTGAATTGCAGGTGACGAGGTAGGTCTGATAGGTGTCGTCGTAATCCTCAAACTGACCACCACGTTCCGGCATCTTCTTGCAGGACACAACACTCATAGTGTCAGACCTCCAATTTGCACCATTCGTCCAGACTGCTCACGATCAGCAGCACGGCGTTGGATTTCTTCGGCCAGTCGATCCAATGCAGCAACCGTCATCTTCTGCTGTTTGGTGTTCTCTTGAGTCGCCTTGTCCAGTGCAGCCTGTTTATTGTCACGGTCCTCCGTTTTCTGCTGACGACCGCGTGCAGCATCTTTCACCGATTGAATCTGCTTATCGATTTCGGCAATCGTTTCTTGACGTCGCTTGTCAAAGCCTCCACGCAAATCATCCTGTTGCAGCCTGTCTTTGTTCTTCTGCATCGTGTCAATCGACTGCTGCTGGCGTTGCGAGAGATCCGGCCCAACGAATCCCTGCTGCCTTAACTTGGCCATCCGTTCTAAGAATTCGCGGTCACCCATGCGGGCACCCGATGGATTACGAGCTCGCAATTCCTCCTCGCGTGCTTTTCGCTGCATGTCTTGACGACGCTTGATCGACTGCTCTCGTTCGCGATCTTCCAGTAGCTTCTGAAATCGTCGGTTGGATTCTTCGCGGCGTTGATCCTTTTGGCGGGCCAATTCTCCCTGGTGATCACGCTGTTTGTTCTTGGCAAGCTCGTCGTTGATCTTGGCGTTTTCCTTGACGATGCCCATCACTTCGACCTGTGCCTCTCGTGACTGATGAGTTCTCTTGTTGAGCTTTTCGCGTATCTTGTCTGATTGCTCCAACGCCTTGTTGTATTCTTCCTGAAGTCGTCTTCGTTCTGCGTGAATGTTGTTAAGTTGTTCTTCAAATGCCTGACGGCCTTTGTCTCCACCACCTTGCTCGGCAACTACAAAAGGTTTAGTGGCCACAAGTTTGCGCTGCTGTTCATTGAGATCATTCAGCGCGGCTTTTGTGTCTTCAATTTTGCCCTTTGCCTCCTGATACTTTTGAGCAAGATCTTCGCGACTCCCCTCTCTAAACTCACGATTAGCCTTGCTGGCCTCCATCGCCGCTTCACTCTGCTCTTTCAGTTTTTCAACATGGTCCTTCATGGCGTGGCTGGCATCTTCAGCGGCTTCCTTGTCTTTGGTGAGTGCCATGTAAAGCTGCAACGCTGTTGTGGTCGCGACTGTTGCGGCCATTCCCCACGGCCCGAACGCACCTGCCATCACTGTCAAGTTGTTGGATGCAGCTCTGACAGCACCAGCAAATCCCATTGTGCCGTAAACAGATGCAGCGTCCTCAACCATGTAGATTGAGTTTTGCAGGACCATGCGATTCTGGCCGGTCATCTGAGTGGCGCGTTGAAGCCCTTTTTCGTATGCCAGAAAGTTGACTTTGGCACGCCCAACAGACCGAGAATAGTTTTCTGTGGCAACCATGCTTTGCCGCATCGCCTCAACATAGCCACGCGACTGCAGGTTCATTACGACTGCAATGTCGTTCGCCATCACAGACTCCCGCTAAACAGTTGCGGACCTTGCCCCAACGCCTGCCGCCATGCGTCAGCAGTGGCAACTTCTTCTTCGGCCTCGAACGCTTCACCCTCAATGGATGTGAACGCAACAAGCTGACGAAATCGGTCGTAAGGGATTTCTCGTTTCATGTTCCAAAAGTCGACTCGGTTGCACCTCAGTGCCAGACGAATCCACCACTGTTCAACCGAGTCCTGCCTTAGTTTTTTTCCAGTTCCTCAAGGTCAATGTCCATCTTGCAGTGCTTCTGAATTGCCAGTCGCAATGGCACTGCAATTGCCGAATCCAGGCTTTTCAATTGTTCCATGTGCGAGTCGTCGTAAGCACGCTGACCGTCGTTGTTGACGATCGAGAGTTGAAACAGTTTCGCGTCGGTGTTGGCCTTCCAGTATTCTTCCATCTCACTGACTGTCAGCGATTGAATGGGAATGTTTAGACCGTCAATTGTCACCGTTTTGGTTCGTCGCTCCGTTCTCTGGAGCAGTGCGTTCGCGTCGAAGTCGCTCATTCGCTTTGACCTTCAGTTCCTTCACAAGTTTCAAGTGGGCTTTCATCACTTCCACGTTGTCCATGTCATCAGCAGGCACGCCCTTCAGTTCCATGAGACGATGACGCATCCGCATGAGTGCTGCCGGTTCTCCGTGTTCGCTGTCGTAACGCGAATCGCCGGTTGTGTGGGCACACTCCTTCTGGTCGTAATCAGCCTGCAAAAATTGCTTGCTGTCCTCATTCCAGAACGCAGCGCACGCCTGCTCGCATTCTTCGTCAGCAGGTTCAGCAACTCCGATACGGACCAGCCACGGAGAATCCTTGTGCTCTACAAGTGTTCCCTCTGGCTTCCAAATAAATCGAGGCAACCCAGACCCTTCAATCCAGTCCGGGTTTTCCTGCTGCATGGGAATCAGATAGCGGACTTTCACGAGTCACCTAGCTTGTTGGATATGTCACGAGCCCGGCAGTCTTGATCGTCACGCCAGTCTTGACACCATCATTCATGCGGATTGCTGTGGCTCCCATACCGATCGTGGCCGCTGTGAAATCCAGCGTGGTGGAACTGCCGTCAGTCAGCGTGATATTGCCCGCCACTTCCGTTCCGGGAGTCTGTGAGTTCGTTGCAATGAACTGGTGCGTGGCTTGCGCTGGGTCGTAGAACAGAGTCCCGGTAATATCGCCCTGTGCGGTATACGTGGTCGCCTGCTTGGCCACCGCAACACCACCGTCCAGCGTGCGCGACTCGAACACTTCCGGGTCTTGCTCACCAACGTCCAGTTCGATCATCTGGGCAATCGTCGTGAGTGATGCTGAGATCGTGAGTTTCAATGCTGTTCCCTTGGAAACCAGCTTAGCCATGATTGTCACTCCTATTGAGGAACATGCATAATTGTGAAGGTACTGGTGACGATTCCGTTACCAGAGTCATCGCCAAAATCGTCGAATTCGTGACCGTCTGTCTGATCGTCCACGTTGACAGCCATGACCGTCCGCGAACTGCCTACGTTGATTCCCTGTAATGCTTGCAGGTCGTCAACAATCGCATCGTTGATGGATTCCGCTGTCTGGCTGTTCTTGCCGCGTGTCTCAATGACGAATGTTTCCGTCACTAAATCGTCATCGTCCACTTCAAGTGTGCTGTTGGCGTTGAATCCTACACGGCGAATCAGCACGCTTTTGTAATCGGCCTGGTGTTGTGGAAGTCGATCGATATACGCAGCGAACCCAGCCGCCGTGACTGCTGACAGACCGGCGATGCGGTTTCGTAGATCGGGCTTGAGTGTAGCACTCATCGACTTCGCAACCTCGCTTTGAGTTCAGTGCGCATTGCCTGAATCGCTCGTGGAATGGCTGCTGTCACTTGACGGCCTGCATTGAGTGGACGAATGGACCCTCGATTCTGACCCTCCTTGGTCACACGACGCTGCGTTCCAACCGCCACTGCCGAAGCGTAGAACGCTCGCTTGGTTCCCTTTTTGCCAACGTTGTAACCTGCCTTCGCCATTGGTCCGCGTTTACTGTTTCCGCGTCTCACCTTGCGTCCCACTGACTGCTTCATGGGAGTGCGTGAAATCGCAATCCCTGTTTGTCGATAGGCCCGTCTGTTTGTGCGTGTTGCATTTCCAGTTGGTGCTGCCTGCCGATAAATCTTGGTGATGACGTTAATGCCCTTGCTGATTGCCGCTGTGCCTGCTTTTTTGTTCGGCTCCTGCATCAATCGCAAGATTTCATCATTAAGTCGTTGGACGCCTTTGATTTGCATTCCCATCACGCCACCGATGCATTCTCAACCGCCTGCAATGTGACCCACTTGTTGGTGGTGTCGATTTGACGGTCAATAATTCCTAGAGTGTGCGACGTGCCATCGATGTCGGTGTATTTGAGGCGATACGTAAGCAGAATGTGCCGTGTTTCACTGTCACCCCACATCTCAAACGCCTCGAGCCTGTCACCAATCACCTGTTCGTTGCCGATGCGTTCATTGCCGCGCAGTGGTCGTCTGTGTGCTGGACGGACGCAGTATTCTGACCAGTTCGCATCATCGTACAGATCGATTTCGTTGTACGTGTTCGCATCACCGCTGGCCGTGGATGGCTGCTCAATGGTGATGGAACAGTTGAACGGTTTTGGCTTGCGGCATGTCATGTGGACAGCACCCTGTACGGACTTAACATCGCTCTGGCTGCCGGATTCACTACATCCATCGAACTTCCTCCGCACTGCATCGCATGCCACCAGCCAACTGCAATCATCATGATTGACTGACGGATCGACTCAGGAACGTCATGTCCATCGTCACCGTAGCCAGCCACATAGGTAATCGTGATCGGTTCCAGTTCGTTGCGAGTGGATGGCCAGCTTTCGTTATAAGCTGGTGCCACCCGCCCGCTGTCTGTGCTGACATCGTATTTAGACGTGCTGAGCGTCTGTGTGCTGCCTTCCGTGTCGACATAGGAAATGGACGATACGGACTGCACCGGCAGACGCGGCAGGTCGATGTCTCCCAATGGGAAACGATCAATATTGAGAGTCCATGTGGCTGTGATGAGTTGGCGTCTGAGGAAGGACTCCACCCACTCACGCGCAGCCACAATGAGACTGTCAAACACGGAATCCTGATCGGTGCCACCGTAACCCAGCCAAGACTTCAGCTCAGCGGTCGTCACCGGCTCAATCGTTGGAGCTGTTGTTTGCGTCAGACCGAGAGTTTGAGGTCGAGACATATTCAGCAACTCCACGACGCACCCACCGGAAAGCGGATGCTGGATTCATGTCATACGTTTTGCCTGCAACAAATTCCTGGTTGTCGCCTTCAGGATCAACAACCGTTCGGCTTTCCAGGAACTTGACTTTGTCAGTGCTTGTCTTGGACATCTGTCATCCTTACGCGATCGAATCGCTTGTGAGGCTTGCTTGTGCATGGCGTGGCATGCTGCGGATGTAGGTCACAACACCCTCATCAGTGCCAGTGGCAAAGGTCAGGTTGAGTGTGACGTATCGCAGGTCGGAACCAGCAGACAGCAATTCTTCGGCTGTGCATTCCAGGAATGCGTAATCGCCAACGGCATCCGGTGCGGCAGATCCCGCTTTGATCTCCACGTCTGACCCACTGCCATCGCTCGCACTGTTGGCGAGGATCTTGTACGTCAGTGCGGATGTTCCGACAGTGCGGAAGAACGAGGCGATGAAGCAGCCATAATCACGCATATCGACCCAAGCCACATCAACCGCTGATGTACCGTCTGGGTCGTGGTCGTATTGGGTAATCGCCATATTGCTTGACGATTTGTCAGTTACGGTGGCAACAGCCATAAGGAATCTCCTTTGATTCAGTGCCGGGCTGCGAAGAACAGCCCGGCTATTAAAATCGTGCTGTTACGCACGCTCTGCGAGGACAACGAAAGGACTGAGAGTGTTGGCACCGTTCTTGGGTGTCAGTGCTGATTTCCACCACGGAGACCCGGTGTTGTACATGTAGAACTTGAAGGTCCGTTCATGATTAACGAACCGCACATGCATGGATTCTGCCTGCTGTGGAGTTGTCGATCCCAACGTGCCCCAGAGATACTGCGACCAGTCAGCCAGGATGATGTCACCGACATCTCCAAGAGTTGGACAGTATTCCGTGAAGAAGATTGGGCGACCCAGCAGCGTGTCAGGACGATCCGTTCCGTTGCCGTAGGAGAACAGCGGACGGTCATCGTTGGTCAGCGATGTGTGAGCACCGATCAACTGACGTTCCGTGTCGTGGTTGGCGAGCCAGATCGAGCGACCAAACCGCCAGGCACGTTCCTTCATCTTGAGAAGGTTGGCACCCAAGATCGTGTCAGCAGACTGACCACCTTCTTTGGCGATGGACACTGTACAGGCTGCGTTGATCACACCAACAGGATTGCCAGCACCAACGCCGTTGATCTTTTCGTTGAGCATGACGCTGCGGAATTCGTCTGCAAACCCACGCTCCAGCAACGCTGCAAAGGAGACTGCTGAACGCTCCAGCAATTGCTCTGACGCGTAGGACAAGCCCATCAGTGCAGTCGCTTCAAGCTTCACGTTTTCCATTGCCATGCGGCTGGATGATGGAGACTGAGTTTCAGTCGTACGCCCCACTGTCAGACCACCACTCACGCTTGTAGAATGGTTTTTGTCCGTGCGTGCCGGGATGTTGACGACATCGGTTTCCATCGGAATGGATGTCACCAGTCCGGCAGTCGGATCTTCTTCAACAGGCACACTCAGCACTTCGGGTCGGAATCCCTCAGGAACGAGGAACCCGCCATAAGTGTCATTGATGGTGCTGTGCTCATCAGAACCGGCAGCGGACAGAAACTTAAGTTGGGGAGTTGTCTGGCCTGTGCGGCTGCAATCCATCACTTCCATCAGGAAGTCACGAGGCTGCTTGTAACCACACTTCGGATCATCACGCCAGGCATCGCGAATCTGTCCGATTTGAGGTTCGTCGCTGGTCGTAAAACTGCCGCGAACTTCCTCAACTGTCGCCAGTCGATCTTCGTAGCGTTTAATGGCCTTGTCGGCTTGTTCGACGGCTGCGGACAGCTCGCCAAACTTTTCATCATCGACATCGGCCTCGATTCCATCCTGGAGTGCCTTCGCCGCGATGGACTTGGCATCCTGTAATTCTTTGAGGCGATCGCCTCGCAGTGAACATGGCATGTTCTCACTCCATAAAAAAACGCGGACGCAGAACAGACCACCTCAGCAAGTGAGATGAATCGTTCCACGTCCGCGTTGCGTGACGTTGTATGTGTTGTGGAGAAATGCCGACCGGATGCCGTATCAGCTATTTCAAGTGGTTAGTGTACGCCTGTGCGCGTGCGTGTCAAGATTAATTCAAACTGGCTGCATATGCCTGGCGTTGTCGCTTCCGTTTTCGGTTGGACTGAGCGGCGGTGACATGCTCGTTCAGCACTTGCTCGAAAGTGGCGATGCGGTCGACCATGCCGCGTTGAAGCAACTGCTCAGCTCCGTAACTGCGACCCTGACCAAACTTGTCCAGTACCTGATCCACGCTGGCACCTCGCCCGCGAGCCACATTGGCGACGAATGGCTCGTAGTAGGAATCAACAATGGATTGCAGGTGGTCGCGGTATTCTTCACTGAGCGATGTCTGCCATCCTTCTGCTTTGTTCTCGCCCGCGGTGATGTACTCGACTCGATAGCCTGCCTTTTCAGTGGCTTCGGAATCGTCCACGTGCGGCAAGATAACACCGATGGAACCCGCCATACCGGAAGGAATCACAACGAACTCATCGGCCTGCGAGGCGATGTGATACGCGGCTGAGTGTGCTTCTGCATTCGCCACAGCTGTAATCGGTTTCACGCCCCGAGCCGCGAACACAGCGTCTGCTGCTTCCTGCGTGCCAAACACGCTACCACCCGGGGAATCGACATCGAGCACAATCGAGGCGATGCGTTCGTCTTGCACTGCCTGATTTAACACCTGCGTGAACTCGGATGTTGACAATCCACCAGACGTGAACAGGCTAGGACGATGAGAGAGTGTGCCATGTAGGCCAATCACTGCCACGCCTTGACGCTGTCCTGTGCGTTCTTCCCTGGCTGCATTGACAGCTTCGAGTTGTTCGCGGATCTCACTGGACATCTTGACACCAGCGTCGCGTGCTTCCACGATGCCAATGATCGTTTCCAGTTTGGACCGCGTGATCGCCCACGGTGTTGCACAAACTTCGCTAATGATGTTGGAATATTTCATAGGACAAGCCCTTTCAGTGCTTGTGCAACGCTTGGCTGCAATTCCTGTTGATGCTGCATCACCCAAGCGTTGACATCTTCGGTGGTGCAGAGTTGCTGCACCGTGCCAGCCGTTAATGACTGGACCAGTGCAATTCTATCCGACTCACGCACCCCAAGTGAATCGCAAAATCCGTTGACCTGCTGATCCACCCACGTTGCGTGATCGGTATACCATTCCGCCGCCCACTCGTTGAACCGCTTCCGGTCTGCTGTAGCGTGCTTGGAACGTTTTTCGAGTTGTGCGAGTTCACGAGCTGCTATGCGTGATGCCAGATCGTCAGCGTAATGAGAGACAATCGCCTGCATCTGATTAGCCGGTGGATCGCTGGCTGGTTGGTTGTCGTGCGTGTTCACCAGTGGATTGCGATACTGATTCCCGTTGCCATCGTCACGGGGATTCCTGTTTTCCATCGCTCGCACTTCGTCTGGACTCAGCCACTCGTGCTGAATTGCAGACGCATACGCAGCAAACCGGCTTGGAGCATCACCTCGCAACAGGCCATCAACATTGAATTCCACGAAGAAGCGATTGCGCTGGTAAATCAAATCGCGGCGCATCGCCTGTTCAAACCGCACCAGCCACGGACGCAGCGTGTGAATCACGAACTGAATCGACAAGTGCTCAATGTTGTTGAACGTGGCACGGTCGAGGCTTTGCACCATATGCAGCGGGACGCGGAAGATTCGGCAAATCTCCTCAATCTGAAACTTACGCGTTTCCAGGAATTGAGCATCCTCCGGCGTGACACTCATCTGCGCCCAGCTCATGCCCTCCTCAAGCACCATCGGCTTGTGGAAGTTCCCGGCGTGCATCTC
>Ga0070749_10002056_pt1 | contig 13606 bp, 12 predicted proteins | sample VirMetDEL_Nov_18_FD_75180 | JGI IMG/M metagenome (GOLD analysis project Ga0070749, IMG submission 75180) | Aqueous microbial communities from the Delaware River and Bay under freshwater to marine salinity gradient to study organic matter... | ecosystem: Environmental > Aquatic > Marine >...
AATGATAGTGGTGTCCACGGAAAGATTAAAGCGTTATATAGAAATGTTACCAAAGTCAAGAATTAGGTTGTTTGCGGAAGGCACAAATAATCCAGCGAAGGGTTATTTGTTGTTGCCAGAGGAAGTGTCACAACTCCTCTATGACCCCGCATACGACGATGTCAAAGAATGACATACCCCAAGACAACTACGTCTTCTCATCAACCTATCTAAATAAACAGCGCCCACAGACGGCGATGGAAGCATTGATGCTTTCTGTGTCTGACACGATAGAAGAATCGGTAGAAGAACTACAACCGTTACGCGAAGCAGTAGCAATGTGTATTGAACAACTTGACGAGCAAGACCAGTTCATTGTGAACGCAGTCAACAGCGAGTTTCTTTCCTATGAACAACTTGGTAAACGCCTTGGCGTTTCCAAGCCTCACGCTTGGCGACTCAAGAACAATGCTTATGCTAAACTACAACAGTTACTAACAATGCACCCGTTAATTAGAAAGAAGGTCAGAGTGGTTGACACATGGGAACAATCGGCAAGTCAATGGGTTATGCACATTGCGTCGTTTGCTACAGAAGAAATAGAAACTAACAATGCAAAACTTATGCGTCTTTGTGAGTCGGCAAAAAAATGTTTATTCGACGACGATGACCTGCCGGTATCTTTGCTTTGGACAGAAATAGGTATTGAAGCAATTCAGGAGTTGCGTTTGCGTAAAGTTTGGGACTCTGGGGAAATGTGTTCTTTGCTTGTATCAAAACAACATGATTACGGTCATGGCAACATAACTGCGTTTGGTCTTAGGGGTGTTCTTGTTCGTTTGTCCGACAAAATTGAGCGTTTAAATAATCTTAAGTCCAAAAAATCTAAAGCACAAAATGAATCGTTACTTGATACGCTACGAGACATAGTGGGCTATTGTGTAATAGCTTTGATGCTTAACGACGAAACATTTCATTTGGAACTAGGAGAGAATTATGCGAACGAGTCAGTTAGTGATTGGATTTGAAATGCCCGTCACAGCATCTGAAATTGCGGCAATTTTAGAAAAACATTATGGACCCATTGATATTGGTCGTGGAGTTTTGGAGAACGGTTTACAAACCAACTGTTTGTACGTTCATAACAAAAAGAAAAAACATGTCAAGTAAAGAATCGCAAGATTGGATATATGACATTATCCCAGCCAAACAAGTTGAGGAAATAGAATCAAAGGCTAAAAGCCTTCAACAAAATTTGGATAACGGTGTAAACATTGTTTTATCTGCCACAAACGATAGTGCCATCAGATTGTGTCGCGCCTATTATGACGGCACACAAGGCAATCTAGATGCCTGGCTACACATAATGGGGTTCTTGAGTGCTTTGATTGATACAATTGAAGAACACCTAAACGAAGAAGGGATAGACCCGTATGCAAAATGAGCCATCGGAAACGCAAGCGGAAACAGAACGCTACCTTCGTGACCGGGTAGAAGAACTTGAAGTAACATTGGAAGCAATGCGAGCAGAGCTTCGCATTGCGCAACAAGAGCTATGGAAAAGAGAAGCACAATGAGACCAGTAATCGTTCTTTGGGATGACGCTTATTCAGAAGACGAATGGATGAGTGTTGAGCACTACAATCCCAAACCCGAAACACCAAACATTTCTATTGGCTACATTGTTGCTTACAACAACGATTACGTTCACATTGCTTCAACAATTGACCAAGATGGCGGTAACTGCTGTGGCATTATGGCAATCCCGTACGACATGATTGTGTACGTAGCACCACTACAGATTTTGAGTGAAGCTAAAATGTATGGGGACAAAGAAGAATTTGAGCAATACTTGCAAGGCAAGTTCGCTCAACGCCCCGAGGTTTACGAGTTTATTGAGCCTGCGGAAATATCTTTAGAAACGAATCCCGAACCTTCTGTTTAGAGTCAGCCCACAGCGGACTCAATTCCACATGCAACCAGTCACCGCCTGGCGCGCCATGTATTGTCGGCTTGGTGTATTTCTGCCAAGTACCACGGGTCCAGTTGTAGCCACGACCGTGTGGCTCTGGGAAATAGTCCAACACCATTTCAATGCCTAATTCGTCTGAATGACGAACAAGAAAGTCTGCAATGTGTGCGGCAACTTCTCTACCGTTTCGTTTGCCTTTAGTCGGGGTTTTGCGATAACTGAGGTCCACAGCACGCCCTGTAGCGTGCACAGAGAGGCTCTCAGAGCCCCTTTTGGGCCTGTTTACGAAGGTGCCGTTGTTCCACAACGCACCTTCGCTCAAATAAACAAGGTGCTTGACCAGCTCTGTTAAGCCTGGGCGTTCGCCCGCAGCAACGCCATCTTTGTTTCCTGTATATGTTTTTTTTGCTCTCATATTATTCCTTTTTGATTTTCTTAATTGGTGAACCAAAAAATCCTAACCAAGCATTAATTTTAGCGTCACCATATGAATTGAGCAAACGGTCAACTTGCGAAACGGGCACAAAACTTCCCTGAACAATGTTTATTATTCTGTCGCTCGGTGATTCTAGTTTTTCGTCATTAAATAAGTTTTGACCCAAAGCCTGTTCAATTGGAACTCTCAACAACGGGTTAAGGTTTGAACCAAACTTTTTGGGCATAGCCAATTGCTCGAGTTGTTGTTGTACTCTTGTAAAGCCAAGGTCGGGTGCCGCATAAAGCGGCAACCCTGGAATTCTGAATGCATTAATTTGTTGCAACCAAATAGGCAATGGTTGTTCTTGTTCGGTTTCTTTGTCTCGCAAGTTGCGTACAACAGAATTGTATATTTGATACGGCTTCGGGTTAAGCCACATGTTTTGTAATTGTAGTGGAAGGTTTCGTGAAGTCCAAATCCAGAATGGCACAAACTGTCTCATTGCTCTATCAAGTTTGGATAGGTCTTCGTAATCAAAATAGAATCTTTTGATTCTTGCTATTGTCATGTCTACGCTCATGCCCTGGACAGCAGAATCATATCCAAGAATAAAACGTGACATGTTGTCCGATTTTTGACCAAGATTACGAGATGCGCGAGTAAGCGCCCAATCGTAAGATTTGTTGCCCGGAACAAGACTTTGGAACAAGTCACTATAAATACCGCCACCAGAACCAAGCGTTGCGGTTCTGGCTTTGGTTGCAAATACCTGTTCTTCTGGTGTCAAAGTTCGTAAAAACTTTTTCCACGAAACACCTTTACTGTATGCTTCGTTCCATGCAAAAAATATTTCGCTAGCGCGACGATAGTGCTCTATTTGACCACCGGCTAACACATATTGAAATACGTTACCTATGAGGTTTCTAACATGAAAGCCTGGAGTCAGCGTTGCATAGGCTTTATGGAATTTTGTGTATCCACCAACAAGATTTGCCATTTGGCGCACAAATGCTGGGTCTTCAAAATATTTTGCGTTTTTCCAGAGTTCATAAAACTCTGGACTTACTTGGATGTCGTCAAACTTTGCACCAAGACGTTTCCATCCTTCCGTTATCATGTCGGCAACACCAGTTTCTTTTGCGGTAAACGGAACGGTTCGTGTTGCTGGTTTTGCCATGGAAACCAAACCATCCATTAGTCTTGCCTCGACTTCCGTTTGCGGAAGTCGGGAAGCAACAACCATTGCCTCGGCTTCTTTTGTTCCTGCATCCAAAAGAACTTCTTCCACAGGTGTTGCAGTTCCACGTTTTTTAACACTTGCCAAAATGTTTTCGGTATCTCTTATTCTTCCCATAGCATCAAAATCAACAACCGTTGAATCAGACGCTATTACACCTTTTGTTCGTTGAGCTTCTTTAAGTGCCTCTGCTTGTGCAGCCTTGTCAAATTCGTCATATTGTGAATCAAATTGTTGAACAAGACGATTGATTGTTTCTGTTTTTTCAGGTGGTAAATCTGCCACAGATTGCAATGTTCGTCGTTCAACATTGGCTACTTGTTGATGGTACGGAAGGTCAGGATTGTAACTTGATGCAGCCGTTGCTGGCGGTGGTATTTCTTTTGGCTGGTCAACAGCTTTCGCAGCAGCCTGTTTCTTTTTAATTTCATCCACTCTTGCTCGCTGCTGTGCTCGCTTAGCAATTTCGTCAGCAAGAACCTTATCTTGTTCGGGCGTTCTAAACAGTCTTTCTTTATCCCTAATAAGTTTGCTAATACTCTTGTTTCGTGTACGGTTGGTTTCCAAACCGTTTCTTTTTATTGCTTTCAAAACCTCAACCTGTTTATCGCGCATTGCGCGGGTTGTGGGCATCATAAAAATAAACTCATCCAAATCGCTGATTTGGATATCGTTAAAATTAGCCAAAATTGAATTAAAAATTTCTGGATGCTCCCTCAACCAGTCATTCAAAACTTTGACATTTGGAGAATTTAAAATATTTTCGGGCACACCCAATATAACCAAACTGTCATAATCCGGGCTACCAGGTCTTGGTCTTGCTTTCAAGCCTTGAGGAATTTCTTTTTGCGAACCCTGATAAACGTCGCTATATTCTAAATTAGTTAATCTATTAATTCTGTTTGTTTGTTGTTGCAAAGACTCAACAGCGTTGAGGGGTCTTTCGCTAGCCCCGTAAGTTTCCCACCACTCTTGAGTCCTAACTCTTTCCGTGGTGTAATAATCAATTTGATTATCCAAACCTTTAATTTCTCTGTCTAATTCGCTAACAACATTCTTTGGTTGTCTTTTAGCTGCTTCTTCAGCAGCCAAATTCTTAACTCTGGTATGTTCAAATAAGAATTTATTGGCATCCGATTTGTTCCAAACTTCACCAATCTTTTCTTGTCGTGCAAGAAAAGTTGGTTCACTAGCAAAAGCATCAGGTTGTTCTTTGGAAACATACGAAACAAACCTTTGCAACATCTCATCGTCAGGTATTGTTTGGTCGGTGTAATCATCACCTAAAACAATGCGACGCAAATCTTCATCTTTTAGCCGTGAAACAATGTACTGTATTTTGTCGTTTGGAACATAAGCAGTATTGCGTGGGCTCACAAACGCATCCCACTCTTGGGGCGTAAATGACATTGGTTGATTATTGTATAAAAACTGTATTCTTCCCCCAAAAGTCCAGTCAACCATGCTGCCATCAATATTGGCAAGTTGTTGCAAATTTTGCATACGGTTCAAAACAGCTTTGGCTTGTGGGTAAAAATCATTTTCTTCCAACAACATTTGTTTGTTGGCAGCCAAATTTTGTTGCCCAATAATTTCACCAGTTTCGGGATTGATGCGATTAGCTAACGGAATTTCTGTTGGTGTTTCCAAAGCCTGTCTTGATTGTTCCGGTAAAATACTATTTTGAAATCTTGTAAAATATTCGTCAGGCAACAATTCGTTTAATTGATTTGTTAATTTTTCTATTTCTTGTTCTGCCAAAAGCATTGCCCTATTGGCAATTGCTACATCCCTACGCAATTCATTAACGGTTAATTTAGAAACCTCAGCCACATCATCAGTAAAATCATTCATCAAAGACGCAAACAAACCATCAGCAACTTGTTTGTTTGTTCTCTGTGAGGCACCCGCTTCACTAAAAAGAAAATTCTTTAAATCGTCGTAGTTTGCTATATCTGTGCGCCCACTAATCTTGCGGGCTTCAGCAATATACTTTCTAGCTCTTGCCGAATTTGAAAACGCAATATCTAATACTGTTTGAAAATCAGCGGCATCAATTACTGCATTTGGATTTTTGGTTAAAAGAATATCCAACACATCAAAGGCAAGGTTGTTTTCGTTAACAAACTTTTGCGTCATGTCATCAAGATTGGAATATCTTTTATTTTTGCCTAAAACTTGTGGCATGGACTCAAGAAAAAAGTCTCTAAATCTTGTTGATGGTTGACCCGCTATCCGTGCTGGCTGTGGACGAAACCAATCTTTTAGTTTTGTTTCATTGATGTATTTTTGTATTTTTACAAAAATACTTGTACGAACATTTTCTTCGTCTACTTGAATTCTTTTAACTTCTCTTTGTCTTGCAAGAATTTTTTGCTGACGTTTTATAATATCTTTTTTTCTTGTTTCCAATTGCTGCAAGTGTGCGTTAAATAATTTTTGTTCATTTTGTGGATACTTTTTTAGCTGTGCCGCACGACGGCTTTCCGTATTAACCTTTGTTGCTCTTACGTTTACGGTCTTTTTAATCTTTATTACTTCATTGCTTATCTTTAAAGCGGTTTTGGGTTCCCGACCCAAAACCGTTTCAATAGCAACATTAGAAAAAGAATTCGTTTCTAAATCCAAAACTCTTTGTTTTAATAATTTGCGTTGAGTTTCCAACAAACCATCATTCACAGCATCGCCAAGATACACGCGGATAAATTGTGCAAGGTCATCTTCCGTGCTTAAAGGCAAATCCAAATCTGGAATCAATCCTTTAATTATTGCAATTTCTTCCTCTAGACCACCTTCGTCAGTAACTGTTCTTTGAATTAAGTTTTGCAACTTCGCAACACGGTCCAACTCTCTTTGTGTCTGAAACACATACAACAAAGTTACTTCGGCGGCAATATCTTCTATTTCGGTTTGATTCAAAACAGACGGACCAAAATTAAATTGGACATACTGTTTAATTCGTTCGTCAATTCCTTTAATTATGTTTCCAAAAATTTGCATGTCCTGCAAAGCAAAACCATAGCGCAAATCATTTTTGGCAATTTCGACTCGAGACAGATTTCGTTTTTTAAGACTTGCCGTTCTTATGTTTTTCAATCTTTTAGCTTTTTCGTAAAAAGCTTGCAATACTCCAAATTTTGTTTCAGATGAAGCAAATAGTTGTTTGTCAACTTTGTTGAAAACATCTTTAAGTGCAAACGCAATTGTTTTGTCAATTGTGTCCGCATCAGCTATAGACAAGTTTTTTATTAATGCTTGGATAGAATTAATTGTTTTTTTATCTATTACGTTGTCAAATCCCAAACGAGTACCGGCTTCAGCACTATTGACAACAGTTGACCGTTTGGGAACATAGTTCCCCATCTCAACCATTCTTTGTAAATCGCGAGCCAAGGCCTGCACCCCAGAAACTGTTTCAGCAACAATTCCTTCTTTTGTCAAATTGTTAACAAGTTTGTCTCTTACCTTTTCGTATCCATCCAAAATGTCTGACAACATTTTGGGTGGAACCTCAAACACATTGTTTAATTCATTAAGCGTTGAACCAAATTCATCTATCGCATTTACTAAATTTTGACTAACTGGCAAAGGCGTTACTGAAGGCGTTGCCGGAACAGCAATCGCCGCTGGTTCGGACACAGTAGGTGTCAAGTTTGTGGCAGGGTAAAATGTTTCTAAATTTCCTGTTTCTACATTTTTTTGACGCGCAATTCTTTGCAAAGTTCCTATTGGGTCAATTGCTAATTGGTCAATTGAATTATCAACAGCCGTAGCAGGTGATGGAACAGCAACTGTAGGGCTGGGTGCAATAGTCGCAGGTGTGGGCGCAATGGTTGCAGGTGTAGGAACAGCAACGTCAGTTGTTGCCTCAATACCAACCCTGCCAGCAGATGTTATGGCGCGAGAAGTAAGTTCACCAACAGCGTCGCTAGTATCAATCGCAACCAACGGGTCTGCTTCTGCGTCTTTTGCAAGAACCCTAAAAAAATCTCCACCTTCTCGTTTTGCTGTTAGCAAATATTCGGTAAATCCTTGTTGCTGTGCAAAGTGCCGAGAATATTTTTGCAAAATTTTAACCATGTCATTTTCGTAAAAATTATAAGTCAATGGTTCAAATGGCTGTTTTGTTACGTCATTCAAAAGAGGCCCAGGATTTTTTGCCATATCATTCAACTCGTCAATTGTGTACGGTCTATTTTCTATAGTGTGTCCAAAAAAGTTATCTCCAGGCTGCAAACTTCTTCTTCTGTACGAAGAAGCAAACCTGTGACTGTCATCAATAGCGGCACCACCAGTTCTTGCCTTCCAGGCTTCCTCACCCATTTTCAGTCTGTCTACAACAGCTTCATCTGATTCCATGTGCGGAACATAATTTCTTTTTCTTGCAAATTGTGCACCGTATTCTTCAGAAACCTCATTTGCTTTTCGTTGAGCATCACTAAGTCTTGAATCCAAAAAGTTTCGTACTTTTTGGGCAAGTGGACCAACAACATTGTCCGCAGTTTCTATACCGCCTTCTTGTTCCAAAACAGAAGTAAGAGATAATCTGTTTGCTTCCATATCGGGGTCATTAACAACTCTGATAACTTCTTGCGTAACATACTCATCGTTTTTGGCTGTTGCTATGCGTTGATTTTGCGCCATGCGCAAACGCACACCAGCATTCAATGCTTCTTGCGGAGTTAAGATGTCTCCGTTTTCTAAGGTTCCAGAAGCCAAAGCAACCCTGTCTCTTAATACGGATTGATTGTCAATGTAGGCTGCTTGAAATGTTCCATCTGGTGTCACATACTTCATCACTTTTTGACCAACAGGATTTTTTACAAGTCCTAAACGTGCGCCTGTAACCAAATTTTCTAAAAGACCGCCAACTGGACCAGAACCAGGAAGTTTTACTCTTGAACCAAAATAATAAATACCAGGACCACGAATACCCAAATCGTCACGCAAATATCCGGGAAGTGCTTTTTTGCCTTTGGCAGCAACATCTCTAAAAACTTTACCAAATTCATCTTTGGTAAAGTTTCTAATCCCTGCCTCGCCCATTGCTTCCATGCGTGATTTTGCAAGGTTCGCGAGGGCGAGTCGCCCTTCGCGACCATGCACATATTTAATGCCACCCAATATTTCTCTTGTTTTGCCACCCTTAGAAATAATTTTGCCACCCGACATTATCGATTTCATTGTCGCTTTGGCGGGCACAGCACCACCAAGGGTTGCATATGTCCAAGGGTCTAGCACGGTATCGCCTATGAACCCAACAATTCTTCCGCCCCATTTATTTTTTATAGGGAACGCTGTGCCAAAACCATAAGTTTCATCTTTTGATTGTTTAACAAAATCTGACCAACTTGCATTCGTGTTTGGGTCAGCATCCAAAACATCCACAATTTCTCTGACACCAGAAACCGCTGCTCGTTTTCCTGCGTCAAGAACGGTAACAGCTTTAAAAACTGGTTTAAGAATTTTGCCAGCAACACCTAACGCTTCTGCCGCTTTTGCGGCTTCAGCGTCTTTTGTTTCAAAATAGTTTTGTAGTGGGCTTTTACCCAAACCACCTGTAGTGGTTTGGGTTTGTTTTTTACCAGAAATTTTACCTAATGCTTTTAGGAAATCTTCTTCACTAATTGGCGGTTTAGCCATAACTACCCTTGCGGTTTAATAAGTTTGCTAATTGCCCCAGGGTTTTCTATTAACCTTTTCATAATCGTACGCTTCATAATTTCATCCATGAAAGGACTTCCAGCAAGACTATTGCGTTGCATAGCACCAGCCAAAACATTTTTAATATCTTCAACTTCTTGACCGGCTATTTTTGCTCTAGCTTCACTAGCTTTTTCATATCTTGCAGCCTGTGCCTCTTTGGTTTCTTTAGGCAATTTGGCAATCCTTCCAGCTTCTTTTGCCTCTGGAGTCATAGACCATTTTTGACTGCGTGGGTCGAACACATATTTAGATGGTGGTTCAACATAATTCGGATTGCGTGAATACTGTTGTTTTCTAGGGTCAAATATATATTTTTTATTTTCTTTTTCTTTTGTTTCGGCAACTTTTTCTGGAGGCGTTATTGGTTGTGCCTGCTCCATGAAACGACTATAAATACTGGACATTAACGGAGTCGGGTCATACTGTGCACCAGGTTCAGGCAAACCCGCTTCAGAAGCAGGAGTTTTTCTTTTACCAAACGCAGATTTAACCTCACCCATTTCCTTACTAACTTCTTTTGCATAATCCTGATATGCCTTGAAATCTTCACCAGAAACTTTCTTGCGAAGCTCACTAAGGGTTTGAGGCAAAGAAAATCCACTTTCAAGATTTTGCACTATCAAAGTAGCAATCGGGTCAGCATCTGGATTGTTTTTGACACGAAAAATATTTGGTGCAACCGAAGCATAAATATCCTCGTCACTTTGGGTTGTGTCAGTTAAAGTACCAGTCAGAAGCCCAAGATAAGGCGAAAAAATGCTACTCATATCCCCAGTATTTAATTGGGAGCCAGGTTTACCTGCAAATTGTCCTGCTTGCGCCAAGGCAAGGTAAAACTGTTGGAGCGGGTCCACGTCTATAAGTCCTTTCGTTACCTGCCACGACGAGCGTTCAGCTCGTTGAGCAATTGTTGTGCTGTACTGCCCTGTGCTTGCGCTGGAGCCAAAAGATTAGCTAATTGGTTAGCAACAATCTCTTGCGGGGTTGCCGTCTGCGCCAATTGGCCTGGCAATGGTGTTGGGACAACAGGGTTTACCGTTGGGTCTGTTTTTGTTGGAGTGGTTCCTGTTGTGGTTCCACCAGCGTTAATAATATTTTCAGCCAACTGGCGAGCATAAGCGGCACGGTCTCCTTCAACACCAAACCTTGACTGGAACATAGCCTGCTGCAACGCAGCAAGCGCCTGCGCTTGCGCGTTCTCAGCTTGACTACGATAACCAGCACGTTCCTGACCCAAACCAGTACCAAACAACAACTCTGCCATTTGGGCTTCCGCACCACGAGAACCAGCACCCTGTTGAGCAACACCGCTCAACACGTCAATTAGGTTTTGATAATTAGCAGCGCCTTGTTGCGCTTGCAATTGGTCTGCTTCTATCTGTCCACGCACAGGCATATCGGACACACCATAAGCACTCAAATAGTTGCTTAAAGCATCTGGTGCAGAACCAACTTGCGCTCGCATGGTTGCATAAGGATTATTTGGGTTTGCTTGCAAATATTGATTTAAGGCATTAAAACCAGTTTGACCTAAACGGGAAGCAACATCATAACCTTCGTCAATTCCACGAACCGCACGAGTGTAAGCACGTTCGGTTGCATCTTGGGAAACTTTACCCTGTTCAGCAATCATGTTTAACAAATTGTTGAAACCTTCGTTAAAAGTTCCCTTGCCACCACCATAAAGGTTTTCTAAACCAGAAACAACACGCCCTTCACGAGCGCGCGCAAGAGCAGTTGCTTCCAAATCAGCAGCCCTCTCCAAAGCATCTTTTCGTTTTTCATACTCAAATTTATCTCGAGCAAGTTTATCCGACGCACCAGAACCAGAACCAGACCCATAACCAGATAACATATTTGCCAAATCTAACCAAGGTTGATTTTGTGAACCAGATGCACCATAAGCGTATTCAAACAAATCTGGAGAAATATCGCCAAGTGCGCTTCTAGTCCTAGTTGTTTTATTGCTTGGGATTTGACTTGTGACATTACCAAAATCCTGCTTCTCACCTGTGTAGGGGTTAATGTCTTTACCAACATAAATGTCTGGTCGGGTATATACCCCTGTGTGTCCCGGTTCGTGTGCCATTAGACCATTCCAACCCTTCTTTGATAAAGCTGACGTGCAGCTTCAGCAATAGTTTGTGCTTTCTCTGATTCCATATCTGCTAACTGATTCTTAAACGCCTCAAGACGTTGAGCCTCACCCAAATCATAGGCTCGTTGTTGTTCCTGTAAACCTTGGTCAAACTCCGAAAAAGTACGAGCGCGTTGCTTTGCAAAATCTTGCAAACCACGCGCAAACAAACCAGAACGAACATTGGGACCAACCATTCCACGACGAGAATAACCAGCCACAACCTGCGGTTGAGCTTTCTCATATTGTTCGGTAATTCCTCGGCGTTCACGATTACCACGTTGCTGTGCAAGAAAATTTGCGTAAGCATTCATCGCACCAGTCGCAGCATATTGCTGCGTATACCCGCGCCTGCGAGCTTCGTAGTCGGCTGGATTGTAAGCCATTATTTAATCCTTTGATTAGAAATCATTTTATAATCTCTACGATTATTTTTATTAACTTCAATTTTTAATCTTTCAATTTCTTCATACAAATGACCAATCTCGTGCGACAACGAAGAAAAGATTTGCTGCAACGAAGCAGCATCAGCACTTTTCAAAGCGTTTATGACGGGCGTGGTCCAAGTTTTCATTAACTAAACACCTGCGAACCCAACACAAGTTGGTCACTATCGCCAGTAACACCGCCACTACCCGTAGATGCTGCGGTGATGCGCCCCTGCGCATCCACCGTAATATCTGCCGTTGTGTACGAACCAGGGGTAACAGTTGTGTTGGCAAGTTTCGCGGCGGTAACTGCACCGTTGGCGATATCGGCTTCACCGATAGCGCCAGCATCAAAACCCGTACCGTTCTGCAACGCATTAACAGCGTCACGAACAGCAATAAAGTTGTTGTTTACCTCATTGGCTTCTGCAATGGTGTTGTTTGTAAATGAGTAAGGTATTACTAAGGCCATTATCCAGTCATCTTTCTATTGTTGTATTTAATAGCGATAGAGTCAAAACCCCAGTCTTGAGAAAGCGGTCCAGTAAACAAAAGCTGCACCGAACGAGCAAACCCAAGATTAGAACCGTTCAAGATTTGTACGCCAACAGATTTCTTACCCCACAAACCAACACCCCAGTTATCTACACCCCATTGCATACCGGCACCAGAAGCGCCAAGAACAGCATTGAATTGTTTGCGTTCAGAACCAGACGATTCTTCATAATTATGAAACACTTTTACGTTGATTGTGCGTTGTGTGTCAACCTGTTTGAATGCTATGTCTGGGCGACGAAACATTTTCTTTTGAGCGTAAGTTCTGCCATCAATCCAACCCGTGCGATAGAACGAAGCAAAACCAGTTGGTGTACCGGTAATATTGTCTTGCTCCTCGTCATACATGTCAACTTTCAACACATACGGTTGTGTTGGGTGAATAAACAATCTAAAGTTTTCATTGCTTGAATTAGTCCAGTCAATGCCACCAACGACGCCTTTGCCGTCGTGGGTGGCAAACTTCATGTAAGCACCACGAGGACCAATAGTCGGGTCGTACACAAAACTCGCAGTAGGTGCAGTAGCTAAACCATCAGGGTCGTACGGCAATGACACCCAAATACGACGACCAACATTTGAAACACTATAAGGCTCTGTGCTTAACGAAGACAATTCCTTGTTATCAACCATCGGTCGTAACTGGTCAAAAACGTCTCTAATAACAGAACCGTCATAAAAAAACAAACCTTCTGGTACTGAATAAAAGAACACGCCCTGTTCCGCAACAGCAATACTGTTGCGACTAGAGCAACCAAGACTTGTTGTCAACTCAACAACATTAAAGTTGTCTGACTCCGTGCCAAGCAACAAATAGATTGCATTGGTTTTAAAAATAACCAACTGACCTTGCACAACAGCAAGACCATTAATTCCACTACCGCCACCCTTGAAATCAATATAGTCATGGTCCACCCAAGACTCAGGCAAACCTTCGTGCGACCATCGCAGTCGGTCAGGGTAATTTACGCCATCTTCCCTTGTGTTGGCTACAAACATTTTGTTGGCATGCACAATGTTGTGTTCTGCTTTTGGCATGAATCCCGATGAAGGACTTGTGGTTGGCTGCCAAGAAGGCCCAGAAGGAGTTAACGCTGTTGCGTAAGTGTTTGTTGTTTGCCATTTATATCCTGCTGTTCCAGTAGCTCCCGTGCTGATATAGAGCGTGTCACCC
>Ga0070749_10002059_pt1 | contig 13591 bp, 19 predicted proteins | sample VirMetDEL_Nov_18_FD_75180 | JGI IMG/M metagenome (GOLD analysis project Ga0070749, IMG submission 75180) | Aqueous microbial communities from the Delaware River and Bay under freshwater to marine salinity gradient to study organic matter... | ecosystem: Environmental > Aquatic > Marine >...
CGCATCCCCATTCCTTTTGAACTGGGTCTTGCGTTCAAGGTGCTGCCGGAACTCATATACAACACGATGGCGGGTGATACGAAGTTTGGTACTGCCGCTAAGACCTTTGGCAAACAGCTAATAAACAGTATTCCGGGCGGTGGAGTACCTATCCCCACAATCGTGCGTGGGCCTGTCGAGCTTGTGGCGAACTACAACTTCTTCACTAATGCGCCCATCATCTCGCAACGGGAGAAACTGCTGGAAGCATCTCAGCAATACCGTACAAGCACTTCAGAGCTTGCCAAGATGGCGGGGCAGTTCGGCATCTCTCCGATAGCACTGGAGCATCTCGTGCGCTCGTACACAGGCAGCTTAGGGGTGTTTGCACTGGCGGCGGCTAATCCAATCCTGCGCCCGTTCTCCGGAAGCAACGTATCTCCGCCTGAGAAGGCGCTTAATGAGTATGCGGTAGTCGGCTCGCTGTTCCAGCCCGATACAGGTCGCGGTGCAGTTAATGCTGCGTTTGATGATGTCGGTGATTGGGCTAAAGCTGCATACACGTTTAAGCAGCTTGCCGCGTCTGATCCGCAGGAAGCCCGTGCGTTTGCCAATAAGTTCGCTAACGAGATCGCGCTCAGTTCAGTTGGCGGTGGGTTTAGGCAGAAGATGGGCGAGTTGGCAGCGCTTAAGCGACAGATTGCAGCAAGTCCGAAGTTTTCTCCTGAAGAAAAGAAAGCCAAGATTGATGCGGTCAAGAAGCTAGAGACTCGTCTAGCCAATAAGATTAAAGAGTTCGCCGCTAAGAAAGCCGCTTAAACAACACGCCGTACAGGTCACCTCGGATACCCGAGGTGACCCTAAGATTAATACGGTACGGTATTGCAGCGCGAAGCCCAAGTTCGCGGACCTTCTCCGTGTCTAGGCACGGTATGAAAACCGCTTGTCCGGGTTCAATCCGATCCCACGGAAACTTGAGCCACTTCATCGTCTACTCGTTCTTTAGGTATCGCAATGTGCAGGGCTTGTACGCGCATGGTAGGACCGTCAGTTCTAGCCAGCATGTTCTTACGAACTACTTCAACGTATACGCCTTCTGAGCGTAGTGCTGCTAGCTGACGCTTAAAGTCTGAATAGCCGAAGCTCATAGATGAGCAGTGTGCTTTAAGTAGTGTCTCTTCGATAAAGTAGTCTACGTAGCCTTCGCGATTGATCTCGTGTTCGATTCTCCCCATCACGGTATTGCGCGTACTCGTCTTACCTTCCGTATTGTCTGCGCCAAAATTTGCAAGGATGCTTGAGTCTTCTTTACGAAGCACAATGAATTTGCCGTAGTGATCGCGTGTGTATGCGTTAAGAACGTCTTCAGCAGAACGAATAGATCTCTTGTAGGCTGCACGGGCGCTTTCCACTAATTGCTTCAACGCGCTGATGATCCCGTTGACGGGTAGCTCAATAATGTTTGCGTATCTTGGGCCAAGCATGATTGCTGCTGCGACCGCTTTCGTACATCCGTTATGCCAGTAGCGCTCTTCGTCGATAAAGTTAAATTCTTTGCGTAGTTGAATCTGTACTTTCTGAAGTACCTCTGTGATGGTTGGACGGTTCTTAACCTGCCACCGCGCCCATTCCTGTCCTGCCACGCCGTAGTTGGTGCGCAACAAGCGCAGGGTTTCACGTTCTTGTTCCGAGAAACTAAGGCCTTCTTCGGGCGTCCACTCCAGCATCCGCTGCATTTCGCCGTGCGTAGAGTGTTTACGCCCCCCGGTCAAAACGTCTACGAGATGCGTGTTCGATGTCAGTGTGCATGACAGTGACCATGTGCTGTTGTTGATCCGCTCTTTGTTAGAGCCAGACTCCATGCGCTCTTTGCCTTGCCCTTCAGTCAGATCGAAAATCAACTGAGGAACCCAGTTCTCATCGGTACGACTCTTAACGGTGATCTCGTCAATCAGCAGGGGCAGACTGTTAAGCAGCCCAGCGCGTTGCTGCATTGCGACAGGAGATGACCCCTTACTGGTCCGATACCTGACCGGATGCCCCCATACGCCTGCTTTAAGGCTTAGCGTGAGCGACTTGCCTGTGCCGGACTTGGTCGAGCCAATGTGCCAGACAAACCCTTCGTAATCACCGAAGTGCATCAGCGTTGAGCCAAAACTATCCACACAGAACGCCAGCAAGGTATACATCTGGCGCTGCGCGAGGAGTTCCCAAGGCTTGCGCCAATCTTCTAGGGTGCCTTTGCTGTTGGTATTGCGGTTGATGTTCTCCAGTCCCGGCATGGGGACTACGACTTCTGTGCCATCTTTGCTGAAGATCCGGTTGTTGTAGACGAAGGTGCCGTTCTTTTGCCAGCCAAGTTGGATAGGCACATCTACTGCCGGTTTTGTCAGCGCTGCCTGATTAACGCAAGCCCGAACATACTGAAACAGGTACGGGTCCATTGTTGCGCCATGCGATGCATAAATGTTATGCGAAGCTAAGCACTTGAGAAGCTCTTCTTTAGCGACTACAGACTTACTGGGCAGAATGATCGGCACATACTCCATCGTAGTTGCTTCTCCAGCAACGCCGATCTTTTTGACTGCCATCAAATGCGCGTAGTGTTCTTTCTCGTCGATGCGAAGCATGTCCACTACGAACAGATCATAGGGCAGCACCGGGACTTGTGTCTTGACTTCAACGCCTGTCGCATCGCGCTCTTTGAGCGTTACATAGATGCCGCCGTTTTCTCCGTAGTCAAAGCCTTTAGGGGGCGGAGGTCGGGTTGCCGCTCGCGTTGGCACAACGCGCCCGTTGATAACCTCGTCATCCAGAGCGCTCTTCCCATCGTTGATGCCGTCATCCAGCTTGGCAGCGGCGGCTTCTTCTTCCAGCTCATCCGCTGTAAGTTGCGTATTTTGCAGCGGTAGTTCGTACGTCTTAGTCCGGTTATCGACCCGCACCTCGCGACCCAGCGCTAGCGCGTTGGTTATCTGACCCCAGTACTGGCAGCTTGGGCAAATGCCGGGGTTCTCGCTATCCATCTTGACGCAGGGATACGGCCCTTTGATTTCGTCAAGCTTCTTGTACATACGATCTAGCGGGTACGGATGCAACTCAGAAAGCTTCCGGCTGAACGCTTCTCCGTCTTCGCAAGTCTTAGTCCATGACAGCAGCCCACGCCACAAAGGCTCCATGCCGTCGTGCTGCGCATTCTGCTGGTAATACGCTAGTTGCCCACAGCCTACGTCTTTCTCGGTCTTGAGCCAGATGGTTTCAAAGCGTGTTGCGCTGTTATTCATCAGCGCTTCTGCCATCGCAGACTTTTTTGTTTCTGCTTTTGAGGGTCGTGTCCCTTCGATATTGACACTGGTTGCCAAGAAGTTGTTGCTGGGTGGTGCGTACTCGTCCTTAAGCAAACCGCGAATGGTTGCGGCGAAGCGTTTAAAGTCGATAGCCCCCGTGCCTTGCAGCAGCAGTTGAACAGGACGGGGCGTACCGTACTTAGCTTTGTTGTTGAACGTACCCGGTATGCGCAGGACTCGCGCAGCGTCGGCGGTTACGGTCATGTCGATACGCAAGCCTTCCTGCTTGCACAGGCGCTTGAAGTTCTCCGCTACCGGCTTCCAAGTAACAACGTCCACGGCTTCATCGAGGGGCCAATAGCAGTGCAACCCGCCTCCCGAACCAACGACATGCGGCTGACCAAATGCATCGAGTCCGGTACTTTCAAGAAAAGTACTAAGCGCTTGAGCCGCCGCCTTCTTCGACTCGTAACCGTCCATGTCAATGAAGAACGCCTTGACATAGGTGGCGTTAGTTGCCGTGCGCCGGTTCTTTGTGAGCGAGCGTACCTCTGGAGTGAAGGTTGCCAGAGCAAAATAAATATCGCGACTCTCTGATATCCACTTCTTAACTTGAGGCTTTATCTCCGTAAGTTCGTCTACGAACAGGTGTTCTTTTCTTTTGGAGCTAAGTTCTGCAATACAGTACAGCCCGTGTTGCGGCGACGGCAGAACCTCCGCTAAAAATTCCAGCGGCTTCATGGCGATCCCTCGAAATTAGTTATTTGCCGTCATCAATCGTGTTTTCTAGCCGCTTTATAAGCTCCTTGAACCAAGGCTTAACGGTGTCGGGGATCTGCTGGGACTCTGCAATAAGCAGCCACGAATACTTAGCCAGTTCTTCATCCGTCAAGCTTGAAGGCCAAATTCCAGACATATCTTCTCCCACGCTTCTTCTCCTGTTTTTGTCCCCTGCATGCACTCGATCACCCGTTCAACTGCTGGGCGGTAAGCTCTAGCTACATCGCCGCCCTTCATCCAGTTGTATACGGTCTGTCGTGTAGCCCCCGTCGCTTGCGCGATCTTTACGGCAGGTAGATCTAAATAGACGGCCCAGCGCCCTAAGCGCACCCCCAACGACATGGGCTGCTCTTTGACGCGATCAATTAAATTTTGCGAATACGTCATAGATACAACCGGGGCCGAAGCCCCGGCCCTTTTTAGCAAGTCACTCGTCATCCCAATCGCTGACCATCTCAGCCAGACTGGCTTTAGCGGTAGCAACAGGCTTTTTTGCTTCCTTGCGAACTTCCGGTTCCTCTACATCCTCAACTACAGGAGCAGATTTAGCTGCTTTCTTGGGCTTAGCTGCTTGAACCACTTCCGCTGCTTCTACGTCCTCAACTACCGGAGCGGTTTTGGTAGACGGGCGAACACCCGGAATAGCAAGGGGTGCTGCGGGTTCAGCAACGTTGTCCATCTTAGCAACAGTCAGCGTGATTGCGCGAATAGCTTCCGAAGTCTGAGCCTGCTGTTGCGCAGCAGTGTACTCATCGTCCGTCAGCCAACGGGACACCTTAAACACCAGCTTGGGTGCCTCCGACTGCGTGTCGAAACGCAACTGCGTGACAACCTCTTCCGGATTAATCTTCCGGGCGGTTAGCCAACGCGCATACGCTTGCAGCGGCATGCGGTTCTGCTCTACTGGCTGGTTCGTGTTGTGAAAGATAGAAGTTGGCGGCAACGGCAACTGAAGCACATCGCCTTCCGGGTCATTCGCAAGCACAACTGCCAGACGCTGCTGATAGCGGCAAGCACGGCTATTGCCTTGACCAGATCCTGCGATGTTCTGCGGACACTCGGAGCAACGTGAAGCTTGCGGCTCACTTACATCCTCATTAGGCACATCGCCATCCTGCGACCAGCAAGTCGGTGCAATGATGTTCTCTCCGTCATACGACTTAGCGTAGAAGATTCGGGACACTTTCGGAGCCGCCTTGACCAGAATAACGTCGAGATGACGCTCTTCAATGCTGGCAACCTCCTTGCCGCCGTGCATCAGACGGAAGACACCGCCTTTGATTGAGATGCGCTTGTTGCTGCCAGCGGATGTATTGCCGCCCAGCGCCTTAGCCATTTCAGAAAGCTCGCCGCGTTTAGCAAAAGAAGGTACTTGCGTAGGATCAAACACAGTAATGTTGCTCATAATTTCCTCACTTAGGTCTACGTACAATAACGCTATATTCGGAACTGGAGTTCAGCCCCGGTGGCACGGCATCCGGATTCTCTTTGAGAAACGTAGCCATGTTGGTTTGCGAGATTCGTTGCTCAAGCAAGTCCACCGCATCGTGTTCCACGATGAACCGCCTGAATGAATCCCAATCTTGAGTGATGTACCGCTGCTTGACGGACAGAATCACCGTACCCGAAGCAGTGTTCACCGACTTAACCCCGAGTTCCAGCATCCGGTCTTTGAGCGCAATCCGAACAGCTTCACGCTGCGCTTTAAGCACCTCGACCTGAGACTCGTACTCGGCGGTTAGTTCTTGAATGCGGGCCGACATCTTACGATAGACCCGCGCCAGCTTATCCATAGGGACGCTGGCGTCCTCGTCATCTTGAGCCATCTAGCTTCTCCTTGATTCTTTTATTTTGTACAACGTTTGACAAGCATACACGAATTACTTTTGTGTGCGCAAGTGCTTTATGAATCTCGCATTTCGGTATCGAACATGCTGACAAGCAGCGAGTGATCGCTTACTTTCGATTGCAAGGCCTTAAACATACGCTCTTCAATAGGCGAACTCTGGATATGCACAACAGTGACTTTGTCTGCGTTTTGCCCTTTGCGGTCGGCTCGCGCAATGCACTGTAAGTACATCTCAACGCTCATCAGCGGGCCGTAGAACACCACGGTGTCCGCAGCAGTCAGCGTGATCCCATGCGCTGTTGCCTGCGGCTGCATGACCAGCACACGGAAATCGTCTTTGGTCTGAAAGTCGTTGATCAACCCTGCCCTTTTTGTTGCGGACACCCCACCGTGGATCTGCGCAAAGCTTATGTGGTGCTTCTCCAAGTTAGCGCAGATCGTATCGATACTAGAACGAAACATGGCAAACACGATCACCTTGCGGCTAGTCTCTTCGATGACCTCTCGCAAGGCTTGCAGACGCGGTGCCGAGTCGAACTCCACTACCTCCTTATCGTCGGTATAGACACCACCAGCGCTAAGCTGTAGCAGCTTGCTCAGCGCTACGCCAGCATTAACTGCCGTAATAGTCTCGCCCGCTGCCTGAATCATCATCTGTTCTTTAAGCAGCTTGTAGTACTTAGTCTGCTGCGGAGACATAGGCACCGCTCTAGTCTCTGTCACAACCGGCGGCAGATCGAGGCACTGCTCCTTGGTGTATCGAATGGCGGGCTGCAAGGCTTCGTGAACTGTCTGCTTGGCGTCGGCTTTAGGCACCCACTTGAACGTTGTCACCTTGTTCATCACCTTGTCTCGCCACGCAGTCGCGAACTTAGGTACGCCGCTAGGGTTGACCAGACGAGCTAAGCCGTAGGCATTAATCGGGGACTGTGCAGCCGGTGTTCCCGTCATCATCCATAGATAGGTGTTGGGCGTGATGATTGAGGACAGCGACTTCCAGCGGGTGGTAGTGGGGTTAGCGTAGGCGTTAGCCTCATCCACGATTACAAGATCGAAACGACCATCGTTCTTAATCTCTGTGGCAATAAGGTTCAGCCCTTCGTAGTTGGTGATGACGAACTCGTAGTCGCCCTGCACCATCTCTATACGCCGGACCGCCTGCGCATGGTGCGCCACGATAGCTGTTCGATGGATCACACTGTTGCCAATGTCTTGCATCCACGCGCTGTGCATAATCGACAGAGGACACAAGATAAGCACCCGTCGAACATCTCCCCGCCGCATCAGATAGTCAGCAGCCCAGAGCGCTGCCAAGGTCTTGCCCGTACCGGGATCGTTAAAACAAAAGGCGCGTCGATGCAACGTAAGGAACGCAGCGGTGTCGATCTGGTGCGCCATCGGTTTAAACCTGCCGGGCCAGTCATAGCGCTTGACGATGGGCGAGGGCGCGTTCTTAACGCCTAGATTCCTGAGTACCCGCATCTCGTCCAGACCGAAGTACACCGCCACCGTATAGCCGCCATTGTCATGCTCCTCGACGATTCGCGACTTAGGGATGACGGTGTATTTCTCCGGACGACGTGTCTTGATAAGCACGGCCCTATCTTCAACAATTTGCATAGCTTCTCTTCTGTTCTTATTTTCCGTTGTCCGACTGATTAGCTTTCTTAGATCGAAGTCTCAGGTTGCCCGACGTAGACTTGCCCCCTGCCCTGAGCGGCTTAATGTGGTCAATGTCTTTACCACTCCGATCAACCCCAGCCTTGTCATACTTACGTCGCGCTCGTTGGCGTTCCAGTTGATCCTCGGTTTCGCCGGACTCTTTCTGTAGCTTGTATGCGTGTTTGTAGTCACGCTTACCGTTCTTCTGTGTCATCGTACTACTCCCTAGTGCCGGTATAGCCCGCGTTAAAGTAGTAGTTAGGACCGCCGCGCATAAGCCGCGATTGGTAGCGAGAGAAGCCAAGCTCATCCATAGCTTGGATAAACTCTTCGTTAGTCATGTAGACTCCGTATGCTCTTTCAGCTATATGCTTTAGCCCGTAGCTGGTGATTCTTCTGTTGAATGTTTTGCGAGGTTTTGCGTGTAGTCGAATCCATGCTTTTGCTGCTTCAAGCCCAGTCATTTCTAACTCCTTAGTGCCTTGGATGAAACTCGCAGCCGGTTACTTGGCACCAGCCGCAGAGCGGGGTTTGTGTCGGGTTCCAAACGTCGTTCGCATGGCTTGCTTCAAGACGAGCCAGACGCTCACGATACTTCCACCAAAACGCATCTGCCTGATCTCTGTGCATCTGCATCTTGACCATGTCGTTCTTGACGATGAACAACAAAGCAGAGTTCACTTTCCGAATATGCGGGAAGTGAGCGAACACCATCAAGGACATGAGTACTAGCTGATCTCTATCCGGATAGCGGTTGTTGCCCGTCTTCCAATCTCCGACCCATGCCGTAAGATCGTCATCGTCCACGATCAGGATGTCCGCAATGCCGCGAACCCACGCATCCTCGGCATCCCACTTGCACGGCTTAAGGTCTTTAGTGAGCGCCATCTCATACTCAGCTAGCTTGCGTCCGGACTTCTGAAGCATGGCGTCCACTATCGGCTTGAACTGCGCATACTTTGCCGGAATAGGCGTGTTGTCTTTGATGTAGAACTCGATGGCCTCATGCACATCCGTGCCGTAACGTGTGGCTTCTGTCTCTTGGAACGGATACTTCTTCAGCACTTTGACTTCGTGATACCTACGAGCGCAGCCCTCGTAGTCTTTAAGCGAAGAGTGCGACCATCGAATAACTGTCATCTTAGAACCTCGCGCTTTTGATTGCCTTGTTCAGAATTCCGCTGAACTGCGTCACAAACCGTTCGTCGCGATACAGCGGGTTGTTCATCTCATGCAGCACGGCATGCGTAACTTCGTGCCAGAACGTGTCGTGCAGATCGTCTACTGACTTGTGCAGATGTAGCGGCGCTAGGTTGATCTTCTTGTGCTTGTAGTAGATGGTGCCCAGCGCTCGTTTGCGCGGGGGTTGATCGGTATTCACGGTGTACCAGTGCGCTCCGATCTTGAGCTTTTTCGGGATAGCGTTCATGAGTCTCTCCTTAGCCTTTAGCTAGTCCATATCTACGGTGAGTGCCGCCGTCAGCATCCAACGGAATACCCGGCATATAGCTGGGTTCCGCTGTCATCTGTGCCAACACCCAAGGAAGCGCGTCTTTTGCTTCCTCTTCTGGTACTAGCACAATCTGTTCGTCATGCACAGTGCCCACAACGGGGTATCGTTTCGCAGTGCGAAGCATGCCGTCTGTCATGACGATTCGTGCAGTTCCCTGCACTACATTATTCGTAATCTTTCCTGCGTACAGCTTGGTAGCGTCTGGCCCGTAAACCCACTGGCTCCTACCATCAATCTTCTCTTGACGTAAGTTAGGATAACGCAAACTCATTCCGTTTGGAAGCATTATCTCTTCCTTCCTGAAGAGCAGGCACTTGTGCTGGTACTCCTCACCATCTGCCAGACTGCGCTGGATCAACGCATCGCACAGAATCCAGAAGCTGGCAACAGCATTGGCTGTTGAACGATAGATGTCTATGATGCGCTTGGCAGCAAGGCAGTGAATCAGCAATTCTTTTTCTGTACAGATGTGCGGGATCTCTTCCATGCGCTTAACGTTTTCTTTCCAGTCAACGAAACGCTGAATGTATTCCTTACTGACTCCGAGACGTTTAGCAAAGTCTTTATCGTAGCGAACTGGCGGAGCGCCGAGGAAGCCGACAAGTAGCTGTGCAGCGAACGATGCCCACCCTAATTGGTAGCCGCAGCCCAGCAAAGCAGACTTCGCAGATTGGCGAAGTTCTGGATGCGACTCTTTGGTCATGCCGGGAATGTTGAACATCTGCGCCCCGAACTGCGCATACGGATCACCCTTAGCGCGGAAGATGTCGAGCATCTCCTCGTAGTCAGCCAACCAAGCAAGCACCCGTGGCTCGATCTGAGATAGGTCACCGACAACAAGCGTGTATCCTTCTGGGGCCATGATTGCCTTGCGCAGGAACGACCCGCGTTTAAGGTTCTGCATATTGATGGCGCTCCCCTTGCTGGCGGTCCATCTCCCAGTTACGGCACCGAAGTACGTTAGCGGTACGGGCAATCGCCCACGTTCTGCAATATCCAAGAAGCGTTGTGCGCGTGTTCGCTCTGTCGTTGACTTGACCTTAAGCCGTGCTTCGCACACGAGTGCTACGTCTTCGTTGTCTGAGTTGAGCAGGGCCAGAAACTTGGCATCGTTCTTGGCAAGCGCAAGGGTTGTCTTGCCCGTTGTCTTGCTCGTCTTGGTCGGGGCTTCTACGCCTAGTGCCTCCAGCACCTGTGCAAACTGCGGGTTACTCGCCAGCATTCCGTCAGTCAGATCAAGGCGAGCGAGCAGTGCTTCGCGTTGCTGCTTCTCTTCTAGGATTGCATCGACCAGCATGTTCTTATCTAGCTCAAGAAGCGGACGAACATACATCTTCAGCGTCATGTCGATTAGGCGCAGTTCCTTTGTCGGATACCCCGGCAACATGTGCAGAAAGATCTGCTTGCACAGCCACGTATCGTGTTTGCAGTATTCGGCAAGTTCTTGCTCAACGAGGAACGGCAGTTCATCCAGAATGTTTTCAGATGAGCCAAGCCCATCGCCTTTAGGTGGTAGCTGGTAGTACTGCGCTAACTGTTTGAGACTGTTACCGGCATCCACGCCGCGAAGCCCTCGCCCCATGCTCAGCGTGTCGAACATAAAGCAGGGCATTGCGTTGTAGATCCACGCTAGGATAGATCCGTCGAACTGGGTGTTCTGACAGACGATGGCGGTGGTGCTCCAGTCAATCTTGTCGGCCCACGCCTGAACGTCTTTGCCCCGTACCCACACTGCACGGTTGACGGGCTTACTTGTGTGATCCCAACGCTGATCTTGCGTCAGATCAATCTCATCCCAAGACAAGCCCCATACTTTAAACCGAGGATCTCGTATGTACTCTTCGTTAGTCTGCGCCGAGAAGCCCAGCTTCACGCTACGCCCCCACGCCGTCTCAAAGTCAACAGCTAACAACCTCTTAAACGGCATGCTCATGGTGCTCTCCTAGTTTTGATTTAGTTCAGACGATCCGCAGGCGGTGCGTCTTCTGATTCTCTTGCAAACAACGCTTCACCCGCAGCGGACAGCGCGTCGGCGGCTTCCAGCGAAGTCATACCGGCTGAAACAATCGTACAGACTTCTGGATTCTCTGCATCTGCAACCACAACTGCGCACATAGTCGGGGTGTCCTCTCGATAGCTCTCTCCGATCAGTGTGGCAAGAATTGCAAAGGAAGCAGCATCTTGCTCGCTCTGTGCGGCGAGTTTGTCGTATAGGTAAGTGAGCTTGTCCTTGATCTCTTCATGCGTGAATAAAGACAGGATTCGTTGTGCCGGGTTCATTTCTTCCGACTCCTGATTGCCTTGATGATTTCGCTGACATACTCGATATTTGTTTCGTTTATCACGAACGCAATGCCCCCCGCGTTGTTGATCGCGCTAATCTCGCGGTCTTGCAGGATGGTAGTCTTGCCTTTACCTGCCTTGCATTCAATCCCTACGAACTGCCCATCTATGCAGCAGATGATGTCCGGGATACCCGCACGTCCGTAGCCGTTAGCTGGAGGCATGAAGCTGTATACCCCCGCTTCACTGAGGAGCTTATTTACCGCACGTTTAACCTTAGTCTCTGGAGTAAGTGCCATCTGTATTCTCCGGGATTCGTTTAGGAAGAGGTGCCCAGCCGGTGTAGTGCTGCCGATCTTTACTGCCGATCTTGCCGTAGACAGCAACGCCGCCTATGTTTAATAGCTGCACCTTAACGCCTACTGGGCACGAGTCCATAGACCGCCAATAGTACTCAGTATCTACGGCGGTCTCCTCAGTGGAGTTTATTTTGAGCATGTGCCTTGTTGGAAGTCAGGGGGATATGTAGATTCCGCGCCCCCTGTGTTCGCGGTTTAAGGAGAGTAGCGCTCCGTTAGTAATGCTTCGTCGGATCGTTGCGCCCTACGCAGTTGGTCACATCTACAAGGCTAAACACCCGCGCACACCAGAGAAGCCGACGCTCCTCAAGAATTCTTTTGTGCCGTTTCGATCAGCTTGTCGAGGTAGTGCCGCGCCTTCTCCAAGTCCTGCATACCGTTCTTATCCTGCCAGCGGCTGACGTACTTGACGATGTTCCCTTCCAAGTAGCCGAGGCGATTCGACACAATGTAGTCCCACGGCTGGATAGCTTTGGACTTGTAGTGTGCGCCACCTACCTGCGTATCGTTTGCGCTTTGTTGTTGTTGTGTGGCTTTTGGTGTGGCTTTTGGTGTGACTTTTGGTGTGGCTTTTGATGCTGCGGTGTGACCCTTACGAGCGTCTGCCCACAACACACCATAGACATAGTCTGAAGGCAACCTAACAGCCTCAGCGATCTCTCGGACAGATGCGGATGGGTTAGCGGCTTTGTATGCACGGATACGTGCGGACTTTGAATATCTACGTTTTACCATTACTTCTCTCCAGTTGTTTACCGTGGTTTACCGTGGTTTACCGTGGTTTACGGTTCTCTCGTTTCTCGTAATCGTCTCTACATTCAGCGTCACAGAACAGTCTGTTTCGTATTTCCTCCTCGCAGTTGTAACAGAATCCGGTCACTAGCAGTGTAGTGTTTGCGCGCTTGCGAATCTTATTGATGTAACTTTGCAACGTCAACTCAGCGGTCTCGTTGCCTTTATCGGCTTCGTCCATCACAGCCACCCAAAAAGAATTCCTAAAATGATGAAGACTATACTAGCCCCACCAATCACGCTTATGACTGCCTCGATAAGGTTCTTGATGTCGTTATGCGTTGTCATTCTTCCCCCGCTGTAACTTCTACATGAAGGTGCGATGCCTCTGCAAGAATCTGCGCGGCTAACTCCTTAGCCTTAGCACTAGGAACTCCACGCTTGGAGTTCAGCTCAGAGTACAGCATCCTCGCCATGCCCTGAAGGTTCAAGCACAAGACACTAAAGTCCCTGCCTTTTTTCTTGCTCATGTACTGCTCCTATTGGTGAACGACTGCCGGTTTTAGCAGACTCCAACCTCGCATTGCTGCCATTGCGCTGAGTGTTTCCACCCCGATGATCTGCATACCGGGCAAAGCTACCCTACCACCATTTAGCGGAACTAGCTTATACGGGCCATAGTGCCACATCTCAGCGTCAATGTATGCGGTTGTTAGGTTACTTGTGTTACGTCTTTTCGATTGCTGTCTCATCTAGTAGCTCCTTGATTTGCGAGATGTCTCGCTCGTATGCCTGTTCGGCGGTCTTCGCATCCATAGTGTGGCGTCTAACTCGGGTGCGTCTAGTTATCTCTGCGGTGACCAAAGTGCGAATAGCCCGAATGATCCGCATCTTGTTTGTGGGGGTCATAGTAGTGCTTCAGGTAACTTGTTTCTTTGTTCTTTCTTTAGCCAAGCAACAATCTTCTTGCGCTCGGCGTCCGTTTTGAAAGGCCACATCCATCGAGCCATCGTCAGACCAGATGGGTGTTTAGGTTCTTTCTTTTTCACCTACTCCCTCCCTTATCGCCGCTGCAATCGCAAGCGTTCCGTAGCCTTCCATCCCCATTTGCTCGATCTGCTTTGCCGTCTGCTCTAGCGGCACGAAC
>Ga0070749_10002060_pt1 | contig 13589 bp, 7 predicted proteins | sample VirMetDEL_Nov_18_FD_75180 | JGI IMG/M metagenome (GOLD analysis project Ga0070749, IMG submission 75180) | Aqueous microbial communities from the Delaware River and Bay under freshwater to marine salinity gradient to study organic matter... | ecosystem: Environmental > Aquatic > Marine > Coastal...
CTGAGGTTGTAAAACTAGCGTAAGAAGCAGTCGCTGCATATGAAGCTGAAGTTGCTGTAGCAGCGTTACCTGTAATATCTGAACTAATTGATGATGGTAAATAAGAGTCACTAATTGTCCCGGCATTAATATTTGACGCATTTAAATAATATGCAGCGTTTTGGTTATTTAATAAACTAGCATTTGATGCCGTACCTAAAATTGAGCCGGTAAATGAAGTTGCAATGGCAGATCCTAGTACCGACAATGAGCCGGTAAATTGATGAGTGTCAGTCGTGTCGTCTCCGAATATTGTTGATCCTGAAGAAAACGATTGAGTTACTGAATATACCGTTGAATTAACAATATATTGGTTAGCAGTTAAATCGCCAGTTACGACTAAATTGCCTTGCACTTCTTGATTTCCAATAAAGGTATTTGATCCAGTCGTTGCAAGTGCACTAATGTCTAATCCAGTAACTGCGGCTGCACTTCCGGCTGTCGTTGCATATGTTGCAGATACATCTAATGTAGTTACTTGAGTACCATCCCCAGAGAATACTTCTCCCGACGAAGATACTTGCATCAAATTTTGAAATGATGCCGAGATATATTGCGTTGATAAATTTAAAATAGCCATCTATATTCTCTTTTGTAATAAATATAAAATTTAAAAGTAAATTGCGGTTTAGACTTTAAAATAAAATCACATAACTTAGGAGGATGGAACATATCCTCCAGCTACGGCAGAAGCATATGCATCCCCGGCGCCTGACGTCGATGTTGCTTGCAACGTCCTTCCTATAATAGCTGTTAAGTTTGCTAATTTACAGCGAAAATCAAAGTGATCACTATAAGCGTATGAAGTTCCATTCCATGCCCCAGTTACTCTTATAAATGCGTAATCCATATTAAGTGCAACTAATCGGTCAGATCCCGAAACTGGATCGATTGGCACTACAGCTTTAAATGGTATTAATGTCCTGGCCGACGCTGATCCAGTATGTCGGGCATTATATGTACTAGTTGATAAATTTGAAGTTGCAAATACTGGGGTGCCAAGTTGATCCAGCGTCTGGGTGCTTTCGTTGGACAGATATGACACTGTTCCTGAGTATGCCCCGATAAATTTATCTGCAGATCCCGAATTTGCTACGCCGAACGTAGTCCAATTGTAAGTTGTGTCTGGAGCCCAAAGTGAAAATTTTAATGCGACGCCTAACGCCATATCGTTCCATGTAGCTCCCGATCCTGTAGATTCTGATTTGTCGACCATTATGTTTCCGAAAACGGTAAGTGTATTTTCGAAAGGAAGTGTATAAAATGACACGTCAGGAAATATAAGATTCCAGTTGCCGCTAGCGGTCATATAATTCTTAATTTCAGTACGTATATCAGTTATAGTTGGCGTAGTATCGGGGGTGCGTTTCGTTCCTTTTAATGCCGAAGTACTTAATCCTGATGTAGTTGTAGTATATTTATTACGGCCGAGGGTGGGGCTATATACTGCGTTAGTTAGCATCATTGTTTCTTCTGCGGAAAATACTATACGTCCAATATTTTTTCCATCAATCAATCCGACACTAGTGTCCATCATTAAGAAGTTATTAGTATCAGACGATCCTGTAAACGCAACAAAAGCTGATGCTGTAACTACACCGGCAGCATTTAAATGAAATCTTGTTTTAGTAGCTGTTTTATTAAGTATTTCAAAATTTCCATTTGAACCACTAATAAAATTAGCAGCGCCTGGGCGGGAATCAGTACCAATAAAAAATTTATCAGTTTGTATTTCTAATAAACCTCCGTTTGCGGTTGAATACCTAAAATATGAATCTGAATTTGCAACTAATTCTAATCCAACGCCTGAGTAATTATTTGTTGTGGATTCTCCCATAATAGGAGATATCGATCCAGAATATAAAACGAATCCAGCTTGACCAGCGCCAGATATTGCATCTGCAAATCCGGTATATCCTAATGACCTAACTAAAGAAGAATTATTTTTTCCAGTTATCTGTACGCCTGTGCCTGTTGAGCTCGCAACAAATAATGAACCTGTTAATAAATTATCATCTCCTCCGATGTATGTATTGCCTCCTAAGAAGAAATTATTCAGTGCCTCAATAACTTGTTTAGACACATATCCCGCAGGATTAACAAATTCAAATTTAAAGTCAATTCGCTCATTCCTTTGTAAAGTCGGCAACGGAAATGACACTGAAGCTGTTGGCGGAGTAAATCCAAATTCAGGTGCGGTTGCTGATATATCTGTTTCATTAATTAATGAATATTCGCCAACTCCGGTTGATTTATAATATGACCGTATTTTAGATACCGTGCCTAATTGCGGTTCTAAATTTGAAAAATTTGCAGTTACTACATTAAATGAATTTTCCGTTGAATTTACATTTAACGAGCCTGATTTCTCATACGTTACCTGTGCATATGAAACCTCAGCTGCTTGGGGCACCCATTTAGAATTTGAATTATAAATAGTTTCGGATATTGGAGCGTCTAATACTATATATCCGCTAGTAACTTCTACTGCTTTAAGTATTGTTTCAGTGTTAATTAAATTTGGTACTTCGGGAGCCGTTATATCTAAAAATGTTATATTAACATCAGCCCCTATTATATTAGTATCAAATCCTATCGTAGATAAAGATGAGGTAACAATTATAGCAGTGTTATTGTAATTGTAATAATATAAATTGTCCTGCCATACTGAATCATATCTACTAGAGGACGAGCCGTAGTCGGGAGAAGCATAATTTCCAACCGACGTAACAATTGTAACTTCTGGAAGTTCGTCATATACAATATCAGTCTCATTACGTTTGGACGGATCTATTGTTATAGGTGCTACCCACCTAACATTAACATATGACGTGTCTTGTGGCGTCCCGTTAACATCTGACATAACAGTGCCACAAAGAATGATATATCCAGTGCCTGGAGTGGTATCTTCATTAATAATAACGGATACTATGGCAGACTGCTCGGCTGATTCTAAATCTAATCCAACTTCATAATAAATTGGAGCTCCGTTTGAATCTAAAATTTCAACATATATAGGCTCTCCTTCTTTAAATAAAGAACTATTTCCTTTAAACTTAAATATGTTTGGACCGGCATAGAACTCTGTAGGTAGCTTTGTTACTAAAAAGTAACTAGGAGAATTTTGACTAAAATCTTCGATTGCAACTGGAAGGTCGGCCAGTCCTTGGTAAATAATTTCCTTTTTTGCCATTCGTTAGATATCTACTTTTTAATAAATATCTAAACATAACTTATCTTCGAATTTCCATTAAGTTTAGTAATTTCAATTAAATGGTCAACGACATCACGCATCGAATCAATATGTGATATAACTAACATAAAGGCAAATTGAGTTTTGAGGAAATCAAATAGATTAAACATAGAATTTAGATTATCAGAATCTAAAACTCCAAAGCCTTCGTCAATGGCGATAAAATTAGGTCTAGGAAGTGTTGATACATTAATTAATGCGGTTCGAATAGCTAACGAAGAAATAAATTTCTCCATCCCTGAAGTTAATTCAATGGCCCAATAATTGTCTTGATCATATACAATATAACAATTAATATTTTTGCCGTCCATTTCTAACATCAATTGAAAGTCTACTAACTGCGCTAAAATATTATTAATTTCTTGCTCAATATATGGAACTGCAGTTTTAATTAAGTCATATGGTACCCCGTCTCTATTAACTGCCTCTAGATAATAATGATAAAACTTATACCGCTGCTCGTATTCTTTAAGTGTTTTAATAGAAGCCTCTGTATTAAGTTTTGTTTGCTCTGCGACAATTAAATTTGAATGACACTTAAGAATATCGTCGTTTAACAAACTAATTTGTTCCTTAATGTCATCGGCCTCGATATTCAACTTATCAATATCTTTTTTAATTTTATTATTTTCTGTAATAGCAGCTTCTTTTTTATAATACTCATCGATATAATTTGTAACTTCTTGAAGTTTTGCTTGACCTTGATGATGCTTTGATTCGATTTGAGCTAATTCAGTTTTTACAGCTGCAATTTCAGTCTGCTTAATTTGAATATCTTTTTGAATTTTTTCGTAAGATGCTTTATCATCAATTGACGGAGTAAGCTCTGCAATCTTTTCTTTAATTATATTTAGCTTATCAACTAAATCTTGGGCTGATTTCTTATCTTCTTCAATTGATGCTTTTGTTTCAATAGCATCTTTGACAAAGATATTATTCATACAATATGAACAATTTTCGTCATATTCTAGATCATTAAGTTTTTCCATTTTTTCTAACTTATGACCTACTTCAGCTTTTAAATGAGCTACATGACCAACCAATGCCGTTTCTTGTTCTTTTACATTAGTTAATACATCAATACGTGCTTGAATTTCTGCAATATTATATTGCCTTAATTGTGTATGTAAATTAGATAATTGCAACTCATAGGCATCTAATTCTCCTTTTTTATCAATAGCAGATTCTTCTAATCGAGTTAAAAAGGTAGTTGCTTTAGATTTTAATTCTAATAGCGAATTAATATTTGTAATTGACGAATCAATAGGAACTAAATCGCTTGTATGTTTTAGAATAGCAGCATTAAGTTCATCTAACTTTGTTTCTAATTCTTGTTTATCTAATTGATGGTCTTTATGTTCTTGTTTATATAATTGAATATCACTTATTGCCTTTGCTAACTGAGTCGAAAAGTCTTGGCGCTGAAATTCTTTTACTAACGTTGCAACCTCTTTAATATCTGCATTTGCAATAGAATATAAATCTTCAAAAATATTAATATCTAAAAATTGCGATAAAAGATCTTTCCTGTCTTTTTGTGACATATCAATGAACCCTGAATTATTATTTTGTACTGACAAAGCTGTTAATACAAAATCTTCATAAGTTCCTAATATATGACGAATATTATTATTTGTCTCAGAACGTTCTTTACCGTTAAGAGATTCTTTCTGACCTAAATCGTCAATTATATAAAAATCAACATCAACTCGGACATGATTACCTCGTCCTCGTCTTGCACTTTTTTCAATAAAATAATTTTTGCCATCTAATTCAAAGTTAAATTTACAACTAAAAGAATTAGATTTATTATTCATTACACTCGATGCCTTTGAAGTGCGTCCACATTTGTCAAAAATACAATATGTAATTGAATCTAATAAAGTTGACTTACCTGATGCGTTTGGAGCGAATAATCCATAAACTCCTTTCATATTAGTAAAGTCTATTTTATTATCTTCTCCATAACTAAACATATTTGAAAATTCAAATTGCTTTGGAGTCCAAGAAACATTTCTGCTTATCTCTAAATTAGGCAAACTGCTGTTAACGGTACGGTTAACGTGCCGCACGCCATCTAAAATTTCATCATCTAACGAAAATTTATTTTCTAAATATTTGGATATTAATTCATTTTGATACTCAACATCCCTTACATCTCCAATATTAATACGATCTACCCTAGATTTATTTTGTGTAAAATCATTAATTTTTTGTATTGTAAATTCTTCAACTTTAAATTTTGATTTGACTCGCGCGATAATTGATTTTAAATCAGAATTTTGTGTGTTCTGTACTTTAATGCGAAGTCGTATTGTTTTATCTAATAGCTCTTTAGGAATTGGGGTGTATTTTTTATTGTCAATTTCTAATGTATAATAACATATATCATTTTCAATAACAACAAATTCTGATTCTTTTGTATCCGTGTCCCAAACTAACATACCATGCACTAATGCTTCGGCGTAATTTTGTTGAATTAGTGAGCCTGGATATGCAATAGTTTTTTCTTCGTTTAGATACTGCGCCGGTTTATGAATATCGCCTAATAATACTAATTCATACCCTTCAAATAGTTCTAAATCAACATTATCATTAACTAATCTAAATCCAATATCTGTCATTGCATTATTTACAGCACCATGGTGTAACGCAATTTTATAGTCAGCGACAAAATCTTTTGCTCGAATAAAATCTTTAGGTTTATCGAAAACAGACATAACTACAAAGTGCTTGTCCGCAATTTCATATATACCAGAGTCTTTGAGATAAAAAAGATTTGGATGATTAAGTGCATTAACAATTGGTGTTAATGCATCTAATCTAGATTTATTATTTAAATTACAATCATGATTACCTGTAATTAATATTGTTGGCGCAATATCCGCGAACATTTTAAAAAATTCTTGCACGGATTGTACTAATTCCGGAGTCATATCGGTTTTAGCGTGCACAATATCTCCTCCTAAAAATATAATATCATTAGGACCTACAGTTTGTTTAATAGCGTCAACAGTTCTTGAAAAAACTGTTTTATATTCATTATGGCGCTTTAAGTTTCTAATATGTATATCAGCTAAATGATAAATTTTATCAATTTTACTAATACCAATGTTTAAGGTTTCCATTAACTAAATAATTTATACTCAATAAATTTTTCAAATGTCAAAGGTTAGTAGTTTTAATTAACTTTGTCATTTTTTCAAACCCGATGTCGGCTGGGTCTTTTTCCTTTAAATCAACAAAATATACTTGAATTCCAGCATTCATAAAATATTCTGCGTGCTCAAGTGCCTGCTTTTGTGCATCTTTATCCAATGCGATATATAGTTTAGACACTTTGTTTTCAATAATTTTTTTGCGTAAATTTTCTGATATAGTTTTACCAAATAATGGGATAGCATTTCGTCTCACTGCAATAGCGTCAAACGTGCCTTCTACTAAAACTATTGGTAAACTCCAGTTAATAAATAATTCAAATCCAACTATGTTTTTTGATACGTTTGGGTTTTTGTGTTTAAATGAATCTTCTCCATAATACGCTCGACCGACAAAATAATTTAATTGGCCATACTCATCGAATGACGGAATTATAATTTTTTTAGCATACTCTCCTTCTTCACAATACCCAATGTTATATTTTACAATTTCTGAAAGAGTTATTTTACGTTTGGTACGTAAATAATGAATTGCATTTTTATATTCAATAGAATCTGATACTTCGTATAAAGGTAGGTATTGTTTAGGTAAGTCTACCACCTCCGTACTTTGGTTGAGACTAGCGATCTGTTTATTATTATACTTAGGTAGGGTGTCAATAACTTTATAAAGTTCAGCAACTTTATCTCTACTTACATTTAACGCTTTAAATAAGGTTGGTAATTTTTTACCCGATTTATTACATACCCAGCAATGCCATGGATTTTCGCCATGGTCATTTGTAATAGTCTGTACTTCTAATTTTTTTCTAGACGAATGACAGAATGGACAATGATAAGCTATGTTACCTTTGTTTGTAACTTTACCTTTACCTAGTACTCGCTCTAATATCGGTGATAGTTTATTATTTACCATTACCTAAATATAAGTTTTTCTTTCGTATAATCCAAATTTAATTAAGCCAATCTTCTGGAATCTCTTTATCTGCATATTGAAACCCGTGCTTATCACACCACATTCCATATGTTGTTTTTGACCCTTTACTAATTTTACTTTTTGAATTTTGAAAAAGAAATCTTATATCTAATTCAGGATGTTGTTTTTTGATTAATAAATGTTTTTTGCGATCGTCTGCTAAAAACCTACCTTTTGTTTCTACAAATATTCCATTTGGAAGTTTAAAATCGGGGTGATATTTGTGGTGGGTTTCGGGCTTAACATATTCTATAATATGCTGTTCATATTCACCGTCAATTCCTTTTTCTTTTAATGATTCGTCAATGGTCATCTCTAGACCACTCCTAAAACCATACTTCGCAGCGACTGCTTTTTTACTATACGGGTTTCTCCGTGCCATAACTAAATATAATAAATTTTTCTTTAAACGTCAAATCTTACGATAATATTTAAGTCGACGTCATTTCGTTTTTTAATTGGTGTGCCTAATTTTCCAACAGCTACTAATTCTCCTGCTGCTGTATATAATCCAACGGTTGTTAAATATGGAGCAAAATCATTATTCTGTGTTATAGATTTTGGAATTGGAGAATTTTCTTCATTATCTAATCGAATTGTTGCGTTAGTAGTAAAATTAAATTCATCTTCTTTAATTTTACATACATACTCATGCTCATATAAAGTTACCGTAGAATTATATTCTAATAAAAATTCAGACAAATATGGGTCTTGTGTTAATCCTGTTTTGTAATTATATAAAACGTCATTAAACATTCTATATGTCGGAGTGCCATATTTCGGTCTGGGATCTGATAATACAATTATGCCGTGTTCATAAAATACATTACCAACAGCGTTTGTATTTGTACACATTATGTTTTTTGTCTCTACATTCGACAATTGATTAACTTCCGCTTCAGTTAATGCTTTACTAAATAAAAAGAATTCGTCAATTGCACCAGTAAATGGGTCATTGACTGCTCCGGAATTTGTTAACCCTAGCGACCCAATAAAAATATCTGCTTGGTTTTGAATTTTTTGTTTAGGCATTGTACGTGAGTTAACTAATTGCCCGTCTATATACAATTCTGCTACCGACCCCGTTTTTTGTAATAATACATGATGCCTTGCGTCGGCATTCATATTATAATTTAATGTTCGGGTCGTCGCCCCATCTGATATTGTGGCTACTAAAGAATTAGTAGTGCCTGAAGTTAAACTAATATTAAATGGATATTGAGTGGCGTTATAATTAATGTCGCCGGTATGTACTAGCCCTGCTGATGTCCAATCCCCAGTACCGGTAGTTCGTTTTGATACTACGTGCCCGGATGACAGCCCTTCTCGATATATCCAAAATGCTACCGCATAATCTTCGGATTGTTTAAAATTTAATGATGGATTATTAGGAATTCGTATATATGAATTTCCATTAAAGTATGCAGCATTACCCCAATCAATATTAAGTGATCCTGTAGGTAAGCTATACTTAGGAGTGATCCAAACATTTTTTGATCGTATATCTAAATCTTGAATAACAGTATCGGCATATACCTTATCTAAACTATTTAGTTCTAAAGATACCTCATTGACATTTTCAGTCCAATTTCGCTCATAAGTCATCGAATTAAATCCTAAATATAAAAGCTCATGAGATATTGAACCACTTAATTCAGTATCAATTAAATTTCCTTTTCCGTCATCAATTAATGACATCGTGACGGCATTCAATGCTGAATTTTTTAAATGCAATTTAACTGAGCCTGGTTTAATTCCTTCTCCAAATTTCTTTTGTGGAATTGATATAATTGACGCCTCGTCAAATATAGTTCGCTCAATAGCGTATGGGTCTGAGTATCCAAAAGTCTCGAATGGCTTTCCGGCTCGTTTATAATATAAATGATTTAGGCTATACCAAACTAATGAAGCTTCTTTATCATTATACGTATTAATTAAAATTGACCCAGAATCAAATTCTGTTTGCCAAGTATCTAATGTAACTCGATTTCCGCTAAATTTTTCTGGGTTTGGTTTAATTGCTACTAATCGATCTAATCCGTCGGATGATAAACTAGATGTTGTAGCGTACCTCCAAGACTTATATGCCTTGAAGGGTGTAATGGTTTTATCGACACCATTAATTCGTTTAAATACACCAGGTTTTCCCATATATAGTAGATAGGCTCTTTAATATAAATATCAAAGAGCCTATTTATTGGTATTTTTTAATGAATTTAGAAATCGAGTTTAACCTTAATCAAGGCTTCATTACTAAATGATTTCTGAATAGGCTGGCTTAATTTAGCAACTGCTAATAACTCTTGGCGGTCATTATACATACCTACGGTAGTAATATATGTTTTAGGATCTCCAATAAATGTTGCTTGAGAAAATTCTCCAACAGATCCAGTTACGAATGTTGGGTTATTTGAGAAATTATATTCTCCATTTTTAACTCTTACAAAATAATGAGTTGAAGTGATTGTCTCTTCATTACGTGCCTGGAATGGTCTTGTTAATGGGTCTGAAGACATAGCACCTGAAATTGACGTATATAATTTCCAAGCATTATCTCCGGCTACGTTTGAGCCCGATACAATATTAAATCCTAAATTGGTATTTAATGCATTGCCATTTAAAACGATTACACCCATATCTGGGTATGCTAATCCATAATAGTGTGGACTGCTAGAATTATATACACCTCCTGTTAATGTACCGGATACAATATTAAATACTCGACCAGCAGCGGTTAAAGTTAACGCCTCTTGGGTATCTCCACTATCATCAACTAATGATACGAAGTTGGTTTTTAATGCTGCTACATTTGATCCAGTATAAACATAATTTGGGTGAGACGATCCATTTAAATTAGTCAAATGCAATTCCCAATTGCCTGGATCTAATTTGTCTTTAATACGAGCTCTATTAAAATTTAATGCAAATATAGAATCTGAAGAGGTGCCGTCTCCGAACGTAAATGTCGTGTCGGTAGGATTCAGTAACAATAATCTATATTGAGAATATACAGCTCTAGACGGAGAGTCGTTTAATGTACCAGCTGCGCTAGATCCTGATCCTACTCGGTTACCCCAAGCAACTGCAAATTGAGGCTCTGCGGTTGCATCGGTACCATTCCATACATCATAATAATATGCTTTTGATGCAGCGGTTTGAATTGAACCGGTATATACTGCAGACATTGTAGCAGCGTTACCTGACCATAATCCGGTAGTTACAAATGTCTTTTGATTTTCAATAATATCTGTTCCAGCCTCAAATCTAGTAAATACTCTACCCGATGATGCTCTTTGGTTTTGAGCGGCCATCGTCGACATCATCTGGTTGGCTAACTGCTGTGCTTTAATCTCAATCTCAGATTGAATTTGTGCTGCATTCATCATTGCTGACGTACCCGATGCTGGCGGGGGTGGTAACGTTGCCGCAGTAGGTCTTGTTACTGGTCTAGTAAAAGGTACAGCTGACGTCTCTCCCGTAAATACACTGTTTTGAGTTGGGACGCCGGATGCGGTGTTACTAATTGAGAATCCTGAAAAGGGTGATCTAAATATTGCCATTGTTTATTTGTTTTATTGAGCTGTCGCGATTGGCGTATTAATAGCAGTCGCTAATAACGTTTTCTTAATTGTAATGTTTACCGTTGTTCTTCCGCCAGTCTCATTACCAATAATTGTTAACGTTGCTTGCACATCAGATACTAATTGCTGCTTAGCAATAATATTAAAGCTAAACCCGGTAGCCGAAACTGACTGGGCTGCTTCAGCATCTCCAATAAATCTTGGAATCGTTGGGCTTACTCCAGCAGCAACCGGAGTCGCTACTTGTAACGAAGCTGCGTCTGAATTAGATAGGATAGCGGTATATCCTAGTGTTGCATTTCCTTGTGCAAAGTTTGTTGTGGTCGGAGTAATTGTATATCTTTGACCCGGTGATGTTAAAGTCACTGAAGACTGAGCTACCTCGATGACAGGAATTCTAGCTGTCTTTTTAGGTAACGTTACTAATTTGTAACGCATAATATTTGACTCGTCTGCACTAGCTTCTACTAAAGGCATATTCTCAATGATTACGCCATAGTAACTAGATCCAAGTGGGTGAGCAGGGTTCCATAAATCATAATCGATTTCGTCATCTGCTAACGCAAATTGGGTGATTTTAAATTCATCTTTACCGCGGGCCAATAATTCTCTACCTTTTTTAGTAAGAATAGCGTCTACAGTAATTGTGCTATTATTTAAGTATCCCATGTTGATTCAACGTTTTTATCTTTTTAATAAATATAGTTATCTTTAAAATCTAATATCATATAGATTTATTTTTCGTTCCAGTTACCGATTGATTAATAGTGGTAACTTGATTATTTGCAAATACGATTTGGTTTGGATTAACTGCAGTCACTTTTACTACTGGACCGCCATCGACGGTATTCGGAGAGTCAACATTAACTGCAGGTCCGGTTAATTTACTTCCGTTCCATTTTAAATTTTCATGCCCGGTACCATAGAAGTTATTAACCTGTGCCCTATTTATTTTATATAAATATACAGAATTAATAGTTATGTCGTCTGGCGTTGTTAGTTTGTTTTGTAAGCGCACACCATTGAACCCAGCTTTAGGTATAAACTCAATAGTTTGGATTCCCGCAGTGCCTGGATATTGCACAAATGGGTTAGCACTGGCCGAGCCATTAATAATTTCTATGGCCCATAACGAATCTAAATTTTCATCAATATCAATAACTAAACGATACTTCGTAAATGGCTCATACTCTGCTGCTAAATCAACAAAATTATTAGACGCAGTTAATTGGAATTCGTTTACAATTGAATCCATCGGCGAATACCGAAGGTTTTCGTCTGAATAAGTTAAATGATTAGATGCTCTAGAATTAAATACCGTAGTTTGAATTGGCGTATATGATCCAGTTACTGTTAATTTGTATTTTCCGATATATCTATGCTCAATATATTCTTCTCCTAATCGGTTATGTACAATAATATTATTAATTAATCCAGCATCAGCTTCTCCGGCCGTTGATACTAAATCGGGCAACATATTAACTGAAGTGCTTTCATTAACTAATACCTCAGAACTTGGATTAATTATAATTTGATCTATAGATCCCAATAAATCTGGCGCGACAGTTGCTTCTGCTGGCGTGGTAAAATCCATAGAACCTGATATTTCTTGATATGCTCCAAAAATATTTGGCTGATATCTATCAATATGGGCCTGTTTAGTAAGGTCTTCGATTACGGGTTTATTAAGTAATCTAACTTTGCTACGTTCTAATACATTCGGTTCAACTACTAAACCAGTAACTGCGTTTGTTCTAGAAGGTAACATTCGCTTAATGTACTTAAATAATGTAAAGTCGTATATAGAAAGAGCTCGAAAATATGCTTCAAAGTCATTTCTATTTTCATATTTCTTCCAATATTGTATTGCGAAGTTATTTAAGTCTCGATAATGCGAATTATAAGTGTCTCCTGGATTACCAATATAATCGTCAATTTCAAAATACCCTAATTGGTTGAAAATATCTTCATTAATTGCAGTTTGGGGAGAAAAATATACCCCTAATCGATTTGAATCTACAGAATATTTGTCAAACGAAGAATTTTCTACCCTAGTTTTAGTATTAAGTCTACGGTTTGGGTCATAACTAGAAGACTCTATTCTTACTTTACTAGTAAATAATGTATTAGCTCCTAATGAAGGAGATGGAGTATAATATGTTTCTTCAAATCCTTCAAAACTAATAGATCCTGAAGTTAGGTATCCTTTAAAATATAAAGACCCGGTATTAATCTTTTGATTGGGGTGGACTGAAGTTTGATAAAATGATCCACTTAATACTGTTTTATCAGATAATGTATATCTTTGAAATAAATGATCATATGGCTTTGCTGCCTCTGAACCGTTACTCAACGTATATCTATCAACATTAAATGTATATGTATTTGGCGAGGCTGCGTGCTCTATTAAAGTCGCATCATTTAATGACGCGGACCATAATCTAACTTCGTGGTAGTGGCCATAAAATTTTTCTAATGCTGGTACTATATTGCCATTTGGCAAAGTTATCGGAGAGCTAAAGTTTCTAGATCCACTCGCAAATGTTATAGTCTCGTTACTAAATTCCGGAAATAGTGGTTCA
>Ga0070749_10002061_pt1 | contig 13580 bp, 19 predicted proteins | sample VirMetDEL_Nov_18_FD_75180 | JGI IMG/M metagenome (GOLD analysis project Ga0070749, IMG submission 75180) | Aqueous microbial communities from the Delaware River and Bay under freshwater to marine salinity gradient to study organic matter... | ecosystem: Environmental > Aquatic > Marine >...
GATCGTTGCGTGCAGGGGCACTATACCGGCCCGATTCGGCCGTACCATCCCTCAAATGGGGTATGTTTGAAAATATTTTTACTAGGCTCGCATCCGGCGCGCTGGCCCCTGCGCCTAGGTGGAACCGCGCACACGCGCCTAGCACACTTCACACGCACTACGCAAGCCCCCGTGCTCAGGGGCGCGCGCGAGCGCGCACAGGCGAGCGCGGGCGAGCGCGCACGCACGCACATGCGCGCACGCACGCGAATAGCAACAAGCGTGCCAAGTATCGCCTAGCATAAACCGTGCCAATAAAAACCGTGCTGCGTTGCAATAACGATACGGAGAGTATCGTAAGTAGGGGGGGATGCATGAACCGTGCCAAACGCGCAGAATCGACGCTACGGGACAGGGTGCTACCCTAGGACGTCCCCTACCCCAAAACGCGCCACAGGGCTTCTCCGTGCGTTCTAGACCCTGTGGATAAGTCGATTTTTCTGTGGATAACCTGTGGAAACATACGGTACCGTATGGTGGCATCAGACTTGCATACGTCTCGGAATTGAAACGGGCAGATAGCACTAAAAATATTCCTAGTATGCCGCATGGTAATTGCGGCTGGCGAGGGTGTGCGTCAAAAAATTGACACACTGTACTCTAGCAAGGTTCGTGCTAAGACAGAATGGCACGGAAAGTGCTTGTTATGCAGGGATTGTGCCATCGGGGGTAAATGCCCCTAGTAGGGTATGGTATTCGCACCCTTGCTTTACCTTCACGTCAACTTCCCCTGATTTTTGTGGCGTTGCAACATAATTGCTGCGGTGCAGCGTGCCGCACTGCGTGCCTGTTTCGTTGTGCACTGCAACATATTGCACTGCGATAGCGCACTGCAACAAATCATGGTGCGATGCAGCATTGTGCGGTGCAGCAGGGGGTAGTCCCCCCATTGCCCCTCGGCCTCATAGGCCCACCCTCACCCCCACAACGGGGGAAAAATATTGACCCCTTCATAGGAGAATAAAAATTACATACTAATATTAAATACACGTTCTCCTAAAGAGAACGTATTTATATATTAATATTATATATTACTATCTAGTACCCTTTGTTCAGTTCCCAACCCTTGAGGGGTTGGAAAATATCTTGACTTTTATTTTTATTACTGGTATAATTACTACATGGAAATAAAGACTTTACCTACCATTACCAGCTACTCCCCGAAGAAGAAGCCCCCTCGTGTTGGGCGGAAGCCGGGGTCTAAGAACAAATTAAGTCTTCTCCGAGAAGCTGTTCTTAACAAGCAAGAAGAAGTAATTCTTACAGAGCTACCTAAGATTGTTGCAGTTGTGTGTCGCAAAGCTCAGGAGGGCGACCTATCAGCAGCGAAACTAATTCTGGAAAGAATCATCCCAGTAAGAAAACAAACAGGTGATGAAGCTAGCGCAGACAAGAAACCAACAATTAACATCGTGATTGAAGGTTCCTCACAAATGCACAGCATCAAGATTGAACAACCTGTACTTGACGCAACCTATGAAGAAATCGAGGAGGATGAGTAAAATGAAAGAAAAAATGAAAAGTGGTTCCAGCATGAAGTCTTGCCAGTGTGGTGACGAACAGAACGAAGCAGATTCACTAGCCCTACATAACAGCTCAGGTGTTCTTTACATCGCTGCTCCCGCTGTAGGCGGGCAGCTAAACGTAACACACCCTGACAAGGTTGGTATGATGGGTGGCAAGAGCCACTAAATGGAGTTAAAGTTCTCCCTTCATCCCTCGCAGATGGATGTTTTTACATCCGACAAACGATTTAAGATTGTTTCAGCAGGACGACGGGGAGGAAAAACCTATCTTTCAGCAGTCACCCTTCTTATCGAAGGGTTAAAAGACACTAACGAAAGAGGTTACAAACTAGGTTCTGACCGTGTTGTGTACTACGTTGCACCAACTTTTAACCAAGCCAAGGACATTCTCTGGAAGCTGATTAAAAATTTGGGAAAAGACGTAATTGAAAGCACTCTTGAAAACACAGGAGTGATTAAATTAGTCAACGGACGAGAGATTCACCTAAAGGGTAGCGACCGTCCAGACACATTACGCGGTGTAGGTCTTAGTTATGTAGTGATGGATGAGTATGCGTCCATGAAAGCAGAGGTCTGGGAGGAAATTATCCGACCAACCTTAGCTGACGTAGAAGGTGGAGCACTGTTTATCGGCACTCCACAAGGTAAAAACCACTTCTTCAAGCTCTTTCAAGACGCACATAAAGACCACAACAAGACGGAATGGCTAGCTTACTCCTTCAAGAGTGTAGATAACCCGTTCTTGAACAAAGAAGAAATCAAACGCGCCAAGCGCGACATGAGTTCAGCTAAGTTCAAGCAAGAGTTTGAAGCATCTTTTGCAGTTAGTGGAGGAAGCACCCTTAATCCAGAGCTAATCGTTCTGGAAAAGGAGCCAGAAGACGGCGACTACTACATTGCAGTAGACCCCGCCGGCTTTGAAGCCGCCGATCTCAAAAATATTACCAGTAAATATTCCAGTCTTGACGAAACAGCGATTGCAATCGTCAAAGTTGGTACTTACGGGTGGTGGGTACAGGACATTGTTCACGGCAGATGGGATGTACGGGAAACATCAGTACGAATCCTCCGAGCCGCCCAGCAATTCCGACCTAAAGCCATTGGAATTGAGAAGGGAAGTCTAAAGAACGCTCTGATGCCTTACATGAAAGACCAGATGTTACGGATTAACACCTTTCCTAACATGCTTGAAGTCTCTCACGGAGGTAAAAAGAAGGTAGACCGTATCGTATGGTCATTACAAGGGCGACTAGAACACGGACGCCTTACCTTTAACGACCGTCCTTACCTAGAACACCTTCGTGACCAGATGGCAGACTTCCCTAACCCACTTGCTCACGACGACTTACTCGACGCCCTAGCATACATCGACCAGTTAGCCACTGTAGTCTATAACGAAGATGTAATTTTCGATAGCGACTACGCAGAACCACTAGATAAAGTAGCAGGATACTAAACACTATGCCATTGAAAAAAGGTTCTAGTAAGAAAGTCATTTCTGAAAACATCAAGAAAGAAATGAAATCCGGTATGCCTCAGAAGCAAGCTATTGCAGTAGCACTCAGCTCTGCTGGTAAGTCAAAGAAGAAGAAAGGCAAGTACTAAGCGTGGCTATTGAAAACGAAAGTACCCTTGCTTCATGGATTATGGAGAAGGTAGACGCTTGGGAGGAGTGGCGAGATAGCAACTACTCCGAACGCTGGGATGAGTACTATCGTCTATGGCGTGGCATCTGGACTGATGCCGATAAATCTCGCAACGGCGAGCGTTCACGCATTATCTGTCCCGAACTCTCTCAGACAGTAGAGACTATGGTAGCAGAACTAGAAGACGCTACCTTTATCCGGGAACGCTGGGTAGATGTTGCAGATGACGTAGGCGACGAAGACCCACAGGATGTATCGGATGCAATCGACCTTCTCTTACAGGAGTTTGAGAGTAATGGTGTACCGCAAGCTATCAGTGAAAGCTACTTTAATGGCGCTCTATATGGCACAGGTATTGCTATGGTCGCGGTGGATAAGATTAAAATACCAACCGTTTCCAAAGAACCTATTCCTTCAGTAACCTTTAAGGAAAAGTTTGTAGTTAAAGTTCTTCCAATCTCACCACGCAACTTTGTTATTGACCCCAGTGCAAAGAGTGTAGAAGAAGCCTTAGGCTGTGCCCGTGTTCTAAAGATTCCTCTTACCCATGTACAGAAAAAGATTAATGACGGTATCTACCGTAGCATTCCTCTTTCTCCTTACGATAACAATGTAGAAGACTTATCTGCTCTAGGAGAATACGACGCACTAAGTCATAAGTCAGAAGCAGTTAAGATTGTAGAGTGGCACGGATTAGTACCAAAGAATTTACTTTCTAGTAAAGAAAATCTATTTGACAAGCTAGAAAAGATTGACACGCTTGATACAGAAATTGAGGCAATTGATGAGGGAGGTAGTGCAGTAGCTGACACTACCCTAGTAGAAGCAATCGTTACTATTGTTAATGATGCGTTTGTAGCTCGCGCTGTAGAGAACCCATTCCTAATGGGTGACCGTTCTATCGTAGCGTATCAGCACGACACCGTTCCTAATCGCTTCTGGGGGCGTGGTGTGGCTGAGAAAGGGTACAATCCTCAGAAAGCTCTAGACGCAGAAATCCGCGCTCGTATCGACGCTCTTGGTCTATCTACCCATCCCATGATGGCTATTGATGCTACCAAGATTCCACGAGGCGAGACGTTCGCCGTTCGTCCCGGTCGTAATATTCTTACTAACGGAAGCCCAGCAGAAGCGTTGCTTCCACTTAAATTCCCACCACCCGACCCACACACATTTCAGCAAACACAAGAACTGCGGGAAATGATTCAGCGTGGAACCGGAGGATACGAGTTGCCAGCTAACGTAGAGGGTAACCGTATGGCTGCTACCAGCATGAGCATGGTAGTAGGCTCAATGATTAAACGTAGCCGACGCACGCTAGCTAATATCGAGCGTGAGTTCTTAAAGCCATTAGTAGAAAAGGCTCTATGGCGATATATGCAGTTTAATCCAGAACTGTTTCCGATGAGAGATTACAAGTTTCGAGTCAAGGCTACGATGGGTATTATGGCACGAGAGTTTGAACAAGGTCAGTTAGTAAGCCTACTAAGCACCGTTCCCGGTGACTCTCCGGCATTCTGGATGCTACTTCGTGGAATCTATTCAAACTCTAACATTGATGGTCGAGAGTTCATGGTTCAGTATGCAGACCAGATGCTACAGAATGCACTCAATCCTCCACCACCTCAGCCACAGCCACCTGATGCTAAGACTCAGGTAGAGATGGAACGGCTCAACTTTGAAAAGAATAAGTGGCTAGACCAGCGTGACCTAGAGACTCGTAAGCTCCAGCAACTAGACGAAGGTATCAAGGCAGAAGCCCGTCGAGACATTGGCGAAGGCAAGATGCAGTCTGCTACAGCAGAACTTCAGATGGTTAAGGCAGAGACAGAGAAACTTCGTTCTCAAGCCGAAACAGTCAAGATGATTGCCGAAGCACAGAAGATGACAGTAGAAGCAAAACTATCTGCACTCAAGGTGCAAGTAGAGATGATTACTGCTGCATTGAATCGAGTAGAAGCAATTAAAGTTCCTAGTATGGAAACTGTTAACGCTGAAGACAAGGCTTCTTCAGATGACATGGAAGAAGACGCTACCGAAGAAGAAACTAAGGGAGATAAAGAAGAATGATTCCAGTCTCCTTTCCATCAGAAATTGTTAATCAATTACGGAGTTGTGTTGTCTACCGGGTAACTCCCGGTGCAACTGACATTCGTTGGAAAGACTACATTCCAGTAAAGACTGTTCTATCTAGTACTTCTAATATTAATACTAGTGATATTGGTGGTGCTCAAGCTGTAAAAGTAATTACTTCTACCACTGGTCTATCTGCTTGGAAAGATTACATCCCTGTAGCAGAAGTAACAGGAAGTCTTGCGGATGCTTGGGAAACTTCAAACACAGGATACATTCCTGTGTATGACACTAGTGCAACTATTAACCTTAGTTTTGAAGATAAGTCTTTGTCTTCTGTTATTACCTTTACACGAGCTTCTGTAGCTACTCGCGTTAACGCTAACGGAGACATTGAAGAAGTAGCTTCTAATGTTCCTCGACTAACCTTTAATCCAGTTACCAAAGAATGCTTAGGTCTTTTGATCGAAGGTAGTTCAACTAACTATGTTCCTAATAGCACTGCTACAGGAGCTGCTGTACCAAGCACACTTCCTACAGGTTGGGCAGACTCTGGTGGTACAGTAGGTATTAACTATCAAGTTGTATCAGTAGGTACGGAATCTGGTATTCCTTATATTGACTATCGTATCTCTGGTACCTGCACTACAGCAGGATTTAAATACATTGGGTTTGTTTCTGGTTTTGCTTTAGTTGATAACACTCGACTAAGCCAATCAATCTACGCTAAGGCCGTTGCTGGTTCTCTTACTAATATTAATTCAATTAGAATTGGTACTAATGCAAACGTAAGTGGTGTGTACGCTGCTGCGTATCCATTAATCTTTAGTCCTTCAGCAATCCTTCCGTTAATCTCTCAACGATACTCTCAAGATTTTCTAGTTACTGGAACACCTACTGTAACAGACGGTTTCTTTTATCTAGCTTTTGATTGTGCTCTAGGAGAAATTGATTACACAGTTCGTATTGGGTATCCACAAGTAGAAGCCTCTGCGGGAGGAATAACTACCTCAGTTATTCGTACTTCTTCTGGTGCACGCACTCGTTCAGTAGACTTTGCTAAGATTGATGGAACTAACTTTTCTAGTTGGTTCAGTGCTACAGAAGGTACATTTGTAGTTTCGTTTTATAAAGCAAGTACACAACCTTTAGAAAACGCTCGTCTGATTTCTTTATCAAATACTACAGCAGCAGAAATTATGCTGCTTACTATTTTAGTAGGTACTCCTACTGTTAGATACACTGTTATAGATAACTCAGTGTCTCAGTTTGCTATTGACGTAGGTTCTTTCAATACTGGCGCTACTAATAAAGTATCTTTTAGATATCAAGTAGATAACTTTGCTTCTAGTCTAAATTCTATTACCTCTGTAACTGGAACTATTCCAGACACTATACCGACAGTTACCGAATTAAGTATTGGTAGTCAATCTTCATTACTTGCCTTTAATGGAATCATTAAGAATATAACCTACTACCCAGCAGCATTATCTAATTCTCTACTACAAAGTTTGAGTTCTTAATATGCCTAAATCTCCTGCATGGACTCGTAAAGAAGGTAAAGACCCTAAGGGTGGATTAAACGCAAAAGGACGGGCTTCATACAATAAGTCAACTGGAGGTAACCTCAAGCCTCCTGCACCTAATCCAAAGAACAAAGAAGAAAAGGGACGCCGAGCTTCTTTCTGTGCTCGCATGGAAGGAATGAAAAAGAAACTTACTTCTAGCAAGACAGCTAGAGATCCTAACAGTCGTATCAACAAAAGCCTTCGGGCTTGGAACTGCTAATGGATAACGTAATAGACTTCAAAAGAAAACCTCCATCAAACGATGAGGAAATCTATATGTGCCCTTGTGGCACTGCTATGTGGAGGCTTTATATCTCTGGTCTTGTAGAGTGCATTAACTGCACAGGTCGTCCAGAGAATCTTATTGTATCTTTGAAACTAGAGGTTACTGATGAATGACCCTAAGTACTTTGAAAAATACTACGACCTTTTCTTACATCCCGGTTGGATTCAGTTCATGAAGGAAGTAAAGGAAAGTGCTGAAAGTATTAACTTAGCAGAAAGTAAGAACTGGGAAATGTTCCTAGTAATGAAAACAAAGAAAGATTGTTTTAGTTACATTCTAGAAGTGGAGAACCTAGTTAAGGCAGTCCACGAAAATCAAACCGCTCAAGCAAATGATTCTCTATAAGTACCAGTGCGACATTCACGGGTACTTTGATGCTCTGAACACAATAGAAAAGCGAGAGACTTATTCTTGCCCTATCTGTGCAGCAGAGTCCAAGAAAGTGCTGTGTGCTTCCGCTATCAAGTTAGAAGGTTTCTCAGGACACTTTCCAACAGCAGCTGATAAGTGGACACGCTATCACGAGACAGAAGGTAAACGGGAATAATCCCGCCCTTCACAAATAACCACAATCCCCTAAAGGGACGGTAAAGGAAATAATATGACGGCAGAAAGATTAGTTGAACTTGGCCCCGACAGTGAAGTGTCTTCTAACGTAGACAGTATCTTTGCAGAACTACAATCTACAGAAACACAGCAGCAAGTAGAAGTTCCTCAGATTCCTGAGAAGTTTCGTAACAAGTCTCTAGAAGATGTTGTAAAGAGTTACAGCGAACTAGAGACACAGTTCGGCAAACAAGGGCAGGAGTTAGGAGAACTACGAAAACTAACTGACGAGATTATCAAGAAGCAGCTTCTTTCGGGAACCTCCGAGGATAATTCCCAACGTCAGCAAGTAAGAGAAATTGACCTATCAAGTGAACCAGAGCGAGCTGTAGACGCAATTCTACAGAAGAAACTTTCTCCTATTATGGAAGAAGTTAATGAGTTCCGTAAAGAAAAGATGACTAACAAACTAAAGGAAAAGCATCCTGACTTTGTGGATATTATTAAAGATACTTCATTCCAAACATGGGTTAAAGAATCTCCTCTGCGTCTAGAGTTGTACGGTAAGGCGGATAAGAACTTAGACATTGAAGCAGCCAATGAGCTATTCACATTTTGGAAAGCTCTACGAGGAACTTCAACAGCCGCAGTAGATACTAGTGGTCGTGACGCAGCTTTCTCACAAGCTGCTGTGGAAACAGGCACTGTTTCTGACAATGTCCCTAAGAAAATCTATCGGCGTGCAGACATTATGCACCTAATGCAAACTAACCGTAATCGTTACAATCAGCTAGAACCAGAGATTCGTAAGGCTTATATGGAAGGTCGTGTACGATAAATCCTTTATTAATAACTTTTTAGGAGATTGCAAATATGGCAACTAGTAACTATCCTACCGTTACCGGCGGTACTGGCTTAACTCAGGCCGGTGGTGGTACCACTTCAGCACCACGCGGTGACTTTATCCCACAGCTATGGAGCGATGAGATTATTGCTACATACAAGGCTAACCTTGTTGTAGCTAACCTAGTCTCTCGTATGAACCACAACGGCAAGAAAGGTGACGCAGTTACCATTCCTGCTCCAGTTCGTGGTCAGGCATACGTTAAGGCCGCTCTAACTGGTGTTACCCTCCAGAACAACAGTGAGTCAAGCACCACAATCGTTATCAACAAGCACTACGAATACTCTCGTCTTATCGAAGATATCGTAGGCGTACAGGCTCTACCAAGTCTTCGTACATTCTATGTTGATGACGCTGGTTATGCTCTTGCTCGTCAGATTGACCAAGACCTATTACTACTCATCCCAACACTTAATGCAGGTACTGTAGATACTACTACAACCTTCACTTCAAGTGTTCTAGGTGTAATCGGTGGTGACGGTTCTACCGCATTTGACGGTAACGCTAATACCAATACTGGTAACGCTTCTGCTCTTACCGATGCCGGTATTCGTCGTATGATTCAGACTCTTGATGACAACGATGTTCCACTATCAGAGCGGGTTCTAATCATTCCTCCAGTGGAAAAGAAGAATCTTCTTGGTATTGCTCGCTTTACCGAACAGGCATTCGTTGGTGAAGTCTCTGGTGACAACTCCGTTCGTAACGGTCTAATTGGTAACGTCTATGGTGTTCCTGTATACGTCTCAACCAACTGCCCATTCGTACACGTTGACTCAGGTGACGGTGAAGAATATGTAACCTTCTCCTCAGCCAACCCATCAGGTACTGATGCTTATGGTAACGCTGTAACCTTTGCTGGCTCCGGTTCAAAGAACCGTGTCGGTGGTCTACTACATCGTTCTGCTCTTGTTCTAATCGAACAGATGGGCGTTCGTGTACAGACTCAGTACAAGCAGGAGTACCTAGCTGACCTAATGACCGCAGATACCCTCTACGGTGTTGGTGAGCTTCGTGACTACGCTGGTGTATCCTTCGTGGTTCCTGCTGTCTAAGGTAGATAGCTAACTTAAAGGGGGAAGGAGTTTTCTTTCCCCCTTTTACTTTACTAAGGAGAAATTAATATGGCTTTTACTACCGCAGGTACCGTAACTCGTGTACAAGACCGTCGCCAGTTTCAGGGTCTATTCAGTGAAATGTGGACAGTAACTATTGCTGGTGCTGACCCAGCATCTATTGCTGCTGGCGCAGAAGATGTTCAGACATATACTGTTCCCGGCCTAGCTCTTGGTGACATTGTTTTAGGTGCGTCATTTAATCGTGACCTTACCATTGACGCTGATATGCTTTGGTATGTTAGTGCTGCTAATACTCTAAGTGTTCGTATCAATAACCATAATGCAGCAGCTGCTCTAGATTTTGCAGCTGGTAACTTTAAGGTTCTAGTTGGTCGTCCAGCTTGGTAAATATCTTACTAATAAATTTAGTGAGGTACTAACTACTAAGGAGTCTAAGCAATGGCAATTACTTTCTTACAAGCCGTAAATCGGACTCTTGTAAAACTTCGTGAGAGTGAAGTCAATACTCTTGCCTCATCTTCTAATTACACGAAGTTAATCGCAGCGTTCGTTAACGAAGCTAAGGAAGAAGTGGAGACTGCTTGGCCTTGGACTTCGCTAAGAACTGTAGTAAGCATTACATCTGTGAATGGGCAAGACACCTACTCTATTACAGGTGCAGGGGAGGAGTTCGTTCTTGAAAGTGTATGGGATGTTACTCATGCCTCTCAAGTAATTGGCCCCTCCCCTAATTATTTTGTAGACCAACAAATTATTCTTACTAATCTACAAAACCCCGGACTATCTATCTACTGCGATATCTTAGGTATGGATAGCAGTGGAGATCCACAGATTCGATTCACCCCAACACCTAATGAAAGTGGCTGGGGTTTTCGTGTTTATGGACGAAAGAAACAACCATACCTAAATACATCGTCAGATGATAACACCCTAATCAAACTTCCTTGGAAGCCTGTTGTATATGGAGCCTATCTAAAGGCTCTATCGGAGCGTGGAGAAGATGGTGGTGTCAACTACGACGAAGCATCTAAGCAGTACTCAGATGCACTAGCTACCGCTATTGGAATTGATTCTCGGAATAACCAGATTAACACAGATTGGTACCAAGAATAATGGCTGTTCCATTACTTCCAATTACGATTAACTCTCCCGGTCTAAAGGGATTAAACACTCAGTTGTCTAGTACTTTACTAGATGCTGGATGGGCTACCGAGTTAACCAACGCTGTATTTGATTCTTCTGGGAGAATCGCTTCTCGTAAGGGATACAGTGTTCTTACTAACACAGGTAGTCCCGGTGCTTACGATATCAAGCAACTGTTCTGCTATGAAACTCTTACTGGCGGGACAACTATTATTAGTTCAGCTAATAACAAGTTGTTTAAAGGAACAACCGCTTTAACAAATATTACAGGAACAGTAACCACTCCTACAGCAGATAACTGGAAGTTTATCTCTTTCAATAACACTAAGATTATTGGTTTCCAGACAGGTCATACTCCTATTGTTAGCACTGCTGCTGGTAACTTTTCTAATTTAACTCCAACAGATGCAGGTACTGTACCTACAGGTAACAGTGCTGTGTCTGCGTTTGGTAGAGTGTGGGCTACAGCGTCTGATGAAACTACTATTCAGTACTCCGGTCTTTTAGACGAAACTCATTGGAAGTCTACTAGCGGAGCAGGAAGTATTGATACTCTTGTTTACTGGCCTAAGGGCAAGGACTATGTTACTTGCCTAACTGTATGGGAAGATAAGTTAGTAGTCTTTGGTCAAAGAAATATTCTAGTATACGATTCACCAGACGTAGTAGCTAACCTAGTACTACACGATATTATTGAAGGTGTAGGTTGTATAGCTAGAGACTCTGTACAGCAGGTAGGTACAGATATCCTGTTCCTTTCTGAAACAGGTATCCGCAGTCTAAAGAAGACTCTCATTACTACTAAAGCTCCCCTACAGGAGCTTTCTAACAATGTACGAGACTCCCTACTTTACTACGCTACTAACTCTACCTATGCAAACATTCGTTCTGTCTATAACAGTGTAGACGGATTCTACCTACTCCTTATCCCATCTAGTACTCAGCCTATTTCCTTTTGCTTCGATGTAAAGGGACTACAGCAGTACAACGAACTAGCAGAGTCTACTAGCGTAAGAGTATCAACATGGAGCAACTTCGGTAGTCCTACGGCAGTAGCGTATGGTAGAGACTTAGTGATGTATACCGCTGTTAGAAACGGTTCTAACAACGGTGTAGTAGCTTACTACACAGGATACCTAGATAACACAGCTACATATCTGTTCTCTTACAAAAGTCCTTGGATGGACTTTGGTTCACAAGAAGCAGCAGGGACTTTCTATAAAATTCCTAAGAAAGCAATTGTTAGTACCTTAGGTGGAGGCACTTACTCTGCAACCATGCTCTGGTCATTTGATTTCTCAAACTCTGAGAACTCAGAAGCATACACCGTAGTAGCAGGAAACGTAGAGTCTCTATACGGAGTGAGTGAATACAACGTAGCGCAATGGAACGCTAACAATAAGGTTATGAATAACCAAGATATTCAACTGTCTTCTTATGGACAGTTCATGCGTTTGGGTTATGAAGTAACCATCAACGCTAAAGAAATAGCACTACAAAAGATTGACCTGTACCTAAAGAAGGGAAGGACTAGCATATGAGTAATTACACAAAGACAACTAACTTTACTGCAAAGGATTCATTACCCTCGGGTAATCCTAGTAAAATTATTCTAGGTGCAGAGCACGACACTGAGTTTAATGCTATCTCTACTGCTATTGCTAGCAAAGCAGACAGTGCTAATCCAATCTTTACAGGTACTATCTTTGCAGACTTCACTACTACTCCTGTACGGTTTCAGACAACTGTAACTAATGCAGGCTCTAGTGTAGGAGTTCTTCCAAACGGAACTGGACTTTTTGGTCAGTTTTTAGCATTTAGTTCTTCTGACGCAGCTAATTCTGGATACCTTCTGCTTGACCACTACAATAACGAAGGAAGAATTTTAACTCAAGCTACTGGAACAGGTACCGCAGGTGCTATTTATATCGGGCCTGCCGGAACTAGAGTAGCCACATTTAATACTACTGGTAATGTGGGTATTGGGGTCACAACTCCAAACGGTCGTCTTCATGTATCAGACGCTGTAAATAGAACAGAAGCCACAGCACACTTTACTATTCAAGGTTCTGGATATGCTGCTGCGCACTACTTGGACGCCACTGGCTATTACATTAGGCATAACAGTGGATCACGACAAATACGAGTAATTGCAGACACAGGCGGTGTATCACTAGCCGCCGCTGGTACAGCTTGGGCAGCTATCTCAGACGAAACCCAGAAAGATATTATTGAGCCTATTACAGATGCTAGTGAAAAACTTAAAACTGTTCGCGCTGTAATCGGTAAGTATAAGTCAGACGCAGAAGGTACTCGCCGCAGTTTCCTTATTGCACAAGACATTCAAGCCATCCTTCCAGAAGCTGTAGATACCGATGGGGAAGGTATCCTTAGCCTACGCTATACAGAAGTAATTCCTGTACTTGTTGCAGCTATTAAGGAGCAGCAAGTAGTTATCGAAGACCTCAAGGCTCGTGTTACAGCACTAGGAGGTTAGCATGGAACAAGCAGTCTCTAGCTGGACACTAGATAAGAAATTAAGTCTTAGTAATCTTTTTAGCACGATTGCGCTAATTGTTGGCTTATTTCAGTGGGGTAACCATATCGATAGGCGCATCACTACCCTAGAGGCAGAGAGCCAACATAACAAAGAGCAATCAGAAATGCTCTACAAGAGACTAGATAGGATAGAAGATAAACTAGATAGGTTAATTGAGAAGAACCAGTAATGCCACTAACTCCTCCAGCACTTCCTACTTCTAATACACCA